>ERZ772835.400-NODE-400-length-41149-cov-18.1133_pt1 | contig 41149 bp, 45 predicted proteins | sample MGYA00511901_ERZ772835 | MGnify/ENA primary metagenome ERZ772835 (study PRJEB29015, sample SAMEA2737729) | human gut metagenome | biome: human gut; feature: human-associated habitat; material: faeces | place: China | collected 2012 ...
GGCGAATGACATCTTTTGGACGCACAAAAGTCAAAAAAACGTCCAAGAGTGACCACGTATATAGAATCCGGGAAAGCCTATTTTCCAAGGGTTTGCAAGGATATACAAGAGTTAGCTTAGCAATCAAAAAAATTCCCGACAATGAAGAGCATCGGTGGCGTAAAGGCTGAAAATGGCGTAAGTTCTAAGGCTTCCGAAGATGTAAAAGCTGAGCCGGAGAAGGTTGATTTTTCCAACGTAAAGATTGAACCTTTATTTGAGGAAGAAGTAGACTTCGATACATTCAGCAAGTCTGATTTCAGAGCTGTTAAGGTAAAAGAGTGTGTTGCAGTGCCTAAGTCTAAGAAGCTGTTACAGTTTACACTTGATGATGGAACAGGCACAGACCGTACAATCCTTAGCGGAATCCATGCTTTCTATGAGCCAGAAGAACTTGTTGGAAAGACACTTATCGCTATCACAAACCTTCCACCAAGAAAGATGATGGGAATTGAATCTTGTGGTATGTTACTTTCAGCAGTAAACAACCTCAAGGATTCCGAGGATGAAGAGCTTCATCTTCTTATGGTTGATAACCATATTCCTGCTGGTGCAAAGCTTTACTAAAAACAAGATGTACCTTATTGGTGCAAATTTGTAAAATTACAAAAATACGCCAATTTTACGCCAAACGATGCAGAGTTTGATGTAAGAGAATAATATAATGATGTGGAATCAGACGATATGACATAGAAGCCCCATTGGATAGAGAAATCTGTCTGATGGGGTTTTATTGTATATGGAGGTGCTAAAAAGTGAGAACAAATATTTTCGATATACTTGAAGGAGAAATGAATTTAGAATATGAGATTGAAACGATAGTGAATCTTTTTAATGAAGCAAGAATTTATGGTTTCAATATTAATTATAGTATTGAAGATTATTTCGACCAAGAATGTATACATTTATGGAAAAATAGAAAATATGTTACATCAAGTAAACAGATGAGAGAAAGATTAGGAATAACAAATGAAGATATAAAAGAAGGATTAGATGATAAAAAGATTTTAGTATTATTAGAGTACATTCTTAATGTAATGGCAGTGTGCGATGCATATATGCCTGCGGATTCAGAATGGAGTAGAGAATTCAAGATGCTGTATCAGAATGTAGTAAATGTGGTGAATAGTCTTAATTATGAGATAAAAGTATTTGAGAAAGAAGAAAAGACTATTTTGGTTGAAAAGAGTGCAGCAGCTACGGCTGTTGCTGAAATTATGGATGAAGAGACGGCATATCCTGTTATTGAATATAATCATTATTTGTTAAAAGGTGACTTGTCGAGAAAGAAACAAATTCTAAAATTGTTAGCAGACAAGTTTGAGGGGAAAAAGAAGCAGATTAAATCAATAAATAATTCATTGGCAAGTGAAATAGGTTGCTTATTGAATAAACTGAATATTCGTCACAATAATGTAGAAGGGGAAAAGGCTGAGGTTTTCACACAACAATTATCACCAGAAGAGTTGGAAGAATGGTATGATGATACATATCAGCTATTATTATTAGCTTTCTTAGAAGATGATAATATGAAAAGAAGGCAAAAAGTTAAAGATTTGCAAAGACAATTATAAAGAGCTTGTTATAAGATTTCAGACCGTATAGCGATATCTTATAATTGGTTTTTTTGCTAATGGAAAAAATTAGATTGGAAATAATAGATTTATAAAAGTCGCACAAAAATTTTCAATATGTTAACAAAAAAGGAGAAATTGATAATGCAGAATTATGATGGTCAATTTGAACTAAATGGACAGGAATATTTTTATAGAGCAAAGGATGACAGTGGAAGTTTAAAAATTACGAGGGTTAACAATGAAGAACATCATTACCGAATGGTTGAAATAACTAATAAGGAAACTGGGGATTATGATGCTATGATGATTAGTACAGGAGATTCATTTACTATGTTTCCAGATATGGTTAAGAATCAGTATGAGAAGTATCTTAATTCAAAATAAAATATTTAGATGAATAGAAGGTTGAAATATACCTTCTTTTTTTATACCCATTTTTTAAGGAGGTGGTGCCAAAAAGTATACAAAAATACTGGGACGTTTCGTAAAGGGATGTCCATACATTTCGGGACTGTTTATCAGTCCTTTTTTAGTAGTTTCAAAAAGTACACATTTTAAGACTAAGGAAAGGAGCGTTAATCATGAAGAGATATGGTTATCACAGAACAAGTACAAGAGAGCAGCATTTAGACAGAGGTATTAAGGAGATTACAGCATACTGTGAGCAGAATGGTTTGGAGCTGGAAAAGATTTTTACAGACCAGCAGACAGGCAAGAACTTTAATCGTCCGAGGTATCAGGTATTGAAAGAGGATGTATTAAGAGCTGGTGACGAGCTAATTATTACTGAGGTTGATAGACTTGGTAGAAATAAGCAGGAGACATTAAAAGAGTTGCAGTATTACAGGGATAATGGTATTCGTGTAAAAATACTGGAGCTTCCTACTACACTTATGGATTTATCGAAGCTTGATAATGCTATGGCTAGGATGCTGATGGAAACCATCAATAATATGCTGATTGAGTTATATGCTGCTATGGCACAGGCAGAGATTGAGAAGAAAGAGAAACGCCAGCGTGAGGGTATTGATGCTAAGAAGAATCGTGGAGAGTGGGATGATTATGGTCGTCCTGCGATAATGTCACAAAAAGAATTTTCAGAGCATTATGAAAAAGTGTTGTCGGGAGAACTTCGCCCATTTGAATTGATGAAGCAACTTGGTATGAGTAAGAGTACCTTTTATAGGTATGTAAAAGAATACATTAATTAATAGGAAAAAGTGTTGATGGTACTAGGAAAGGAGGTGGCAAGAAGTGTGCCATCAATTGATGAAAAAGATATTAAATTGATGTTGGTGAGAGTTGCAGTATGATATAATTACTATATTAGCTAGAGGTGTTTGGTAAGTTTTGCGTATATGTAAGGAGATGTCGAATGAGAGAACAGTTGTTATTACTTATAAGGATATCCAAGCCTGAATACAATAAGGGTTTATATGATGAATATAAGCTATATATGAATAGGCAAATGTCTTTTAATGGTTCAGGATTAACAGAGGGACAATATGATAAGTATGAGGGAGCAATAACAAATATTCCATATAAGATTTTATATTCTACAGACGAGAAAAACAGCTGGCATTTGCTAGGAGAAACTTCGTTAATGCATAAAAATAGTAATGCATATATTTATTGCATGTATGGTCTTAAGTATGATGAAAAGCATTATGATGCAGAAAATAATAAATATTATTATGTGATTCCATGGGAATATATAGAACCTTTATGGCAAGGTGAAGGTACTGAATTAATGGTTGTAAAAAATACACATGTCTTTATTGAAAAGTTTGAAAAGGCTGCTAAGGAAGCAAAACTTTCATATGCTTATGGGAAAGTTCATTACGATTTAGATGAAAAATTGTCAGATATAGAATACTATGATTTGGCTATGAAAGATTGCTTTGAATCAGTATTTCATAAGATAAAAGAAGGATATGAAATACAAAATGAAGTTAGATTTGCTTTAATTTGCCCAGACAAACCAGACCATATGGAATTGATGTTAGAAAATGACAAAAAACTGCAATTTACATTGATACCCTTGGAGTTTGGGAAAAATATATTGGTTGAGTTGTCCGATTTAGAATTTGATGACAAAATAAAACTTCCAGTAAGATTTTCGGCAGAAATAAAATATTATGAATCGGAATAGAAGAAAGATATATACAGAAAGGTTTAATGCATACTTTTAAAAGCTTGCTATTATTCCGGTATGAGATGTATAATACATAACATATCCTATTGAAGAGGTATTTATTATGGAATATTTAACAACAGTAGAAATGTCAGAGAAATGGAATATTACGTCACGAAGAATAGGAGTCCTTTGCGCTAAAGGTCGTGTAGAAGGAGCAATAAAGAAAGGTAAGACATGGTTAATACCAGCGGATGCAACGAAGCCAGCAGACGCAAGAAGAAAGAACATAAAAGGAGCAAATGATGGCAAATAGAACCGACTACATAGCAATTATCAAATCTGATGAATACAAGAATAAATTAAAAAAAATGGCACAAGATATAAAAAATGCTTCAAAAGTTGCTCCAAATGAGGCAACAATTGAAAGTAGATTTGACTGTGAATTGTTTGCCTTTTTTAAAGATATGTTTGAACCATTGGGATTTATATATAATCCTATAAAAGAAAAATCAATTAATACAGCAAGACATATATCTAAAGGAAGGGCAGACACAGCAATTGCCAGCTTAGTAATTGAATTTAAACAACCTTCAACTTTATCTAACAAAATGAATAAGGCTAAGGCTATTAGTCAGATAAGTGACTATCTTTTAGGATTAAAATCTGAAGATAATGAGATTGTTGAAGGATATGTTACAAATGGAGTGGAAGGTTGTTTTGTTACACTTGTTAATGGAGAAATACATGAAGAAGATTTCATAGAAATTAATGAATTTGCATTAGATAGAATTATTCAAAATATACTTTTATTAAAGTTACTTGCCTTTAACGCAAGTAATTTGGTAGATAGTTTTTGTAATCCTCCTGAAAATAATGGCGTCGCTTATGAATTAGTAAGATGTTTATATAATGTTTTGATTGAGGACATAAAGCCTAAAACAAAAATGTTGTTCATTGAATGGAAACAATTATTCAATTTAGCACATGACGACATATCAAAGCAACAAGCAATTATTGATAGAAAAAAATCATTGGAAGAATTGTTGGGTCATAAATTTTCAGATAGAGATGATGAGTATTTATCTTTATATGCACTTCAAACAGCTTATGCCATTATTGTTAAAGCAATAGCTTTTAAGGTTGTCAGTCAGGTTCGATTTAATAAGTCATTAATATCTTTCGGCGAATCAATTAATCAGGATTCAGAAGCCTTGAGAATTCAGTTTTCAAGACTGGAAGATGGAGCAATTTTTAGAGATTATGGGATGACAAACCTTTTAGAAGGAGATTTTTTCTCCTGGTACTGCGCAGAAAATCAGTGGAATGAATCAATAGCTAAATGCATAAAAAATATATTTGAGATATTGAGCAGGTATTCGGAAAAAGCTGTTTTAAATAATACACATAAGTCACAAGATTTCTTTAAAAGATTATATGAAGCAATGGTTCCGGCTGCTGTACGCCATTCGCTTGGTGAATATTATACTCGAAAATGGTTAGCAGAAAATGTTGTTGATGAGGCTATAGTATTAACAAATGTCAAAGAATGGAAAGGGTTAGACCCATGTTGTGGAAGCGGAACATTTCTTAATGTTATGATAGACAGGATTTTGTCAGAAGTAAAAGATTTGTCAAGAAAAGAGCAATTGAAAGAAGTTTTATCTAGAGTTAAGGGAATAGATTTAAATCCAATTACTGTTTTAACTGCAAGGGTAAATTATTTTTTGAACATATCACATTTATTAGAAGATAATACACCAATTGATATACCTGTATATTTAGGAGATTCGTCATATGTTCCAGAGACAATTAAGTATGATGGGATAGAATGCTTGGATTATGTCATTACAACAACAAAAAAACCTATAGAAATTACTGTGCCAAAGAGCATAGTTGATGATACATCAAAATTGGCTCAGGAAATGATTGTTGTTGAAAGACAAGTAAAAAATCTGAATGTTGATAGAGTAATTGATACGTTTAGAAAGTTAATAAAAAAATCCGATTTAACAGAGAAAACAGAAGCAAAATTAAATGAGTTGGCTGAAAATTTGATTGGTCTTGAAAGGAAAAATTGGAATGGAATTTGGGCTAGAATATTAGCTAATTATTTATCTACAGCTAATCTAGGAAAATTTGATATTATTGTTGGAAATCCTCCATGGGTAGATTGGAAGAGTTTGCCATCTGGATATAGGGATAGGATAAAGGGATTGTGTATTTCAAGACATCTGTTTTCTGGAGATAGATTGACTGGTGGAATTAATTTGAATATTTGTGCTTTAATTGCTAATGTTTCAGCACAAAACTGGCTAAAGAAGGATGGTATATTGGGCTTTTTGATGCCAGAACCATTAGTGTTCCAGCCATCATATGAAGGGTTTAGAGATTTTTATTTAGATGATGGAAGTAGATTGTATTTTTGTAAATTTTCTAATTGGACTAAAGCTGGTCATCCATTTAAGCCTGTAACGCAAAAATTTTTATCGTTTTATCTTTCATCTAAAGAAGTAAATTATGTAGAAGGAGTTCCTACAGATTGGTATATAAAGAAACGAGGAAAAATTATTGATGGCTTAGAGGAACTAAATATAAATGAGTATTATGACAAGGCTCATAAATATTTAGCAACATGTAATGAAAATAAGAATTTTTTTACTTCTATTGAGAGAAAAGAGGATGCAAGAGCTTTTCTAAAATTAGCGGGAAGTGCTACGTACATTGGCAGAGAAGGAATAGAATTTTATCCACAAGAGTTAATGGTGTTCGAATTATCTTCTTTGCCAGGAACTAGTGAGTGTACTTGTTTACGTAATATGCAAAATTCAAAGTCAAAATATAAAATGCCAGTAACAGATATTCTGTTAGAAACTAAGTATCTTCATCCGATGATAAAGGGAAAAGATGTAACGCCATTTCATGTAGAGTGGAATAATTATATTGTACCATTCCCATATGAAGTTGAAAATCCGAGAGTGCCAATAGAAATGGGGAGATTATCAACACTCGCTCCTAAATTGGCAGAGTATTATAACAAGAATAAAAAAATGATATTAGCTCAAACAGAATACAATGAAAAAATCATTGGAAATAGAGATGCTGATTTTTATGCATTAGCAAGAGTTGGTGAATACAGTTATGCAACAAATTATGTGGTTTTTAGAGATAATACAAAATGGGCGGCTGCGGTCATTTCAGAAGTAAATACCCAATGGGGAGGTGTTAAGAGACCGCTTTTTCAGAATCATGCAGTATCAATTTGTGAAGATGAAGACGGCAATTTTATTACGTTAGATGAGGCTCATTACATATGTGGAATATTGAATTCAAATTATGTATACGAATATATGATGAATTCATCTGATTCAAGGTCATTCCCTATTAGACCGAGGGTTAAAATTCCTAAATATGATAAAACGAATAAGGGACATAAGGAGATTTCTGATTTGAGTAAGCTGGCACATGAAAGATATCAAAATCAAATGGAAATTTCTAAAATCAAGTCACAAATAGACTTGCTGTACATGCAGATTTTGTAATTGTTACTATATGTTTTCACAAGAGTCCGAATGGTGAAAGTTATGCTGTTCGGGCTTTTATTGATGTTATTGAAAATGTAACATCATGTTACAGCCGCCAGTATAGGCAAAAAAGTATATATATTTTTGGAACTAAGCACGTATTAAACCTTAAAAGAAATTCTTAGTTCGGAACCCCACCCCCTCTATATATGGGGTATCTAAGACATTAGGAGAAATCTTGGTGTCTTTTTTATTTGACCTGAGCATGTCATAAAACTGCTTTATTTTTATGCCCTTTTTGAGGCAGGAAAGGAGATGAGTAGCAATGCATGATATGTGGAACAAGCTCTTTGACAAGGTTATATTCTATGGCCTGATTGTATCAAGGTTGGGAGAATGCTTGATGAAGAAGTCAATGCAATCGTAGAACCATTGAAGGAATCTATGTCAGAGAAAGAGCTGGAAGTGATACGAGACATGATTTATTCAACACAAAAGTATGGATATTACCTTGGAATCCGTACAGCTATGACTATGTTCATGGAATGGATATAGCGTTGGCTGCTGGAGCAAGATATCAGCTTGCAAAGATTATATTAGTACATAAGGAAAGGTTGATGAAATTTATGAAACATGGTTTATTCCATACGAGAATAAAAATAGAGTAGACGAATTATTTAGCAATCTTCATCAAATCTTTATTTTTTTCTGTTAGGTTATATTTCAGTAAGAAATGAAATATAGAAGGAAGGATAGTAAAGATGGAAATGATGTTGCAGACACAAAATTTGTGTAAATATTTTAGAAAGCAGAAAGCGGTAAATAATGTTTCACTTAATATAGAAAAGAAACAGATTTATGGACTGCTTGGACCGAATGGCGCTGGTAAATCTACCACATTGAAAATGCTGACCGGTATGATGAAACCAACTGCAGGAAAGATTTACTTTGATGGAAAACTTTGGGATAGGAAAGATTTATCAAAAATAGGAGCGTTAATTGAAAATCCGCCTATTTATGAAAATCTTTCCGCCAGAGAGAATTTGAAGGTAAGACAATTATTGCTTGGTACAGATGAAAACAGAATTGATGAGGTCTTGCAGATTGTATCACTTACAAACACCGGAAAGAAGAAAGCAGGACAGTTTTCTTTGGGAATGAAGCAAAGACTAGGCATTGCAATGGCATTGCTTGGAGAACCGGAACTTTTGATATTGGATGAACCTACGAATGGATTAGATCCAATAGGCATCGAGGAATTACGAGAGCTGATCCGGTCTTTTCCGGAACAGGGAATCACTGTAATTCTCTCCAGTCATATTCTCTCAGAGGTACAGTTACTTGCAGATAAAGTCGGGATTATTTCAGGTGGAATCTTAGGATACGAAGGAGCATTAAAGCAGGGAGATAATCTTGAAGATTTGTTTATGAATGTGGTAAGAAAAAACCAGAAAGCAGGTGAAATCCATGGTTAATATTATAAAAGCAGAACATCAAAAAGCCAAAAGAACCATGCGAAAAAAGTTTATCTGGGGATTTCCTATTCTTACATTTGTCATTGCATTTATATTTACTCTTGGGATGACAAATGCTTATGCAGAAAGTGTTTGGAACTGGTGGTATACACTTTTGCTGCCGGGGATGATTGCTCTATTTTGTTATCTTTCTGTGGCGCAGGAGAAAAAGATAAAATACTATCATTTAATGACTATTCCCACAGACAGAAGAAAATTGTTGCTGGGGAAAATTATTTATATTGGGTACATGATTTTGTTTTCTAATGTGATTGTGTTTGCAGGAGCAACGCTTGGAGGCTTTCTTCTAACGACACATGTTCCAGTTGGAGGAGCGTTGATTGCAGTATTGTTTCTGACGGTTTCTGAGTTATGGGAGATTCCGGTAGCTTTATTTTTAAGTGAACGATTTGGAATGATTGTAAACCTGTTCGTCTGCCTGTTTATTACTGTCAGCGGTGTGGTAATATCACAAACCAGAATCTGGTATGTACTTGTTTCTGCAATCCCTATGCGAATGATGTGCCCGTTGCTTCATGTTTTACCAAATGGACTTGCCGCAGAAGCAGGGAATCCTCTTTTGGATACGGGAGTCATTGTTCCGGGAATGTGTCTCTCAATCATCTGGTTTGTTTTTGTAACGGTTCTGTTTTTGAAATGGTTTGAGAGAAGAGAGGTGAAATAAGATGATTGGAAGATCTCTTAATGCAGACTTGCGAAAGATGAAAGGAACATCTGTGATTCTGGCACACTTACTGATTCCGATTATAACCAGCGTTATATTTTTAATATATTACTTTTTTTCACCATGGAATGAAAATATGAAAGTGATTGCATTTTATCAGGCAATAGGAGCAGGACTTCCGGTACTTATTGGAATTTTTACAGCAAGTGTGATGGAACAGGAACAAAATGCAGGTGATTTTCAAAATCTGTTGTCTTTACCGGATAAACCTGCAGCATTTTTATCGAAACTGTTGATGCTACTGGTTTTGTGTCTGTGCTCTATCCTATTGACAGCAATCATATTCGGAATTGGATTTGGAAGAATCGCATCAAGCGATATCGAAATCATGAAAGGATGTATATTTGCAGCATTGCTGCTGTGGGGAAGTAGTGTTCCACTTTATCTGTGGCAGCTGATTCTGGCTTTTCAGTTTGGAAAAGGGGTATCCATTGGAGCAGGGATTATATCAGGACTAATTAGTGCATTGATGCTTACCGGACTTGGAGATTATGTGTGGAAATATGTATTTGTCTGCTGGACGGGTAGAGTACCATATACTTATCTGCAATCTGTATTGGGAGAAACTAGTGTAGGTGAATGGTTGTCATTCATACCAGGTTGCTTAATATTTACAGGGATTAGTATGGTATACTATTTTTGGTGGGTAAACCACTGGGAAGGAAACAGAATATCGGAATAGAATCGAGGGAAACTATGGCAAAAATACTGGCAGTTGATGATGAACCGGCAATTTTGGAAATGATAGAAAGCATTTTGAATAAGGATGGACATCTGGTTACCAAAGTAAGTAATCCACTAAAAATTAATATGGAAGAATTACATCGTTATGACCTGATTTTACTGGACATTATGATGCCTGGAATTGATGGCTTCGAATTATGCAAAAGAATCAGGGCACTTGTGGATTGTCCGATTTTGTTTCTTACGGCAAAAACGGAGGAAAACAGTCTGGTAAACGGACTTTCTTTAGGAGCAGATGATTATATTTCAAAGCCATTTGGAGTGATGGAACTTCGGGCAAGGATCAATGCACATCTTAGAAGAGAGCACAGGGAACATTCTGTCCGGATGGTTTTGGGGAGGGTCTGTATTCAAATATCTCAAAAGAAACTATTGGTTGATGATAAGGAACTTCCTCTTACGAAAGCGGAGTACGAAATTTGTGAATTCCTGGCTAAAAACAGGGGACAGGTTTTCTCGAAAGAACAGATTTTAGAAGAGGTCTTTGGTTTTGACAGTGAGAGTAATGACAGTACCATTATCACGCATATCAAAAATATAAGAGCAAAATTTGCGGATTATGATTATACACCGATAAAAACAGTCTGGGGGATTGGATATAAATGGGAAGAGTAAAGAGAAGCAATGCACTCAGCTGGATTTTTATGAGATATGTACTGGTCATGCTTGGATCATTAGTAGGTTTGGTGATTGTTGCTTGGCTGCTGCTGTACCTTTTGATTAGTGTGGGCTGTATCTATCCGGCGAATTATGCAGAGCAAAAGATTAATGAAGCATATGATACGATTTTACGTGCGGATAAAGTAACTGCTGAGATGATTCCTGCACTTTGTGATTATGTAATCTTTTCAGAGAATGGAGAGAAAATAGGTGGAGATCTGTCAGAACAATACGAACAGATAGCATGGAATGTTGCAAAGTACGGAAACGCATCCGGGAAATATTTTTATAAAGTAATTGTAAGGGAAAATGAATATGTTGTATTGCAATATCGCCTGACACCTCAATATCATTCAGCTTTTTTGAGGGAGCATTTTATAGGACCACAGAATGTGATGAGTATTATGTCAGTGATTGGAGCGGTAGCGATTATCATCATTCCGTCCATACGTTTTGGAAAAAGAATCAAAAAGCAGATGCAGCCTGTATTAGACGCAATCAGACAAATAAAGGATCAAAATCTGGAATATGAGACATCCTGTTCCGGTATCAAAGAGTTTGATGACTGTTTATCGGCAATCGATGATATGCGAGATGCATTGCGAGAATCTTTAGAAAAGCAGTGGAAAACAGAGCAGGAAAAGAAACAACAGATGTCTGCTTTGGCGCATGATATTAAAACACCTCTTACGATTGTACGGGGAAATGCAGAACTACTTTCAGAGACTGAACTGACCACAGAACAGAAGAATAATATCACTTATGTTTTGAACGGCACAACACAGATACAAAGTTATGTAAAACAGTTGATAGATGTCACAAAATCATGGAATTGCAGTGATGTTACCTATACAACGGTGAGGTTAGAAGATTTTTTCGCAGATATAAAGGAACAGGCACTCGGACTGGTAGAAATCTATCACCAGAAGATAGATTGGAAGGCGGAACAAAGTGATAAAAAGGTAACGATTGCTTATGATCCAATGTTCCGAGCCGTAATGAATGTGATTCAGAATGCAGTGGAGCATACAAAAGAAAATGGAATCATTTATATTGACGCAAAGGAGCAGGATGACCGGCTGACATTCATTGTGGAGGATAGCGGATCAGGATTTACAAAAGAAGCATTATTGCATGGCACAGAGCAGTTTTTTATGGATGACACAAGTAGAAATGGCGAAGCCCATTATGGGATGGGACTATTTTTTGCAAAAACTGTGGCTGAAAAATATGGTGGAGGTATTAAACTTTCAAATTCTGAAAATACAGGTGGGGCGAGGGTAGAAATATTTTTCCTGAGTAGTCAGGAAACAAGCTAAATAGACCGCAATTAAGCTATGTAAAAGAAGAATAAGACTGAAGCGGCATATCAATTGATGAATGCACTAGATATAGTCGTACCAGACTACATTGAGAGGGCTATAAGATGGATAAAAAGTTAATGCTAGCAGTGGCTGGTGCTGGGAAAACAACTTACATAATAAATAAGGTTTGCACGGAATACAGAAAGGTTTTAGTCATTACATATACGGATGCAAATTATAATAATATTATTTTCAAATTGCGTGAGCAAAATGACGAAGTGATTCCAGATGGAATCATTGTTTATAAGTATTTTACATTCCTTTATCGATTTTGCTATAAACCATTGCAGAAAATTATATGCAACAGTATGATTCGTTTTGTTGCTCCAATTATGATGTTTGTATTATTCTTACAGTCTACAGGAATTTTACACTAGAAACCACCTATGTGTTCGTTCATATTTTAAGCCCGCTTAATTGCGGGCTTATTTGCTTTATTCTACAAACACAATCATTGCTTTTCATTCCTGTCAATCTGTAAATTATTGTAATATTGCATTGGAGTAACACCATATTCTTTCTTAAATGCTCTAAAAAAATGATTATACCCTCCAAATCCACCAAGCGCATATACCTCACGAATACTTTTCCCCTGCTCTATATAATGGCGGCATAAATCAAGTCTGCTCTTTACAATGTATGAATGAGGTGTCTCACCTGTCATTTTTTTAAACTCTCTTACTATATGATAACGGCTTACATAAAATTCATTTTCCAAGCGCTCCAACGAGATATCTTCTGTCAAATGTTCTCTGATATAAATAAAAATATCATCCATTACAACGTGTTTTTTCTTATTCGTCTTAATCTGTACATCCTCCTGAACAGATGAGCGAAGTGCAAGTACAAGAATCATAGTTAATAGGCTTTTCTCGTATAATGAGCGGGCAAATTTAGGCGGCTCATTATTCATCGAATAGAGCTTTTTGGATATATTCTTTATAAGCATAGCCGATTCACTCTCAGAATGAACAATCTTAACTTGATACGGAACAAAATCAAACGCTTCATCAAGTCTTGTTTCTTCATCTGACAATTTCCTTAAAAGTTCTCCACCTATATAAAGAACATAAACTTCAAGAGGATACTTATTTTTACGATATTCAAGCTTTACTTTATTACCTGGCTTAATAAATATCAAATCCTCCATAGTACATACAATATTATCATCCTCCTGGTGCATATACCCTATCCCACCAGCTATAAATATAATTGTATAGCTCTTCTTTTGCCCAAAGCTTCGCTGGGTACTATCCAATATTTTCAAATATTCCATTTTGTAGCCTTGCTTTTTCATATGTCTATTTTGCACACTTTCCTATTATATTTTTTGTTCATTTTGTCAAAATATACAATATATCAATTTTTCGTAGTTTGCAAGCAATATTTGTATATGGATATCAGCATAACCACAATATAATAAGATTGTAGCTACCAAAACAATATAAATTTGAGAGGTAAATTATCATGAAAGAAACAAGACCTTTTTCCATGAAGGACAAAATTGGTTACACTCTTGGCGATTTGGGATGTTGCTGTACTGAGCAGTTCCGTGCCATGTATCTTGCTATTTTTTATACACTGGTATTAAAAGTTAATCCAGTACACGTAGGAATCCTTATGCTTATTACAAAGTTTTGGGATGCTATAAATGACCCTTTAATTGGTGCACTTGTTGATAGCCACAAAAACAAAGGAAAAGGAAAATTTATTCCTTGGATTAAATTCTTTGCTTTTCCAACTGCAGTACTCTGTATATTAGGATTTGTTAACGTAAGCAATTTCGCTTATGGTGCACGTATTGCTTATATGTTCATTACATATATTGTTTACGAAATTATGTACACATGTGTCAGCGTTCCATTTGGTAGTCTTTCAAGTGTAATGACTGATGATGTTAACCAACGTACTGACCTTTCTCGTTTCAGAAGTCTTGGTGGTACAATTTTTATGACAGTTATCGTTATTGCTGGACCATTATTCTTATATAAAGATAACCAGCCAGTACCTAGCCATTTCCTTATTATGTCAGCAATCTGTGCAGTTATTGGATTAATCTGTCTTATGTTTACATCTCATTGGTGTAAAGAGCGTATTATTACAGAGCCAGTTGTTGAGAAAAAAGAAAAGCTTAACTACTTCCAGGTAATTAAAGATATTACTAAAAACAAAGCATTACTCGGAGTTATGTTATCAAGCTTTATCGGTATTGTTGGAGCAGGTATGGTTAACGGATTAAATACTTATTTATTCCGCGATTATTTTGGAAATGTTGCCATCATGGCAGTTTCAGGTATGTTAAGTGTAATCTGGTCACTTATTGCATTCGTAGGCACAAAATTTGTTGCTAAGAAATTTGGAAAGAAAGAATGGATTATGTACAGTGCAACTTTCTCAGTTGTTGTTTATGCTATTTTATTCTTCTTCCCACTTGAAAATCCTATGCTCTTTATTATCATCAACGGAATCTGCTATCTTGGAGTAAGTGGTTTCCAAGTATTAGTTTGGGCACTTGTAAATGATGCAATTGATTATCAGGAACTTCAGACAGGAAAACGTAATGAAGGAATTGTATACTCAGCATATACATTTTTCCGTAAACTTGCTAATGCTGTATCAGGAAGTATGAGTAGTTTTGCACTTGCAATTGCTGGATTCCAGGTTAATGAAGCTGTCCAGAATGAAGCATTCTCAGGACGTCTTTGGAAAACATATACAGGTTTATATGTTGTAGGATATTTATTAGCTGTTCTGGTATTAAAATTTATCTACCCTCTTACAAAAGAGAAAACAGCTGAAATGTTACAGGATTTAGCTGATAAGCGAAATGCTGCTACTGCAGAATAAAATTAGAAACGGAGGTATTTTAAATTGACAAAACAAGTAGAAATCACAAACCGTGATGGACACATCTTACGCGGAATAGTTAACATTCCAGAAGATGGCACAAGATTTCCTGCTATTGTAAATGTACATGGCTTTACAGGGAATAAAAGCGGTTACAAAAGTATTTATACTCACACAGCCAGATTCTTAGCTGAACATGGATTTGCCAGTGTCCGTTTTGATTTATACGGAAATGGTGAAAGTGATGGTGAATTCGAGGACATGACCTTTACAGGTATCCTACACGATATCGAGGATATTATAAACTGGACTAAAACACAAGATTTTGCCAATCCAGATAAGATTATCTTATCTGGTCAGAGTATGGGAGGATACGCAGCTGCTACTGCAGCTCCTATTGTTAATCCTTATGCTCTCATGCTTATGTGTCCAGGTGCTGGAATGTGGTTTGGATGTAAGGATCGTGCTGAAGCCATGGAAGCTCAGGGAATCACCAAGGCCGATATTGAAGGACTCACTTTCCCAACATCCTTTAATCATGATTTATTTAATTATGAGCCATTCTCGTCAGCAGAAGGATACAACGGACCAGTCCTCCTTATAAGAGGAACTGCAGATGATTTGGTAGATGATGCAACATGCCATAGATATGAGTCACTTTACAATGGAAAATGCAATTATAAAACGATTGAAGGCGCTAACCACAATTTTGCCAGTGCTTTTGCAAGAGCAGAATTAGACAAATTAATGTTAGAGTTTTTAACACCACTTAAATAGTATATTCACTTTGAAAGGAAGTATGAACAATGAAATTATTAGAGCCTATAAAAGTTGGAAATATTGAGTTTAAAAACCGTATTATGTTCCCACCACTTACAACAGGATATGAGGAAAAAGATGGTTCTATTGGAGAACAAAGTTTTCGTTTTTACGAGCGTCTCGCAAAAGGCGGTGTCGGATATATAGTAATTGGAGATGTTGCACCACTTCCAACATTCTCTCCTACACCAAAGCTTTATTCACCTGAGCAGGTTCAAAGCTTCAAAAAACTTGCTGACGCATGTCATGAAAATGGTGCAAAGCTTGGAATTCAGTTATTCCATCCTGACTACAATGTTAAAGCTTTAAACGATATGTTCCATCAGGGCAAAATGCAGGAAGCAAGAGCTAAACTTCACCATGATATGCAGCACTTTGTAAATGAAGTAACTGCAGAAGAACTTGATGAAATAATAAAGCATATGGAAAACTGTGCTATCTTAGCACACGAAGCTGGTGTTGATTGTATTGAAGTACATGGAGACCGTCTTGTTGGTTCTCTCTGCTCTCCTATTTTAAATCATAGAACTGATGAATATGGCGGTGACCTGGCTAATCGTACACGTTTTGCATTAACACTTGTAAAAAGATTAAAAACAATCGTACCTGACATGGTTATTGACTACAAGCTTCCTATAGTTACTCCTCTTGGAGAAAATAGTTTTAGAGGAAAAGGTGGTCTTCCATTAGATGAGGCTTGCATTTTTGCAAAAGAATTAGAAGCTTGCGGTGTTGACACATTACATGTTGCACAGGCTAACCATACAGGAAATATGGGTGATACAATCCCTGCCATGGGAACACAGCCATACGGATTTATGGTTTCTTATTCTAAAAAAATAAAAGAGCTTGTATCTATTCCTGTATCTGTAGTAGGCCGTATCGTTACACCAGAAGCTGCCGAAGCAGTTATTGCAAATGGTTCTGCTGATATCATTGGATTAGGTCGTTCTCTTCTCACAGACCCTGACTTTGCAAACAAATGCGCAGATGGACATTGCTGTAATGTTAGAACATGTATGATGTGCAATAAGGGATGTACAGATAATATTCAGAATCGTGCTTTCTTAAGTTGTGTACTTAATGCTGAAAACGGTTACGAAGCAACACGACATATAACTCCTGCAGCATCATCAAAGAAAATAGCTATTATTGGTGCTGGTATTGCTGGACTTGAAGCTGCACGTGTTGCTGCATTAAGAGGTCATAGTGTAACCATTTTTGAGAAATCACTTCAGATTGGTGGTCAGTTACTTATTGCTAGTGTACCTCCAAGAAAAGAAGAAATGATGAGAAGTATTAATTATTATGCAAATGTACTTCCTGAATTAGATGTTACATTCAGGCTAGGTGAAGAATTCACATCACAGGATTATAATTCATTCGATGAAGTAATTGTGGCAACAGGTGCAAACAACGCAATAATCCCTGTTCCTGGCAAAGATCTTCCAACTGTTACAAGTGCATGGGATGTGCTTGCCAAGAAAGAAATCGTATTCGGTAATGTTTCTGTAATCGGTGGTGGTCTTGTAGGTGTTGAGACAGCTGAATATCTGGCTTCACGTGGATGTAAGGTTACAATTATTGAAATGATGGACCAGATTGCAAAAGAAGAAAGCAACACTGTTCTACCTACTCTAATGAGTGAATTAGAGCATTATAATGTTCAAATAGTAACATCTGCAAAATTATCAGAAATCAAAGATGATTCTGTAGTTGTTGAAAAAACAATAGACGACAATACATCAACAGAAGAAATTGCTTCAGACTTTGTTGTAATGGCTGTTGGTGCAAGAAAGAACCTTCCAGAGCTTTCTGATTGTCCTCTCCCACTTCACTATATTGGTGATTGTGCTGGAGAACGTCCAAGTAATATTGATCATGCTATTAAATCAGCATATGATGTGGCATGTGAAATATAAATTATTAATTATCCCATTACCACAAAATCCATGTTCCAATTTAAGGAACATGGATTTTTATTATAATATATTTAAATATTATTGTTTAAAGTTCGTAAACGCTCCATACGTTTACATTCCGTCGTTATCGTTTTCTCAATCGGAATTTGAGGAAAAGAAGAATGGAAGATAAAAAAATATTACTCGATAATATTAGCTCCAAAACCGAAAAAGAAGAAATAAACAAATTCTAGTTTGACGGAGTAATAGATATGAAAATCCGAGAAGTGAATGAGAATAAAAAGCAATTTATAGCATTATTGTTATTAGCTGATGAGCAGGAAAATATGATTGATCACTATCTTGAAAAAGGTACTATGTATGTACTTGAAGATGGTAATGTAAAAGCTGAATGTGTCGTTACTGATGAAGATAATGGAATACTTGAAATTAAAAATATTGCAGTTGATCCTCAGAATCAAGGACAGGGCTATGGGAAAGCATTGATTGACTTCCTTGTAAGTAAATATGCAGATGAATATTCTATTTTGCAGGTTGGAACAGGTGACAGCCCGTTGACCGTACCGTTTTATGAAAAATGCGGATTTGTCCGATCTCACAATATTCCGAATTTCTTTACGGACAATTATGACCACCCAATTTATGAGTGTGGTGTACAGTTAATAGATATGGTATATTTGCAAAGATATTTATAACTTCCAGTTTTTGAAACTGAGAAATCGGAATTTACTTCTACTTAGACATACAAACTGTTGACAGTAAAACTCCTATATAGTATTATTTGATAAAATACTATATAGGAGTTTTTGTGTAAAAATGAATGGAGGATTTCTTGTTACCAAAATAAAACAACTTGGAGATCGAATCTTTGAGAAGATTCTCAGCGAAAAGAATATTGATGCGTTTAACGGAGCCCAAGGGCGTATTCTTTATGTACTGTGGCAGGAAGATGGAATCTCAATCAGGTCACTCTCGATTAAGTGTGGATTAGCGATAACTTCTCTTACTACGATGCTGGAAAGAATGGAAAATCAAGGGCTGATAAGACGTGTTCAGTCTGAAACGGACAAAAGGAAAACACTCCTGTTTCTGACTGAAAAAGCACACGCCTTAAAGGGCGAATACGATTCTGTATCTGATAAAATGGGCAGTATTTACTACAAAGGTTTTTCGGAGGAAGAAATTACCCAGTTTGAGGAATGCCTCGACCGTATCAGAAAGAATCTTGAGGAGTGGCAGAAATCATGAGTATTTGTATCAAAGATCAGATTCAGAACATGAATATCGTCATTGGCTGCACAGTGGGGTGTACATATTGCTATGCCCGCAACAACGTGAAACGCTGGCATATGATTGATGACTTCGCTGACCCTGAATTCTTTCCGGGTAAGCTCAAGATGATGGAAAAGAAACGTCCGCAGAACTTTCTTCTTACCGGCATGAGCGATCTTTCCGGCTGGAAGTCAGAATGGAGAGACGAGGTATTTGAAAAAATCCGTGAAAATCCACAGCATCAGTTCCTGTTCCTTACAAAGCGACCAGATCTGCTGGATTTTGATACAGATTTGGAAAACGCATGGTTTGGTGTTACGGTGACGAGAAAAGCAGAACTGTGGCGTATTGACGCACTACGGGAAAATGTCAGAGCAAAACACTATCATGTTACCTTTGAGCCGCTATTCGACAATCCAGGTTCAGTTGATCTTTCCGGGATCAACTGGATCGTTGTCGGCACCATGACTGGAGTTCAGAGCAGGAAGGTTCATACGGAGCCGGAGTGGGCATGGTCTCTGACAGATCAGGCGCATGTGCTTGACATTCCGGTATTTATGAAGGAAGATCTTGTCCCTATCATAGGGAATGAAAATATGATTCAGGAAATGCCGGATGAATTCAATAAAGTGTTGGAGGTACAGAGATCATGGCAGAAGTAATAAATGGAATCCTCATTAATGAGGCGGAAACAAAGAACATCATGACCAAGTCCAGTCTGCCTGTAGGCGGTTACTCGGTCAATCCCTATGTAGGCTGTACACATGCCTGCAAGTATTGCTATGCTTCTTTTATGAAGCGCTTTACCGGACACACGGAGGAATGGGGCACTTTCCTTGATGTGAAGCATTGGCCGAAAATTAAAAATCCGAAGAAATATGCCGGACAGCGGGTGGTCATCGGTTCTGTGACAGATGGCTACAATCCACAGGAGGAGCAATTCGGGAATACCAGAAAACTTCTGGAGCAGCTGATCGGCAGTGACGCAGATATTCTGATCTGCACAAAGTCGGATCTTGTGGTACGGGATATTGATCTGCTGAAGAAGCTTGGACGTGTAACCGTTTCATGGTCGATCAACACACTAGATGAAAATTTCAAGAACGATATGGACTCTGCTTCGAGCATTGAGCGCCGTATCGCTGCTATGAAGCAGGTATATGAAGCAGGTATCCGTACAGTCTGTTTCGTATCCCCGGTATTTCCCGGTATCACAGATTTTGAAGCAATCTTTGAGCAGGTAAAGGATCAGTGCGATCTGTTCTGGCTCGAAAATCTCAATCTTCGAGGCGGTTTCAAAAAGACAATTATGGATTATATCGCCGGAAAATATCCTGATCTTGTACCACTTTACGACGAGATCTATAACAAGCATAACCGCAGCTACTTTGAAGCACTTGAAGTAAAAGCTGAGAAAATGGCTAAGAAGTATGATTGTGCCTTTGTGGATAATGAAATGCCTTATGGCAGAGTCCCGCAGGGACATCCGGTGATCGTAGATTATTTCTATCATGAGGAAATCCGAGGGACAGAGAATACAGGAAAAAGAAATCGTTAATCTAAACAAAAATTAAACTGATGATGGTGGAGAGATTTATTTATCGCCATTTGAAATCGAGAAGTTCTTGTTTGAAAAATAGAGAAATTGTAAAATTGAAGAAAAAAGAAATGCACAGTTCTTAGCTTATCGGGAGCTGTGCATTTTTGTAAATAAATACTTTTAATTAGCCGATTACGGCATCCTCTGCTGTAAAATGTTCCAGAGAATTTTCTTTTACCTGAATGCAGATATAAGTAATTCCGGAAATATCGGATGCAAAAAACTGACGCTTTGCAGCAGGTGCGATTTTTAGCCAGTCTCCAGTTGAAAGGCTGATTTCTTCTCCATCAATTATGGCTTTGCCGTTACCTGAAAGAATTCCATAGATTTCTTCATTTTCTTTATGAGAATGAACAAATGGGACATTTGCTCCTGCAGGTAGTTCGTTTAAACTGATTTCTGCACCTGTTAAAGACAACTTTTCATGCAGCTCAATTCGGTTTTCCTTTCCAATAGTTGTTTTTGTGTAATTTGTCATAATAATACCTCCATAGTTGATTTGTAGTTTCTGGTTGCTTGGTATTAGTATAGTGTGAGACACATACAAAAACAAGTACGCACCTTTTTGTAACTGTACACTCAAAATTGAATGTGTTACAATAGACTCGGAGGTGAGAATTATGCGAGCAAAAGAAGAATTACCGGAATGCCCAGTTGCAACAGCGGTATCTCTCATCGGAGGAAAATGGAAACTGCTGATTTTGCGTAACTTGAAAGAGCGCCCATGGAGATTCAATGAGCTACAACGAAGTATAGATGGTATTTCACAAAAGGTTTTGACAGATAGTTTAAGACAAATGATGAGTGATGGACTGGCATATCGCCACGATTACCATGAGCAGCCACCGAGAGTCGAATACGGATTAACGGAACTCGGAACAAAAATGCTTCCAATTGTTAATTCACTTGCTGACTTTGGTAACTACTATAAATCACTTATTGAACAGAATTAAGTACGTTAGTATTTGAAAAGCCCGAACAATCGAAATCTGGAGGTGTTGACGAATGCAACATGAATGCAAAATAACGGTATTGGAGACAAAGGTATTTCCGGAATTGCAGGAAAAGTATTTAGCTGATCCGAAATCAGGTCCGTGTCCCTGCTTCAAGGCGGGAGATACATTCCTTCTGAAAAGAACGCCGGAGCAGGATGACTTTTACCATCTAATGAACGGCAAATTCTGCGGCGAGGCATGGGATGCCATCAGCCGATATGTCTATGCGGCGCTGTAGGGTGGCTCCATTATGCGTAAGTGGACAAATGACGACAGAATGATGATCGCCTGCTGCAATGACGGCACACGCCCTGTTATCTTCAAAATAGAGCGGATTGATATTCCGGAAAGCGAAGAAGAAAAGCAATGGTTGAAAAAGCAGAATTTTGAGAACACGGCAAATGATGCTTATACAGGCTGATAAATTCCAGTTTAAGAAGTTTATGGGGGCTGTCTCCAAGACACGTCAATTTGAATTGTTTATTTTCATAAAATGTGTTACAATCAAGTTAGTCGAAACTAATTATATTGCAAAAAAGGTAAATGTATGAGTGAAAGAATAAAACCTACTATCAGTGGCAGTGCTGAGACAATGCTCCAGAGCTTTTATGCCAGAGCCCAATATTCCAAAAGTAAGCATAATAAATTCTATGATGCAAAGGCGGTAGAATTAGTCGACAGAATTGATTATGATTTTTCTACAGCGGCTAGGGATTCTACGATGGGGAAAGGGGTAATTGCTAGAACGATAGTTTTTGATGAATTAGTAAAGAATTTTATAGAGAAAAATCCTGATTGTACGGTGGTTAATATTGCCTGTGGTCTGGATACGAGATTTTATCGCATGGATAATGGTAAAATCACCTGGTACAATCTGGATCTGCCAGAAACGATAGCAATCCGCAATCAGATTTTCGAGGAATCAGGACGTGTTTCTACGATAGGAATTTCTGCACTTGACCCTGCATGGTCAAAAGAAGTAAAAGTGCGGGGGAAAATGCTTTTTATCATTGAAGGATTATCAATGTATCTGACAGCAGAAGAAAACGGTAAGATATTAAAAATAATAAAGGACAACTTTGATAATGCCTGTATTCTTATGGAATGTCTGGCAAAGGCATGGGTAAAGAAAGAAGGAATAGAAAAATCCATACAGCAAACAGGCTCAAAATTTGTCTTCGGTGCAGATCATTTTGAAGACCTTGGGAATATGACAACAGGGTATCATAAAATAAAAGATGATAATATTCTTCGTGGCATGGAGTTATTTTCATCTGCATACAGACTTTTGTCGTTATTACCGATTGCAAAAAAGGTTACGCAGAAGATTCTGATATTTGAAAAAGACGATCAAAGCATGTGAAAGAGTCTTTATACGTGAATGTAAAGAGGCGGTGCAGATATGAAGGTTGAAGCAGCGAAAGAAGTGCCAATGGTAAGGACAGATAAAGCCAGATAGTAATTGGGGCGTGGGAGTAATCCTGCGTCCTTTTTGTGTTTTAATGCATCTTGGTTCATATATTATGCATCTTAGTAATGCTCATATAGACATTGAAGCAACAAAGCTTATAGTTAAACATCAGGATATATTTAGAGATTACGAGGTAGTAAAGGGCGGAATGGATGATGTATTTCTTGCGGTAACAGGCAAGGTACTGGGAGGTGAAAACGAATGAAGGCAGTTATTTCTCTTATGAATAGGAACAGGAAATTATTTTTTAGAGATAAAGGAATGTTTTTTTCGGCACTTATCACACCATTTATTTTGATTGTATTGTATGCAACATTTTTAGCAAAGGTTTATAAGGACTCTTTTACATCAGCATTTCCGGAAGGATTTACGATTGCGGAAAAGTTGATTGATGGGACAGTTGCATCCCAGCTAGTTGCCGCTCTCTTAGCAGTAAGCTGTGTAACAGTTACATTCTGCGTGAATCTTACAATGGTTCAGGACAAGGTGAATGGTATAAGGAAGGACTTAAATGTTTCACCGATAAGTCGCTCAAAGATATATCTTGGATATTTCCTTGCAACAGTGCTGAATTCATTGCTTGTAAATGGGCTGGCACTTGTGATCGGACTTCTTTACATAGGAAAAATGGGCTGGTATTTAAGCTTTGTGGATGTGCTTTGGATTATTATTGATGAGATTCTTCTGGTGCTATTTGGAAGTACACTTTCAAGTATTATAAGCTATCCGCTTACTACGCAGGGGCAGATGTCAGCAGTAGGAACGATTGTCAGCGCAGGCTATGGCTTTATCTGTGGAGCATATATGCCAATCTCTAATTTTGGCTCTGGATTGCAGAAAGCATTGTCATATCTTCCGGGGACTTATGGAACTTCACTTATTAAGAATCATATGCTTCGTGGCATATTTGAGGAGATGGAGAGTGAGAAGCTTCCAGAGGAGCTGATAACGGCAATAAGGGAAACGTTAGACTGTAATCCGCAGTTTCATGGAAATGTAGTTAATACAACACAGATGATATTAATTATGGCGGGCAGTATCGTGGTATTGGGAGCAATTTTTCTTCTTATGACTTGTCTGCCGGAAAAAGAAAACAGGTAAAGGAGCCTAGTCATTGAAGTGATGGTCAAATGAGGTCTTCCGTTAATCGGTCAATGGGTATATACTCGCATTAACCGAATCGGTCAACGGAGGCAGCTTATGAATGAAAAATTTTATGCATTGTCGGAAGAAAAACAATCTCAAATATTGAATGCTGCATATAAAGTATTTGCAACGAATCAATATAAGAAGGCACCAACCTCAGAAATTGCGGCAGAAGCTGGAATATCCAAGTCACTATTATTTCATTATTTTCATAACAAACTGGAGCTATATCTTTTTCTATGGAAGCATGCAGCAGATTTGACAAAAAAATACATGTGTAAATATAAGGTATATGAAACAGATGATTTTTTTGAAATGCTGCGTCGAGGTTTGATGGCTAAGTGTGCAGTGATGAGAAAATACACATTTTTATCCCTGTTTTCCATTAATTCATACTTTGAAACAGAGCCGGATATTCAATCAACAATTCAACAGGATGTACAGGATGCTACTCATACGACATTGGAATTACTTCTGTCGATTTTGGATCTCGATTTCATCCGCAAGGATATAGAGTTTGCTCGTATATATAAAGAAATTCTGTATGCTTCAGATGGGATGCTAAAGTACTGGTACAGAACAGGGAATTATGATGTAACTGTTTTTGAACAGGAATATCTGGAAATGATAAATCATTGGGAAATAGTTTATGGAAAGGGGAAGGAAAATGACAGAAAACAGTTATAAAACACGCTGTGGCTGCATCCATTATTTTGTAAATCTAATAGATAAACAGAAAATTACGTTAGTCTTTTTGCCGGGACTTACAGCAGATCACAGGCTTTTTGAGAAGCAGACAGAATATCTTGAGAAAAAACAGAATGTGTTTGTATGGGATGCACCATCACATGCATTATCCAGACCATTTACGAATAATTACAGTCTGTCTGACATGGCAGAATGGCTTGATGAAATCTTAGCAAAAGAAGAAATTTATAATCCCATCATTATCGGTCAGTCTATGGGGGGATACCTGGCTCAAATGTATATGGAATTATATCCGGATAAGATAAAAGGCTTTATCTCCATCGATTCTGCACCGCTTCAAAAGTCTTATATTAGTGCAATAGAAATATGGCTTCTTGAAAGAGCAGAGCCATTATATAGAATATATCCATGGAAAGCGCTTCTTAGGGCTGGTTCAAGAGGGTGCGCAGAGACGGAATATGGACAGAAGCTTATGCAAAAGATGATGATGTCCTATGATTCAGACCCTAAAGAATATGCAAGGCTTGCCGGTTTTGGTTACAGAATGCTTGCTGAGGCGATCAAAGCGGATCTCCCATATCGTATCAGTTGTCCGGCATTACTTATCTGTGGAGAAAAGGATAAAGCGGGTTCAGCCAAAAGCTACAATAAAAAATGGCATCAGAGAGAAGGTTTACCGCTTAAATGGATAAAGAATGCTGGCCATAATTCCAATACGGATCAGCCGGATGAAATAAACAGTCTTATAGAAAAATTTATTAGAGGGGTAGAATGTATATGAAAGTATTATTGTTTTGCTGTAAAGGTTTTGAAATGATGGAGTTTTCTGCTTTTTACGATGTTTGCGGGTGGGCGAAAAGTGAATATGAATGAGCCTATTGCAGCGGACAAAAATATTATTACTTCGTATTCCCCGCAAACTGCCAATGATGTTGCATTTATAATGCTGGAACGATTGCTTGGAAAAGAGAAAACTGATATGGTTATAGCAAATTTGTCAGCGAAGTAGATAGAAAAGGAGAGTCCAGATGAAATTAAATATACAGTGGAAAAAAGTATTATATGGAATTGCATTGATAGTTATTGGTATAATATTGGCTGCTTTTCATTTCATTGTGGCTGGAGATGGTATCAGAGATTTCATTTCCAGTATTATTGCAGTTATATCAGTATTGGTAATATTAGTAGGAACTTATATTACATTAAGTGAAATCAAAAACTGTAAATGATAAATTTTAAAGTACCGTGATGATGCTCTCCCTCTTTTGGAGTTATTGAATGTGATATTCCTTTCCATACAAATAACATAGATAGATCAAATAAAATACATTATCGTCTTACACACAAGACAATAATGATATAAAATTGTCTTGCAAACATATTGGCGGGCATATGAACAGAGATTGCCGAAAACAAATCATGATTGATCAAAAAGAAATATACCTGAAGAGGAATTAAAAAATATCCTGGAAGAAAATGACGAGTCGATAGAGGAAGAGATTTATGAATATAAGTTGATGCCGGAGATATTTTGGTGAAAGTTTGAAAGAGAAGCAGTCTGGTTTCCCTCTTGACATCCACCCAACCCCGCAATACAATACTTGCATATGCAACTATTGGAGGCGCAAGTAATGTTGAAACGAGTTTTTTCTTATATGAGAGAATATAAGAAATATGCATGGTCAGGTTTGTTATGCATTGGCGTGGAGGTGGTCTTAGAGATCACAGTGCCGCTTCTTATGGCGGACCTGATTGACTATGGAGTCACAAATGCGGACGGGACTTATATCATAAAAAAAGGTCTGCAGATGGCACTCTGTGCAGTGCTGGCATTGATCCTTGGTGTCGGAAGTGCAAAATTTTCCGCGCTTGCAGGACAGGGACTCGGTGCAAATATAAGAAAGGCGGAGTACGAGAAACTCCAGTCTTATTCATTTTCCAATATAGACCATTTCAGTGTGTCGTCGCTTGTCACGCGCCTGACGAGCGATGTGACGAACATCCAGAATGCGGTGTCCACCGGTATGCGTCCGTTTGGGCGGAGTCCGGTCATGCTTATTTTTGCGACATCGTTTGCATTCCGGATCAATTCGACGCTGGCGCTGGTCTTTCTTGTGGCACTGCCGACGTTAGCAGTGCTTTTAATTCTTATTATTATCAATGTCGGGCCGCTTTACGGGCGCATGCAGAGTGCGATCGATCAGGTGAACCGGTGTATTCAGGAAAATCTTACAGCAATCCGTGTTGTGAAATCCTATGTCAGAGGCGATTACGAAGTGGAAAAGTTCGGTGTCGTCAATGAAAATTTAAAATCAGAATCTGAAAAAGCATTTGGAACAGCAGTGCTAAATATGCCCGCCATGCAGTTTGTGATGTACGGGACGATCCTTGGAATCCTTTTGATCGGGGGAAGGCTGATCAATGAGGGGCAGATGATGATCGGACAACTCACCAGTTTTTTGAGTTATGTGCTGTTAATTCTTAATTCCCTGATGATGATGTCAAATGTGTTCCTGCTCATGACAAGGTCGCTGGCATCCGCAGAGCGGATCATGGAAGTCATTGATGAAAAAATCGATATCACAGATGAAAATGCAAAAGACATTGCCGTGGCAAAAGGTGAGATCGAATTTGACCATGTGTGGTTCAAATACAAGGACACTGCAAAGGAATATGTGCTCTCCGATGTTTCTTTCCATATCAAACCGGGGCAGACGGTCGGCATCATCGGTCAGACCGGTTCGTCAAAGACTACACTGGTGCAGCTTATCCCAAGGCTTTACGATGTGACAAAGGGCGAGGTAAAGATCGACGGAATCAATGTAAAAGAGTATCCGGTCAGACATCTTCGGGACGCAGTTGCGATGGTACTGCAGAAAAATACGCTGTTTTCCGGTTCACTGATCGGTAACCTCCACTGGGGAAATGAAAATGCCACATTGGATGAGATTAAAGAAGCATGTCAGATTGCCTGTGTGGATGAGTTTGTGGACCGGCTTGCGGATGGTTATGATACCGAGATGGGGCAGGAGGGAGTCAATGTGTCCGGCGGGCAGAAACAGAGGATCTGCATTGCCAGAGCCATTTTGAAAAAGCCGAAAGTACTGATCTTAGATGACTCCACAAGCGCGGTGGACACCGCGACGGAGGCGAAGATACGAAGCGGGCTTGCAGAAAAACTGCCGGATATGACAAAGATCATCATTGCGCAGAGGATATCGTCTGTCCGCCATGCTGACCAGATCATTATCATGGACAGGGGGCATGTGGAGGCAATCGGCACACATGAGAGTCTGCTCCGTGACAATCAGATCTATCAGGAAATCTATGCATCACAGAAGGAAGGAGCTGATCTTTAATGGCAAAGTATGTGGGATATAAAAGACCAAAAGATACGAAAAAGACCATGAAGCACTTCCTGACTTATCTCGGTCATTACAAGTGGGCATTTTTCCTTGTGGCAATTCTTGTATTTATCAGTGCGGGGGCAGGAATCTGCGGCACATATCTGATCAAACCGCTCGTCAACAATTTCATTGAGCCGGGAAATATGAAAGGACTTCTGATAGCGGTCATCGGCATGGGTGTGATGTACCTGTGCGGTGCGCTCGCAACGCTCGGCTATAACCGGCTGATGGTGCACACCTCGCAGAAAGTCGTGAGCGAAATCCGCATGGATCTGTTCCGGCACACACAGAAACTCCCACTGAAATATTTTGACGACAACACGCGCGGCGAGATCATGAGCCATTTTACCAACGATGTCGACACGGTGCAGGAGGCGATGAACAACAGTTTTGCTATGATCATCCAGAGTTTTCTGACATTGTTTGGAACGATCACAATGATGATGGTGCTCAGCGTAAAACTGACCATGCTCGTGGTGGTATTTTTAGTCATTACCTTTTTGTTCATGCAGTACAATGGAAAATGCAGCAAAAAATATTATCACAGACAGCAGCAGGAACTCGGAAACATCAACGGTTTTGTGCAGGAGATGATGGCAGGACAGAAGGTGGAGAAAGTTTTCAACCATGAAAAGGAAAACTTTAAAGAGTTCTGTGAAATGAATGAGCGGTTTCGCAAGGAGTCTACAAATGCACTGGCACATTCAGGTATGCTCGTGCCGGTGATCGTGGCGCTTTCCTATTTTAACTATGCGCTCTCAGCATGTGTCGGCGGCATGTTTGTGATCCGCGGGCTCATGGATCTGGGAAGCCTGTCGGCTTATCTTGTATATGTGAGACAGAGTGCGATGCCGTTAAATCAGTTTACACAGCAGGTCAATTTCCTGTTGTCGGCGCTCTCAGGTGCAGAGCGTATTTTTGACATGATGGACGAGACGGAGGAGATTGACGAGGGAAAAGTGACACTCTGCAATGTCTGTAAAAATGCGGATGGCACACTGACAGAATGCGCGGAAATTACAGGATTGTATGCGTGGAAACTGTCATCAGGAGAACTGGTACTGTTAAAGGGAGATGTGCGTTTCCATGATGTCGTATTCGGCTATGTGTCGGAGAAAACGGTGCTGAACGGAATATCATTGTTTGCAAAACCGGGACAGAAGATCGCTTTTGTCGGATCAACGGGTGCCGGAAAGACAACGATCGTAAACCTCATCAACCGGTTTTATGATATTCAGGCGGGACAGATCACATATGATGGGATCGACGTCAAAGATATTCGAAAAGATGACCTGCGGCGTTCCCTTGCCATGGTCATACAGGATACACATTTGTTTACCGGGACGATCGCAGACAATATCCGTTACGGGAAACTGGATGCGACGGATGAGGAGATCCGGGAGGCGGCGAAGATCGCCAATGCGGATTCCTTTATCAGCCGTCTGCCGCAGGGGTATGACACGATGCTTTACGGAGATGGGAGCAACTTATCTCAGGGACAGCAGCAGCTCATCGCGATCGCAAGAGCGGCGATCGCAAAACCTCCGGTACTGATCTTAGACGAGGCGACAAGTTCGATCGACACAAGGACGGAGCGTTTGATCGAAAAAGGCATGGATGCCATTATGGAGGGAAGAACCGTATTTGTCATTGCACACAGGCTCTCAACCGTAAGAAATTCCAATGCGATCATGGTACTTGAAAAAGGTGAGATCATTGAGCGCGGCAGTCATGACGAGCTTTTAGAGCAGAAAGGCAGATATTATCAGTTGTATACAGGACAGTTTGAATTGGAGTGATGCTAGGGTGAAAAATGAGATTTTTGATGTTGAAATGTTAAGAAGACGGTTTATCCGGCCGTATTTTATAGAGCTTGGACTTACGGTGGGACAGGGACAGCCGCACATTTTAAAGGAACTGAGGGAGCACGGTGCAATGAACCAGAAAGAATTGTCTGATGCCTGCCTGATCGAAGTTACGACGATGTCGCGTACGATCGACCGGTTAGAAAAGATGGGACTTGTAAAGCGGGAGAGCAATCCCGCCTGCCGCCGTTCCTGGACGATTGCACTCACGGAAGAAGGATGTGAGATGGCGGATAAAGTTATTGAGATATTTGAGATGACAGATGGTATAATGAAAAGCGGAATGAGTGAAGATGAACTTGAGATACTGTCTGCAGGTCTTGAAAAAGTAAAGAGCAACCTCTGGACGGCAATCAGGAATAACGAGGAAAATATGAGGTAAACAAAATACGAACTGAAATCAAATATGGAATGAAATCAAGTGTAATAGTAAACACAGCATTTGAAGAAAAGGAGAGAAATGCAATGGGTTATTTAATTTCAGAGACAACAAAAGAAGAACGCGAGAAGATCGTGGCGGAATCACTGGGAAACATTGATGCAGCCTGTGATGGCTGCATGTCCGGACTCGTGGAAATGTATCAGGATTACATCGACGGGAAATTGAACATAGCGGGTACTATGCCTTGAAAAATCTTATGGAATCGCTTAAGATATCATTAATTAGGCGGTAAATCCTAATAATGATTTTTGAAATGCCTCAACAGATGGCATTTCCCAGGCATCAAGATGTTGTAGCATCATGATGCCATAGAGGCGGCAGTACCACATCTTAGTCGATCGGTGCCTGCCGTCTTCTAATTTATAGTCTTCTTTCTCACGCTTATTAGAGCGTTCCACGGAAGTTCTTCGATTGTATTCCTTTTCCCATGCTTTTGAGTCTCTTGGCGGTATGTTAAACAGACTTGGATTATCCTCGGTAAAGATGTGCACGGTTCTGCCGTATTTTGCTGGCGAACAGGGATGTTCACAGAAACAGCCACGTTTCCGGTTAGCCTTTGGACACCGGTATTTCGCCCGGTGTTTAGCAGCTTCATAACCATCTTTATGCATGCGTAAGCCCAACTTACAGACAGGAACGCCATCATCGTCGATTGTGAAATCATTCTTATAAGTGAAGTGTCCGGTATGACCGGGGTTCAAGTCGATAAAAGGCGTGATCTTTTCCCGACAACAGTATTCATAGACAGCATAAGCATCATGGGCGGAATCCAGAAGGAGTTTTTCAATCCGGAATTCAGGAAGATATGCTTTCATCGTGAAAAAGGAATGTAGAAACGAAAGCATGTCATGCCGGGAAGCCCGTTACAAAAGCGGAAATATGGGAAGGTCGCTGTGAGAATCGGATGCCACGTACATGTAGAGATGGTAGCCGAAAAAATAGCATTGGATAGGAGGATATCTTAAGTATCTTCCATTTTAGAGTTATTTTGTTAAAAAGTGTCAAAAGAGTGATATTGACGAGTCAGTTCAGTTATAGAGATGATGAAAGAAAATGATTAATATAAAGATACACCAGAAGAGAGGTGAACATAAATCACACTGTCACAGAGAGGAGAAAATGTATGAAAAAAAGAATTCTAGCAGCTATGCTTACTTTGTCTATGGTTGTGTCCATGACAGCATGCGGAAATTCAGAAGCAGGAGGATCAAAGGATTCAGCTAAAAATAACGGTAATGGGGATGAACCATATACAGTTACCATGGTTCTGAATGGAAGCACACAGCCGGATGAAGAAAGAATCGAACAAAAAATCAATGAGATTCTTGAACCGGAACTTAATGCGAATCTTGATATTGTTGTGCTACCGTGGGCAAGTGCAAGCCAGCAGTTACAGCTTATGTTATCAGGGGATGAAAAAATTGATGTCTTTTATACCCAGGCAACCAATGCAGTGCAGTATATGAATGCAGGACAGATTGTAGACATGTCTGAACTGATTGATAAATATGGAACAAATATCAAACAGATTTATGGAGAGGATATAGCTAAGATCAATCAGGTCGAAGGCTTTGTATATGGCGTGCCAAATCAGATTGAACGAGGAAGTATTCCTGCCATATTTATGAGAAAAGATCTGGTGGAAAAGTACAATATTGATACAACACAGATTAAAGAACCAAAAGATCTGGAAAGTGTTTTTGAGACAGTAAAAGCGGGAGAGCCGGATATGACAATGTTATATTCGAGCAGTGAGAATGATGCACCGGCTACAAGATTATTCCGTGGAGATACTCTGTCAGATAACAATTATCTTGGTGTACTCATGGATCAGACGAACAGCACAAAATTAGAAAACTTCTTTGCGACGGACTGGTTTAAAGATACAACTACCATGCTGCATAACTGGTATCAGAAGGGATATATCAGCCAGGATGCAGGAACTAACACAGAGAACTGGAGAACAGTATGCAAGGCTGGAAATTTATTTTCACTGTTTTTTTCTTATCATCCTGGAACACCGGTAGAATTTGAAAGCTCCACCGGCTATGATTTTGAGATCGTGCCATTTTATAACGAACCGATCATAAATAGCTCATCCTATAATGGTGTTACATTCTCAATTGCCCAGAATTCAGAAAATCCGGAGAAAACAATGGAAGTACTGGATTATATCTACGGAAGTTCAGAGATCATGAATCTTTTAAACTGGGGTGAACAGGATAAAGACTATGTGATAGAAGATGCTGATAATGGCATTATCAATTTCCCGGAAGGAATCACTTCTGATAATGCAGGCTATAACTTAAACCTTGGATGGGAATTGCCAAATCAGTTTATTGCTTATAAATGGACTGGTTCCGATCCGCAATTATGGGAAAAAATGGAAGAATTTAACGGTTCTGCAAAGAGCTCCAAAGCAGTAGGATTTTTATTTGACAGCAGTAATTGTTCAAGTGAGATCGCAGCTCTTTCCAATATTGTAAAACAATACAGCGGAGCACTTTACAGCGGTTCCGGAGATCCAGATGAACTTATTCCGGAATTGTTAGAAGCATTAGATGATGCGGGAATCAATGAAGTGATCCAGGCAAAACAGGAACAGTTAGATGCTTTTCTTGCAGCAAAATAATCAGGTTCAGAAGGAAAGTCCCACAGATACAACGTGGGACTTTTTCATAAAAGGAGAAACTTATGAAGAAGAAAAAGAACAAAGTTAAGGAATATCTGCCGCTCTATCTGATGATGCTTCCGGGATTATTATATCTGCTGATCAATAATTATCTTCCGATGACAGGTATTATACTTGCTTTTAAAAAGTTGAATTTTTCAAAAGGAATTTTGGCAAGCCCGTGGGCAGGACTGGATAATTTTAAATTTTTGTTCTCGTCAAAAGATGCCTGGATTATTACAAGAAATACATTGCTATATAATATAGCGTTTATTCTTGTCAATATGGTCGTTGGAATTGCAATCGCAATTTTAATCTGTGAAGTTAAGAACACAAAAATGAAAAAAATATACCAGAGTGCTATATTATTGCCATTTTTGATGTCGATGGTCATTTTAAGCTATATTGTGTATGCACTTTTAAGTGCCGAAAATGGTCTTGTAAACAATACGATCCTGCCATTACTGCATATAGATCCGATCCAGTGGTATCAGAAACCAAAATACTGGCCGGCGATTCTTATCATTGCAAACTGCTGGAAAGGAGTGGGATACGGATGTCTGATTTATATTGCATCGCTGATCGGTATTGATCCGACTTATTATGAGGCAGCAAGACTGGATGGAGCCACAAAGTGGCAGGAAATCACAAAAATCACATTGCCATGCCTGGTACCGACAATCATTACGCTGTTATTATTGAGCATTGGAAGAATCTTCTATTCTGATTTTGGATTATTTTATCAGGTTCCGATGAACTCCGGTGTGTTGTTCCCAACAACAAACGTAATTGATACGTATGTATATCGTGCATTGATCGAACAGGGAAATATCAGTATGTCATCCGCAGCGGGTGTATACCAGTCATTAGTAGGTTTTGTCATTGTCATGTTAAGTAACTGGATCGTTAGACGTGTAGATAAAGACAGAGCATTGTTTTAGGAGGAGAGTCCATTATGACAAATTCAAAAAAAACAAAGAGATACCAGTTTTGGATCAATCTGATACTGATCGTGATGACATTGACTATTATTTTACCATTTTTGCTGGTATTTATTTCATCCATCACGGATGAAACAGTGTTGATCCGGAATGGATATTCCTTTTTCCCGGAAAAAATAAGCTTTTATGCATATCAGTATATTATCAGACAGGGAGAGAAAATACTCCGTGCGTATGGCGTTACAATTCTTATTACGGTAGTAGGTACCTTTTTTAATCTGATGTTTTCAGCATTACTGGCATATCCGCTGTCTGTGAAGACATTGCCTTATAGAAGGCAGATTACTTTTTTTGTATTTTTTACAATGTTATTTAATGGCGGTTTAGTACCTACATATCTGATGTATGTAAATTATTTTCATATAAAAAATACAATATGGGCACTGATAATTCCTAATTTGTTGCTGAGTGCGAACAATGTGCTGATGATACGGAGCTATTTTATGACAAGTATTCCGGAAGCATTGTATGAAGCGGCAAAAATTGATGGCGCAGGACATACAAAAATCTTTTTTCAGATTACGTTTCCACTTGGTAAACCTATCCTTGTAACCATGGGATTATTTTCGGCACTGGCATATTGGAACGACTGGACAAATGGTTTATACTATTTATCAGGAAATCAGGGACAGAAATTATATAGTATCCAGAATCTTTTGAATCAGATGATCACTGATATCCAGTATCTTGCAAGCGGTAAGGTTGCCGGAAATATAGGGGCAGAAGTTGCAAAACTTCCGACAACGTCCATAAGGATGGCAATTGCTTTTATAGCAATGCTTCCATTATTTATCATTTATCCGTTTTTACAGAAATATTTCGCAGAGGGTATTACGCTAGGGGCAGTAAAAGGTTAAAGGAATATCATGGCGTTTGGAAAAAAGATGAATTTAAAAAGACGAAAAAAGAAATCTTTAGCACAACAGAGTAAGCAAATATTAATTTTAATGACAGTCATTCTGGTAATTATTCTGGGAGGATGCACTTATGTTTTAAACAAAACAAGTGGGCAGATTTACGAACAGATGAGCCAGATGGCACAGTTGTATGCGCAGGAGCTTGACAATCGTTTTTTGAGGATCAGCCGGAATCTTTTTTCTGCGATCATGGATACCAATGAGACAAATTCCACGTTCTGGGGAAATGTAAATCTGATGAAGAATGGGGATTATTCGGAGTATGCGATCGGAAAACTCAGAGAAGAATATTTTTCTTCAGCATGGGAATATGGAACGGAATACAGGATTTTTTTATATACAAACGATACGGATAAATTATATCAGCTTTCCCTGTCTTCTGATGGAAATTACACAATGTCACCCGAGATTGCAGCGTCTATCCGTGAGCAGATAGACAAATTAGATGAAAAGGCATATGCAGTGAAGCGGAAGTGGGATGTTTTGGAGTGTGATGATGAGGTATATATCTGCAAAATTGCACAAAAAAATGGAATTGCCTTAGGATGCATTGTAAATGTAAAAAGTATCTTAGAACCATTCTCAAAGCTTTCGTTGGGAAAGCATGGATATGTAAGCCTTGTCGATCAGGATGAGGTCTGTATAGGTATGTTAGACCAGAGCGGAATCATATCAGAGCCGCAAAGTATGAATACCAAAAATACTTATACGATCCGTCAGGGATTATCCAGAGCACCCTTTGAGATCAGGATCGGGATTTCTTTAGGCGGTGTCTTAAGCCTGATGGCGGGAAGTCTGCTCGGAATGACAGTATTGATCTTTATGATTCTTATTATGAGTGGGATATCGCTATTTCATGTGTATTCCAATATTATGAAACCGCTTAAAGTGTTCACACAAAACCTTCAGCAATATGATGAGGGTGGATATATGCTGAATATGACGGAAGGAAATCTGCTTGAATTAGAGCAGATTGATGGAAAATTCCGTACAATGATCCATCAGATCCGCAAATTGAAGATCACGCTATATGAACGGGAATTAGAGAAACAGAAAATTGAGATGGATTATCTGAAAATGCAGATCCGGCCGCATTTTTATTTGAATTGCCTGAACTTTATTTACAGCATGATCGACTTTGGCGATTATGAACACGCAAGGGCAATGACAAAAATCACTTCGGATTATCTTTCATATATTTTTCGGAATACAACGGACAGAGTTCCGGTTTTAGCGGAATCAAAGCATTGTGAAGATTATTTAAAAATCCTGCTGCTGAGGTATCCGGATAAGTTTACCTATTATATTGAAGTTCATGATGAAGTGGCAGATGCGGAGATATTTCCATTCTTAATACAGGTTTATGTTGAAAATGCTGCAAAACAGGCATTGATGGCAGATGAAAAAATGCTGATCTCAGTTACGGTATATCCTGAGGACAGGGACGATGAAAAATACGTTAATATTTTTATATCGGATACGGGAAAAGGATTTCCAGACGAAATATTATGTAAACTGCAAAACGGACAAAGCATTTCTGATAATGGAAAACATATCGGTATTTGGAATTGTATGAGGCGGTTTCAGTATTATTATGGGGATCAGGGAGAGATCCATTTCAGCAATAGTCCATTAGGTGGTGCCGTTGTGGATATTCATGTTCCATATAAAATCGGAAGGAGCGATACACAGGAATGAAATTATTGCTGGTGGATGATGAACGTTATGTGATTGAAAGTATAAAGAAAAATATCTGCTGGGAGCGGACAGGTATAACTGAGATTTATACAGCATTTACTATGAAACAGGCGCAGGAAATTATAACAGCTGTTAAAATGGACATTATTATCAGTGATATTGTGATGCCTGCTGCAACAGGATTTGATCTGGTGCAATGGGTGCGTGAGCAGAACTTCAGGATACAGGTTATTTTTCTGACCAGTTATGCGGAATTTGACTATGCAAGACGTGCGATACAGCTGGAAAGCGTTGAATATCTGTTAAAACCAATTGATTTTGAAAAACTGGAAGAAGCATTAAAAAAAGCAGAACAGGCAGTGCTTCAGGAAAAACAGATAGAAAAACTTACAGAAGCGAGTGAGCAGTGGGAAAAAGACAGGACAATCCTGCAAAAGGATATCTGGAGAAATCTATTAAGCGGTAACATGACACAAAACCAGTTCTGCGAATCTGCAAAAAGGATGGATCTGTATCAGGATGGATTGATATATTTTAAACTGATCTGTTTTTATATGGATCATAAAGCGGAAGAGACACAAAAGTGGGAACCTTCCACCATCGAATTTATTATGCAAAATGTGTTGACGGAGTTATTTCATTCCTTTTATGCCAGAGTGGACACTGTATTTTGTGAAAATGAATGTCGATACTGGGTGGTTCTGTCAACGGATAAAATGCCGGAAGAAGGAGAAAAAATAAAGGAAAAAGATCTGCTCGATCATTTTGTGCAATGGATGACAGATCATGTGCATTCCTATTTTTGGTGTGGAGCGGGAAATTGGAGTGGATTTTCTGAAGTGACTGCACAGGCTGACGATTTGCGGAAGATGCGCGAAAGCAGTCTGTCGGTATGGAACGAGGTTATATATCTGTATGAGTTCCAACCAAGTGGAACAGTCTATAAAAATGCGGAGCTGGATACATGGAAAACCCTTTTGGCAGGGGAGGAAGTGGAAGCAGTCATAGCAAGCATACGCAGTTATCTGGAGACAGTCAGGAAGAATGAGATGATCACGCGGCAGTTTTTGCTGTCATTAAGGACGGACGTTACACAGATGGTGTATGTATGGCTGTCAGAGATGGGGATTTATGCCAATGCACTTTTTTCAGATAAAGAGAGTGAGAATTACATGCTTGGCGCTGTAAATGGATTTAACGAAATGATGGAGTATGTAGAAAATCTGATACGGAAAGCGGTTGGATATAAATTATATATTACAAAAGAAGACTCTGTCGCAGATCAGATATGTACCTATATTGACAGTCATTTCAGGGAAGAGATACACAGAGATGAACTGGCAGAGTTAGTCTATTTGAATACAGACTATATGTCTCGGATGTTCAAAAAAGAAAAGGGAGTATCTATAAGCAATTATATATTGCAGAAAAGGGTAGACGAAGCAAAAAAACTTTTATGTGGCAGCAGTCTTCCGATCAATACAGTTTCATTACATATTGGATATAGTAATTTTTCCTATTTTACAAAAATGTTTAAGGAAAATACAGGCTTGACGCCGCTGGAATATAGAAGAAAATTTGGAGAGGGAGTACGCATATGACAGAACAGAAATTAATAGAACTCTTGCGGGATATGTCACTGGAAGAAAAAGTAAATCAGATGAGCCAGGTGACAGGAGGATTTTTTAATGGGGAGATCGTTGTCACAGGTCCTATGGAGGATAAGGGATTTACAGAAGACAATGTAAATCTTGCAGGATCAGTCATCGGATCCATGGGCGCTGAAACCCTGAAAAGTATACAAAAAAACTATATGGAAAAGCATCCGCACCATATTCCATTACTGTTTATGTTAGATGTCATAAATGGTTATAAGACAGTGTTTCCAATTCCGCTTGCGCAGGGAGCTTCCTTTGAACCGGAATTGTCAGAACAGTGTGCATCTGTGGCAGCAAAGGAGGCTACGGTCAGTGGTCTCCATGTGACATTTGCCCCTATGACAGATCTGGTCAGAGATGCAAGGTGGGGACGTGTCATGGAATCAACAGGAGAAGATCCTTACCTGAACAGTTTGTTCTGTGCAGCAATGGTGCGCGGATTTCAGGGAAACAGCTTAAAAGATAATTATGCAATCGCTGCATGTGTCAAACATTTTGCAGGATATGGTGCACCGACAGCAGGGAGAGATTATAATACGGTAGAACTTTCAGAACATACATTTAGAGAGTTCTATCTGCCATCGTATCAGGCGGGAATCGATGCAGGTGCAGCTCTGGTTATGACATCTTTTAATACAGTCAATGGAATCCCGGCAACCGGAAATAAAAAGTTGATGCGGGACATTTTGAGAGAGCAGATGAAGTTCGATGGTGTACTTATATCAGACTGGGCAGCCATCGAGGAGACCATTTATCACGGATATTGTGCAGACAGAGAAGAGGCAGCAGTGCGTGCAGTGGAAGCAGGCGTAGATATTGACATGATGACAGGAATTTACTGTGAAAATCTGTGTCAGATGGTCAGGGATGGAAAAATAAAAGAAGAACTTATAGATGAGGCATGTCTTCGTATTCTGCGGCTTAAAAATAATCTGGGTCTCTTTGAGAATCCATATAAAGATGCAGATCAGAAAAAAGAAAAGGAATACATTTTATGTGAGGAGCACCGGAATCTGGCGAGGGAAGCAGCAAAGAAATCTTTTGTTTTGTTGAAAAATGAGGAACATATTCTGCCTTTAGAGCAACAGAAAAAGATTGCCTTTATTGGTCCGTATGTAGATAACAGAAACCTGCTTGGAGCATGGTCGTTTATCGCAGATGCAAAAGATGTTATGACGCTGCATGAGGCAGTACAGGAACAGTACACTTTAGAAAACAGTACATTTTGCCAGGGATCACCAATGTTAGGGGCGGATGTACGTCTGGAAGGATTTGGAGAACAACAGCAGCAATCCTATACTAAGGAGCAGGAGAAACATATGCTGCAAGAGGCGGTACAGGCAGCAGAAGAGGCAGATATCGTAGTACTTGCAATAGGAGAAGACCGTTTACAGTCGGGTGAAGCAACCAGTAACGCAAATATCAGAATCCCTGAGGTACAGGAAGCATTGCTTGATAGAATTGCGGAAGTCAATCAAAACATTGTAGTGGTTTTATTTTCAGGACGACCGTTAGACATACGTGAAATAAACAAAAAGGCAAAAGCCATCCTTCAGGTGTGGCTGCCTGGAACAGAAGGAGCGAGGGCAATTGCGGACACTTTATTTGGAAAATATAATCCAAGCGGAAAACTGCCGATGAGTTTTCCATATTGTGTAGGACAGGTACCAGTACATTATAATGAATATTCAACAGGACGCCCACATATAGAAGGCAAAGATAAAGACAGATTCCGCTCGAAATATCTGGATATTCCAAATGAGCCATTGTATCCATTTGGATATGGCCTGAGTTACACAACATTTGAGGTATCAGATATTCATTTAGATCGGACATGGATGGATACATCGGGACAGATTGAAGCGGAGGTGACTGTAAAAAATACAGGAAACTGCACGGGAACAGAAACCCTGCAGCTTTATATCCATGATATTGCGGCTTCTGTAGTGCGTCCGGTCAAAGAATTGAAAGATTTTAAGAAGGTTACGCTTTTGCCTGGAGAGGAAAAAAAGGTAGTCTTTACCATAACAGAACAGGAACTGCGTTTTTTGACAGAGGATGGAATCTATGCGAGCGAAGCAGGAGAATTTGAAATATTTATCGGAAAAGACAGTTTGACAAGTAATAAAGCTTCATTTGTATTGAAAAAATGATCTGCATAAGTCTGAGATTTTTCATGATACTCTAAATAGAATGTCATCGGTTATGACACAGCATTTATGTGAAGAAATTTAAGAGCCCGGCTTCGAAAAAGTCGGGCTCTTGGTATAAAATGAATGTATGATCAATGGAATCTCCGGAGTGAGCTTTACCTGGCAAAGCTGATACTGCACTCACGGAAAAAGGATGTGAGATGGCGGATAAAGTTATTGAGATATTTGAGATGACAGATGGTATAATGAAAAGCGG
>ERZ772835.433-NODE-433-length-38053-cov-6.22496_pt1 | contig 38053 bp, 35 predicted proteins | sample MGYA00511901_ERZ772835 | MGnify/ENA primary metagenome ERZ772835 (study PRJEB29015, sample SAMEA2737729) | human gut metagenome | biome: human gut; feature: human-associated habitat; material: faeces | place: China | collected 2012 ...
GCAGGGCGGCAGTTTTTATTGACAAGGCCGCGGCTTGCTATTATAATGAATAGGTCAAAATGGCATTCGTGTGCGGTTTTATGTTTTATGACACTCTGCCGTACCCCAAAAAATAGATAAGGAGATTTCCAAATGGCACAAGAGATCAAGATGTCCGCTGCTGGCCTGAAGGCAATGCAGGAGGAACTGGAATACCTGAAGACTGTCCGCCGCAAGGAGCTGGCAGAAGAGATCAAGGAAGCCCGCAGCCACGGCGACCTGTCCGAGAACAGCGAGTACGATGAGGCCAAGAACACCCAGGGTCTGGTCGAGAACCGCATCACCGAGCTGGAGCAGATGGTCAAGAACGCTGTCGTCATCGACGAGAGCGAGCTGAGCGTTGAGAGCGTCTCTGTCGGTACCCACGTCACCATCCAGATGGAGGGTGAGGACGAGGTCGAGGAGTACGACATCGTGGGCCGTACCGAGGCCGACCCCCTGAACGGCAAGATCAGCGACGAGAGCCCCGTGGGCCACGCCCTGCTGGAGAAGGCTGTCGGCGACACCGCCGAAGTCCTGCTGCCCACCGGCCTTACCGTCAACTACAAGGTGCTGGGCATCACCCACTCTGCAAACTGAGCCAAGCGGGAGGAAATCATGGAAGAACAGAAGAAGAACCCCGCACAGGGCCTGTCTGAGAGCGAGCAGGTGCAGGTGCGCCGCCAGAAGCTGGCAGACCTGCAGGCTGCAGGTCGCGACCCCTTTACCCTGACCAAGTTCCCTCAGGATGCTTACTCTGCTGACCTGAAGGAAGAGTTCAAGGACCTGCCCAACGAGACCGACAGCGGTAAGAAGGTCGCACTGGCCGGCCGTCTGATGTCCAAGCGCGTCATGGGCAAGGCAAGCTTTGCCCATCTGCGCGACGATAAGGGCGACATCCAGCTCTACGTCCGCCGTGACGAGCTGGGCGACGACGCTTACGCTGCTTTCAAGAAGCTGGACGTGGGCGACATCATCGGCGTCAGGGGCGAGGTGTTCCGCACCAAGACCGGCGAGCTGAGCGCCCGTGCCGAGGAGATCACCCTGCTGGCCAAGAGCCTGCGCCCCCTGCCCGAGAAGTTCCACGGCCTGACCGATACCGAGATGCGTTATCGTCAGCGCTATGTTGACCTCATCGCAAACCCCGAGGTCAAGGAGACCTTCGTCAAGCGCAGCAGGATCCTGAAGGAGATCCGTGCTTATCTGGACGAGAAGGGCTTCCTCGAGGTCGATACCCCCATCCTGACCCCGTTCGAGATCGGTGCGTCCGCACGTCCCTTCTACACCCATCACAACACCCTGAACATGGACATGGTGCTCCGCATCGAGACGGAGCTGTACCTGAAGCGCCTCATCGTGGGCGGCATGGACCGCGTCTATGAGGTGGGCCGCATCTTCCGCAACGAGGGCATGGACCCCAAGCACAACCCCGAGTTCACCACCATCGAGCTGTATCAGGCATTCACCGATTTCCACGGCATGATGGACCTGGTGGAGGAGCTGTATAAGCGCCTCGCTCAGAAGATCTGCGGCAGCCTGGTCATCCCCTATCAGGGCAAGCAGATCGACATGGGCCACTGGGAGCGTCTGACCATGATCGAGGCCGTCAAGAAGTATTCCGGCGTTGACTTCAACGACTGGAAGACCGATGAGGACGCCATCGCCGCTGCCAAGGAGCACCATGTGGAGCTGCCCGAGGTTCCCACCAAGGGCGCCATCCTGGCCGAGTTCTTCGACGCCTTCGTCGAGGACAAGCTCATCCAGCCCACCTTCATCTATGATTACCCCGTCGAGATCAGCCCGCTGGCCAAGCGCAAGCCGGACGATCCCGCCTTCACCGAGCGTTTCGAGTACTTCATCGACTGCACCGAGTACGGCAACGCTTTCAGCGAGCTGAACGACCCCATCGACCAGAAGGGCCGCTTCGAGCGTCAGGTCGCCGAGCGCAAGGCCATCGAGCCCGACTGCAAGGCACAGGTCGATTACGACTACGTCAACGCTCTGGAGTACGGTCTGCCTCCCACGGGCGGCCTCGGCTTCGGTGTTGACCGTCTGGTCATGCTGCTGACGGACAGCGCTTCTATCCGTGACGTGCTGCTGTTCCCCACGATGAAGCCGATTGAGCAGTAAATTTCCAATTCAAGCAAAACAAAGCCTGAAACTTCTTGATGTACCGAGAAGTTTCAGGCTTTTTCTTTTGATGGATTTCCGGCGAAAATTGCGCCATACGCCAATTTTACGCCAAACGATGCAGGATTTTGTGCAGAGCAAAATGAACAACCTGCTTTCCTGCCATTACAACATGGACACCAACCGGGTGGAAGCCCGGTTCGAGGGTGGCACTCCCCTTGCCATCGACTGCATCGCCATCGAAGACGAGTACGGCAAAACCCCGGCACAGCGGGCAGAACTGGGCTGGCTGCTGTACAATAAGCCGCTGGAGTATGCGCAGATGGTGCTGAAAGGGGAGGTGGAATATTATCTGTCACTAGGCTGTGACCATGGCAGGCTGGAAGATGAAGTCCAACATAACAACAAATCCCGGCAGGTGTTCTACAAGGTAGGCACTTGCCGGGATTCGTTTTGTTTGATTTACTTTTCCCTTACTCCATCCACCAGATGAAAATAATCATAATAGGGTGTAGTATAAGTTTCATACCGTCCCACCACGGTAATGGTTGTGCCTTCTTCCGGGTAATCGCCATCAGTCAGCACGAACTCCACTCCCTGCTGGCAGCAGGCAAGCGCATCGTAGATGACGCAGGAATGATACAGTTCACCGGTCTGCTCATCTGTATACTCCTGATATTCGCCCGTCATACGAACAATTTTATCGGTGTAGCTCTCCGGGGTAAAAAGCATATTATACACCTCGGCGTATACGACTGTACTGCTAAGCTGGGTCAGATCGAGGTCTGCATCCATACCGGCGTGAAGATCGCTTGCGCCAGCAGTGCTGCTTTCCGGGAGCTGCACGGGATGTTCCGGGGCAGGTGCAGTAACAGCGCTAGAAGATGCAGACTCCGGCAAAACCGTCACCACGGAAGATGCGGCTTCGGACTTTGCGCCGCAGGCAGTCAATGCGGCGGCGGCACAGAGCAGCAGAACTCCTTTCAAAAGTTGTTTCATGATGCCCTCCCCAGCAGTTTTCCGGCCAGACAGCACAAGCCAAAAGCCACCATGTCAACCGCTACAATGGTCGAGCCGACCGGCGTTCCGGCCAGAACCGAAGCCACGATGCCCACAAAGGCACAGCTCACGGACAATACCGCCGAGCAGATGGTGACAGCGCAGAAATTCTTGCACAGGCGCATCGCCGAAAGAGCCGGAAAAATCACCAGTGCAGAAATCAGCAGAGAGCCGACAAGGTTCATTGCCAGCACAATGATGACGGCAATGACAATGGCAATCAGCAGATTGTATCCGTTTGCATTGGTTCCAACGGCCTGTGCAAAGTCTTCGTCAAAGGTGACTGCAAATATCTTGTTGTAGAACAGCATAAACACTGCGACCACGATGATGGAAAGCCCTATGCAGAGCCATACTTCCGATTTTGTCAAGGTCAGAATCGAGGTAGAGCCGAACAAGGAGCTGCACACATCGCCAGACAGATTCGCCGAGGTCGAGAACAGATTCATCAGCAGATAGCCCATTGCAAGCGCGCCAACGGACACCATAGCAATGGCGGCGTCACCTTTGATCTGGGTGTTTTGTCCGGTATGCAGCAACAGGACTGCGCAGGCCACAGTCACGGCCAGCGTCAGCGGCATATGGTCGGACATTCCCAGCACGGTCGCAACGGCCATGCCGCCGAACGCCACATGAGAAAGGCCATCTCCGATAAAGGAGAACCGTTTCAGCACCAGCGTCACGCCCAACAGCGAAGAACACAGGGCGATCAGAACGCCCACGATGAGCGCATAGCGGACAAAGGGATAGTTCCAGTAAAAAGCCAGCTTTTCCAATAGGCTCATTTTGCACCGCCTTTCCCAGCCGCAAACAGCCGCCCCTGCGGGCTTTGCAGATACGCTTCCCGTGTACCGAAAAAGATCGTTTCACCAACATGAAGAATGTGGCTTGCGTAGCAAACCGCAGCCTGAATATCGTGGGAGATCATCAGGACCGTAATGCCCTCCTGCTGGTTCAGTTTTTCGATCAGATGGTACATTTCCGTAGTCGCTTTTGGGTCAAGGCCGGAAACAGGCTCGTCCAGAAGCAGCATTTTCCGGGTAGCGCAGAGGGCGCGCGCCAGCAAGACGCGCTGCTGCTGACCGCCGGAAAGCTCCCGGTAACAGCGTTTTGCCAGCGACCCGATCTGCATTTTGTGCAGGGCATCCTGCGCAAGCTGCTTTTCCTCCCGACTGTAAAATGGGCGGAGTCCACAACGGCTCTGGCAGCCAGACAGCACGATTTCCTGCACCGACGCTGGAAAATCCCTCTGCACGATGGTCTGCTGGGGCAGATAGCCGATCTCGTTCCGGCGCAGGCCATCGCCCATCTCGATTTGTCCGGAAATAGGCTGCTGCAAACCGAGCAGGGTTTTCATCAAGGTACTTTTTCCTGCACCGTTTTCACCAACTACACAAAGATAGTCGCCTGCGTGAATCTCAAAGTTCAGAGGATCCAGAATGGCCTTTCCCTCATAGCCAACGAGAAGGTTCTTACAAATGAGCTGAGACATGACGGTTCCTTCCTTTAGTTCAGAGCCTGTTTCAGCACATCCAGATTGCTTTCCATCACGGAAAGGTAGGTCGTTCCGTTTGCCACATCGGTGGACGTGGTGGATTGCATGGAATCCAGCGTCAGGATGGACTGATTCTTTTCGGCGGTATTCTGCACGATAGTTTCGGCAACTTTGTGCTGTGCGCCCTCAATGGTCAGTACACAGGGCAGTCTCAGTTCATCCACTTTGCCAGCAAGGAAAGAAATGGTCCCAAAGCTGGCTTCCGTTTCCGCAGAGCAGCCTGCAAACGCGGCATAATAGCTCAGACCGTAATCGTCCACCAGATAGCGGAACGGGAAACGGTCGCCGAACAGCACAGTTTTCCGGGCGGCATTGTCCACCACCGTCTGATATTCGCCATCCAGAGCGGCCAGCTTTTCCAGATAGGATGCAGCGTTAGCAGCGTAGGCATCTTTGTTGGCCGGGTCGATCTCTTCCAGTGCATCGGTGATTGCGTTGCAGAGAGCTTCGGCGTTCTTCAGCGACAGCCATACATGCTCGTCATATTCTTTTTCCGCGTGTTCCAGCATATCCTCCTTGATTTCATCACCGCTCATATCCATCGGATAGTAAGTCGGCCAATGCTCCATTTCCTGAGAGAGAGCATCGAAGCCTTCGTTGCCGAAGTAAATGTGAAAATGTTCCGCTTTGCCCGGAGCAATGCCATGATCACTGAATTGCACATACTTAGGCGCATCAGCATCACCATCGGTTGCCTCGAAGAAATATCGTACGCCTCTGCTGCCAGATTTATAGTCATAAATCTGGTAGCCCTTATATTGATAGGCAGCCTTTGCCTCAACACCGTTTTTCACAAAACACATCGTGTTATTTTCGGCATTGATTGTAATTTTGGAAACATCTGTTTTATAACCCGTTTCGTAATAGGCACGGTATTCTTCCGCCGTTTTGTTCCCATTTTCTGCTTTACGTTCCATCACTTCGTCCAGGATACCCTCTTGAAGATAAGGATAAACAGACTGCCACTCGCCATCCCAATCGGACAGGCTTCTATCCCGCACATCGCTATCGGCAAAGCGGGAATATCCGTGATGATGTCCTTCCTCTGCCTGCATGCCGGGCATTGCTTCCTCTGTCTTAACAGTATCTTTCAGCACATCAAGCAGATTGATAACCTTCATATTTTTGTTGGTGGCTTCTTTCAGGGCATCTTCCACCCAGCCATCCGATTCGCCGCCAACATAGATGAACAAGTCACAGTCTGAGATTTTAATAATATCATCTGCGGTGGGCTGATAGCTGTGCAAATCCACGCCGTTGTCCAGAAGCATGCTAACTTCGGCATTATCGGCCTTGTCGCCGAGGATTTCGCGCACCCAGTCATACTCCGGGAAAATAGTCGTGACGATTTTCAGCGGCTTGCTGCCACTCTGTGATGCGGATGGTGCAGAAATGGACGAGGATCCGGCCTTCCCACAGCCGCCCAAAATACCAGAAGCCAGTAAAAGGCAAAAAAATACAGCGAATATACGTTTGAATTTTTTCATAGAAATGCACTCCATTGTTTGATATCAAGAATCATACGGACAAGCATTTCTTAATCCGACAGTTTTACCTTTAGTCGAATCGGTGTTTTTATCAGCAAAAGCGGAGAGCAAAGCGACAGCAAAGCTGCCAACACAAAATGCGGCGCGAGCGTCCGAATGAACGGCCCTGAACCATCTTTTCCGGCGTGCAGGATATTCTTGCAAAGTTTCAGCTGTGCGCAGATGGCGCAGTCTGCCCCAGTACAGTCGTGGTCGACTTCTTCCGCACAGAACGTCAATGAAACCAAAATGGCCAGAAGGAAACCAACCAGCAGCGTCCACGCAGCGCGGCGGCGTTGTTTTGCGGTGCAGTTCATTCCATTGCCCTCCTCTCTCGAATTTGCAAACTGGTTGCAAATTGAATTATAGCAAGGCAATATTGGATTGTCAAGTGGAATTTTTTGCGGACACGACGTTAATCTAAATCGCCGTCAAGAGGGCTGACACCGTCCGGCCCTCTCTCTTTTGGCCAAAGTTTCCCTTGTGTTTTCTTGCAAGCTGCCGAAAGTGGCGTGTTTTCAAAACTTTTTGTTGACACACTGCGATTTTTGTGGTAATCTGCTCCGATAATTTAATATAACATAGTTACTTGGAGTTCCAGCTCGGCTCCCGAAGGAGCCGGAGCAAGTTTTTAGCTTTCTTATCGCTGCATAACGAACCCGAACCAAGGCCATCCCGGAAAGGATGGTCAGGTTCAGGTCGTTGATGAAGTGCTTTAAGTAGGCTTCGTGGGCCAGCCGCTGACACGGCAACAATTGTTTCGCAGCAGAAAATCCTTTGCTTCGGCTTCCTCTTCGATGGAAAGGCCTCGTGAACGAAGAATCTCGATTTGTTCGTCTATCGTTTTGAAGTCCTTGTCTGCCATGAAAAATCTCCTTTATAAGCAAAACGCCCCCAAGTGTGCATACGCTGTGCGCAGAGGCCTGGGGGAGTTGTTATCATTATAATGGCATATCAAGGACGAAATGTCACTGAGCAGAGTGTGAACCATCGATTTTTCGTAAAAAATTTTCAGGAAGGACTTTTTACAGCCTGACTTCCTGTCACACGGAAAGTGTACGGGTGCTGTGGAGGTGTGAGCCGTGCCATTAAACGCATTATTGCAGACTACAATGCGGGCGAGGAAGCAGAAGCAAAGAAGCAGCATTGCGAAGCGGTTCTGCTGCCGGACTTTTCGGCACATCATCTGCGGCACACGTTCTGCACAAGGCTTTGCGAAAAAGAGATCAACCTGAAGGTCATCCAATCGGTCATGGGGCATAAAGACATTCAGACCACGATGGACATTTATACCGAGGCGACCGAGGAGAAAAAAGTTGTAAACCGGTTCCGGAAAGTATCCCCACGATGAAGCCGATTGAGCAGCAAAATGTAAAGTTAAGATGTATATACGACGAATTTTTGAACGGATTTCAAGCGGTATCTGCGGAACTACACCCGGGCTGCACCAATTTTGGGACGTTTTTCCGAAAAGGAGCCTTACAAAGCGGTGTGGTGTAAGAATCGAATAGGCGGATTGGTGTAGTAGGTACACCGAACCCAGAATACAAGGATACGGAAGCTATGTTGCAGAAAAACAACATAGCTTCCGCTTTTTTGTTATATGCAAGGATTTTGAAAGGGGAATAGGGTTTTCCAGATGGCAGACCAGCTTGCCTTTGACAGCAATCAAAATCCCTGCAATTTTGAATACGCCAAAATTTACGCCGAGCAAAACTTTATAGTATCTGCTCTACCCAGCGAAGAACAGTACAAAAACGTTCGTTCTGCCGGTCATGATGGCCATTATCATCGAACACGGTTTTAGCTCCGCAGACTGTCCGCAATGCAGCGTGGACGCGCTGAGCATAGGCAGCAGCTTCACTCAGGCGATTGTTGTGGCCCTCGCCCTCTCGGGTGCCGTTCTGGAGATATACTCGAGCAGAACGGTTCAGGAGCGGGTGTTCCTCGATAAAGTCCGCAACTCCCGGATACCAGAATGACCCACAAAGAGAGAACACCGACGCGAATACCTCCGTTTCCCAAAGGCTCATCACCGCAGCCAGACCGCCCAGCGAATAGCCGCCATACGCCAGCTTTTCCGTGTCAAGGGCGTATTCGTCTATAAGCGCCGGGAGAATTTCGTTGTTCAGTTCTCGATGATATTGTCCTAGCTGCCCGCCAAAATCCGGTGTACCCGGTCGAATAGCCGGTTCCGGCCACGGGGTATACTCTGAAAGTCTGTTATTGGGGGATACCCCCACCAACACTGCTCGTTCCGTGCGCAGATTCAGTTGCTCGATCAGTTCCCCATCGTTGAGCAGGATTGCGGGATTTTTGCCTTTGCGCAGTCCCTTTTCCGGGAACCGGACTCCAATTCGATGTGAACCGAGATTTAGAACTTCCATCCATAACCGCCCTTTTTTCAATTATTACGCAGTGTGGGGTGCTCCCCACATAGACAAACGGTAGCATTTTGTGCTATATTAGCATTAACTAACCACTTTTGCACAAAGGAGCTCCCAATGAATCAAATATCCGCGCTTCCCAATCCGCTGGAAATTTTATTTCAGGAATACAATCAGGGCCGAATCGAGTCTGTCGGCTTCCGCAGCTTGACCCTGCACGCTGGTGAGAGTAACAGCTACCGCACCCTGAAAAGTGCACTGATTGTTCCGGCGTCGGGTCGGGCCATCTTCTCATTTGAGCACGAACCCTTCATTGCCAAGCGAGGACTGTTCCTGCACGGATGTCCCGACAAGACCCTGACCATTTCGGCCTTGGGCGAGCAGGATTTCCACTACATCAATATGTACTACGAAAACGACCGGCCTTTGCTGTTCTCCCACAAGCTCAAAAATCCGGAACAGACCTTTTCCATTTTGGAGCAGATCCTAAAGCTCCACCCGGACGCTGACATCCGCAGCCAGTACCAGCAAGAAAAGCTGACGGAAGAATTCTTCGCCCAGATTTTCGCAGATTTTCAGCCAGAGGAAACTTACAATGAAAGCCAAATCATGAGCATCCTGCTGGATTTCATCGCAGAACACTATGCAGAGCCGCTGACGCTGGACGCACTGGCCGAGCAGGTCAATGAGAAAGCTGGACATGTCAGCTATCTCTTTTATAAGTACAAAAACATCCGGCCCATCGATTACCTCATCAATTATCGTGTCCGAATAGCCACTGAGCTTTTGCGTTCCGGTGACTACACCGTGACGCAGGCTGCCCACGAGGTTGGCTACCGGGATGCCTGCTATTTCAGCCGTATCTACAAAAAACGGATGGGCTTTCCGCCCACCCGCATTCTGCCGTAACCGGAGGATTTGCTTTAAAAAGCGCTATACATGAAGCTGTACAGGGTCTCGGCCGCATCGATGACCCGTGCGCCGTAATCCATCACGTCATCGTAATCCATCTCAATGACCTTCTGATTGGCAATAGCGGGAACCTCCTGTACAACAGCGTTGGCGGTCAGCTGCTCCACAGCGTCGGCATCGGTGGCACCAAAGCGGTCCGCGCGGACGTAGACGATGATATCCGGGTTCATGGAGACAAGATTCTCCAGCGTCAGGCCGTTGCCGCCCTTGTCCAGAACATTTTTGGCGTTCAGGGCATTCAGCATACAACTGCTCATCTTGGAATTGAAGGCCACGAAGGTGCCATCGGCGTAGCCAGCCATGAACAGAACCTTCAGGGGTTCGCCACTCTGGCTGCTGACCTTGTCCATCAGCGCATCGATTCGCTCCTGAAGCTCATCGGCGTAAGAGTTAGCGGTCTCCTGCACGTTGAAGATCTCGCCGATGTTCCGCACATCCTCTACAATGTTATCCAGCGACTGATCAATGGAAGCACTGGCCAGTTCAGTATAGACGGGAATGCCCAGCTCCTGATAGGACTGGACAGTGCCGATGCTGCTCTCAGTGAACATCAGGGGACCCTTGCCAAGGATCAGATCCGGCTCCGTGGCAAGGATGGTCTCCTTGGAAACAGACTTCTTATCGCCGAGGCTGTTCAGAGATGCAATTTCATCAGCAATGTCACCCTTCAGGGCATTGTCATTATCGAACACGCCGACGATTTTATCCTTGAGCCCCAGCTTGATGAGCAGCTCAGTCATGGACAGCTGTGTGGACAGCACCTTCTCCGGTGCATGGTCGTAGATCATATCCACAGCATTGCCATCAGCGTCATAGATCTGCAGGGTCAGGGGGTAAGAGGTCTCTTCGGCGGAGACGGTGCTCTCGGCAGCAGACGAAGCAATCTCGGAGGAGGCAGCAACGGACGATGCCACGGAAGATGCAGTCTGACTGCAGCCAGTGGCCAGCATGACGGCTGCCAGTGCCGCGGCAGCAACGCTCAGGGTTTTCTTTTTCATAAAGGTTCCTCTTTCTGCGGGGTACTCCCGCGTTTTTGTTATAGATATTGAATCATCAGTTTTCCGTTGATCGGGCTGGGGTAGACACAGGCTTCTACATCAAAGATCCGGCGCAGATTTTCGGGGGTCATCACCGCTTGAGGCTGGCCCTGCGTTACAATTTCGCCTTGTTTCATCAGATAGAGGTGGTCGCAGAATTGTGCTGCAAGGCTCAGATCGTGCAGCGCTGCCAGGACCGTGATCTGCAAATCTTTGATGATTGAAAGGATTTCTAACCGATAACGGATATCCAGATGATTGGTCGGCTCGTCGAGGATCAGGATCTTGGGCGACTGGGTCAGCGCGCGGGCCAGAACCACCCGCTGCTTTTCACCGCCCGAAAGGGACTGGAAGTTCCGGTCGCGGTAGCTTTTCATGCCAACCTTGTCCAGTGCTTCCAAAGCCATCTCGTAGTCCCTCTCCCGTTCTTGCTCCAGCAGGGAATGGAAGGGATACCGTCCCATCAGGGCGATGTCCAGCACGGTATAGTCAAAATTGATCTGGTTGAATTGTCCCATCACCGCCATGTTCCGCGCCAGCTTTTTGCCGGAAAAATGTGTGATGTCCTTGTCGTCCAGACGAACGATGCCGCTGTCCATCTTTTGTGTGCGGTAGATGGAGCGGAGCAGAGTGGTCTTGCCGCTGCCGTTGGCACCCAGCAAGGCCGAGAATTTCCGGTCCGGCACTTCAATGGAGAGATTCCGAACGATGGGTTTTCCGGCAATCGAAACGCTGACGTTTTTCGCATCCAGTTTCATTCAATTGCCTCCAAATCCATACTTTTTACGCACCATCACATAGACGAAGAAGGGCGCACCCACCAAGGCAGTGAAAATGCCCACAGGCAGCTCGGTGTTGGGAATCAGACTGCGGGCGATGGCATCCACCCAGAGCATGAACAGTCCGCCGGAGAATGCTGCAATGGGCAGTAGTTTTCGGTGGGCTGTACCGGCAATGGCGCGGGAAACGTGCGGGATGATGAGCCCTACAAAGCCAATCGTGCCGCAGACCGATACCAATGCACCGGTCAGCACCGAGAGCACCAGCAGGTAAACCAGCCGACACCGGAAGGTGTTGATGCCGATGGTGGAAGCTGCTTCCTCACCAAGCATCAGACCATCCAGCGTCTGGGCCTGCGTCCGAAAAAAGACTGCTGCCGCCAGTACGATCAGTGCAATGGGGCCGATGTTTTTCCATCCGGCGCGGGTCAGGGAGCCCATCGTCCAGAACTTGATGGACATCATACCGTCCGAATCGCCTGCTACCGCAATGATAAAGTTGGAAAATGCGGTCAGCAGCGCATTGACGATCATGCCGGAGAGGATCAGCTTGACTGAGGTGGTCTTGCCATCCGCCGAGGAGAGGGCCAATACGAGGAAGCAGGCACCGCCTGCTCCTACAAAGGCCCAAAAGCCGGAGATCACGCCCAGCCCTAAAAAGAGTGAACCAGTGGCTCCCAGCGTTGCGCCTGCCGACACACCAAGAATGTATGGGTCTGCCATTGGGTTTTGGACAACGGCCTGCATCACGCAGCCACAGAGGGCCAGCCCGCTTCCTGTCAGAAAGCCCAGAATAATTCGGGGCATCCGGATCTGCCAGACGATCTGTTCAAATGCCACAGATACCGAGGTGCCTGTGTCTGTCCCGAACAGGTGCCGAAGCAGGATCGATAGTGTATCTTGTACCGGAATGCGGACTGCTCCCATGCAAAGCGTAATGATTGCAGAAACAAGCGTTAGAATCATCAATAGAATGATCGTCAGTCGTGCCTTTTTCATATAGAAATCACCCTCTCAAGTGGTCTGGGGTTAGCTTTGACTATCCACAAGGTATTTTACAGGCCGCTTACAGATTTGTCTATGGACAATTCTTTAAAGAATGGACGATTCTTCAAAACCGACTCCCAGATCTCCTCGACCACCGGAACACCAAACTCGCGCTCGATGGTGTAGGCTGTGCGGGCATAATGGGGATCCCGGATGTCCACCGTGAGCACGGCCACCGTGTACAGGCTCTTGCTGACCATGCCCTGCCGCCGTGTGGTTGTCAAGATGAAGGGAAGACGGTGTACCGAAAAACCTGCCCTTGTTCCCGGAGAGAAACTGGGCTATAATAAAACCACTCAGGCAAAGGATTTTAGCCGGAAGGAGGGGATGCGGATGGAGCTGTTTCGGCGGACATTGGCGGGGATGCTGATGCTGGTGGCTGCGGTGTCAGTGGGCATCTGGGTGCAGGGAAGGTTTATCGACGCGGTGCGTCTGCCGACTCATACGCGGATGATCGGGGCGACGTATACGACCCTGAGTGACCCGTTTTATGAGACCATCAACGATGAGATCCAGATGCAGATCAAGAGCAACGGCGATCTGCTCTTGGTGCGCGACCCGGGGCAGGATCAAGAGCGGCAGAATCAGGAGATCGAGGATATGCTCAATAAGGGCATTGAGCTGCTCATCGTCAACCCGGTGGATTATGTGGGCGTGACGCCTGCGCTGGAAAAGGCGAGGGAAAAGGGTGTGCCGGTCATCCTCATCGACTCCAAGGTGGATGACGCGGAGCTTGTCACCTGCACCATCACCTCCAACAACTACGGCGCCGGTCTGCTGGACGCCCGCCACCTCATCAGCCAGACCAAGAGCGCCCGCATCGTGCTGCTGTCCAACTCGGATTCGTTCTCCAGCTGGGACAGGCTTTCGGGCTTCTGCCAGACCCTGACCAAAAGCGGCAACGACTACCAGATCCTGGAGCTGCGGGACTGCGGCGGCGAGCTGAACCGTGCCATGCGCGCGATGGTGCAGCTGTTGGAGACGTTCCCGCGCATTGACGTCGTGATGGCCGTCAACGAGCAGGCGGCCCTGGGCGCAATGGCGGCGCTGGAAGAAAAGGGCGTGCTCTCGTCCACTTTGGTCTACAGCGTGGACGGCTCACCGGAGGCGAAAGCCCTGATCTCCGAAGGGCTGATGACGGCCACCTCGGCGCAGTCGCCCCTCCGCATCGGCCGGATGGCGGCGGAGGTGGTGTACGAGATCCTGGAGGGCAAGCCGTACCTGACCAACATCGTGGTGCCGGTAAATCAAATCACGCAGGAGGATATTCTGCGCTACGGCACGGAGGGCTGGCAATGAAAACTGAAAATTTGTCCATCGGCCTCCGGGTGCTCTACCATGCCATTGAGTGGCTGACGGTATTTCTGATCCTGCTCATCTTTGCGGTGCAGATCATCACGCCGCTCTACGCGGTGAGAGTTGGCCGTGCAGACTCGTTTTTGCAGCAGCTGCAATGGCTGCCGTACCGCCCCGGTGTGCTTGCCCTGGGCGTGATGCTGGCAGCGGTGGGCACCATCCTGAGCAAGTGCTCCCACGAGGTGGACAGCGGCTTTCTCTCCCGCAGCAGCTGGCAGCTATATTTATTGGAGGGCGTGCTGTACAGTGCCTCGGCGCTGATCTTCCAGCAGAACTGCGACAAGATCGCTCTGTTTGCGATCGTGGATATGGTGGACGACCCGCGCGCTCTCCGGCAGAAGCGCTTTCTGAGCGCCATGATCGTGGTGTACCTTTTCTGCAACATGGACGCCGCCACCAGCGCCCTCCATGCCGTGACGCTGAAGCAATACCTGGCTTTTTACAGCCTGCACACCCGCAGCGTCCTGCAGCTGGTGATCGAGAGCCTGTCGGCGCTGGAAATGATACTCTTCATCCTGTACATGGTGCTGTTCATCAGCCAGCAGACCAGCGAGAAACAGGAGATCCTGAACCTGAACCAGCAGCTGCAGCAGGCCAACGAGCAGCTGCGCATCTACGCCGAGGAGAGCGCCCACACCGCACAGGTGCAGGAGCGCAACCGCCTTGCGCGCGAGATCCACGACACGTTAGGCCATGTGCTCACGGGCATCACAGCGGGCGCGGACGCCTGCATCCAGATGATGGATGACTCGCCCGAGATGGCACGGCATCAGATGGAGCTGATAGCCGACACCGCCCGCAACGGAATGAACGATGTCCGGCGCTCGGTCAAGGCGCTGCGGCCGGACTCGCTGGAAAAAGAAACCCTCTCGGGCGCGCTCAACAAGATGTGTACCAGCATGGCGCAGAGCAGCGGCGCGCAGATCCAGCTGGAAGAGTCGCTGGCCGGGCTGACGCTCTCGCAGGATGAGGAAGACTGCGTCTACCGCACCGTGCAGGAGGGCATCACCAACGCCATCCGCCACGGCCACGCCACCCGGGTCCAGGTGCGGTGCCATATCGAGGACGGCGTGCTGGAGGTGTCGGTGAGGGACAACGGCATCGGCTGCAAGAGCGTGACGCCGGGCTTTGGCTTGCAGCATATGCAGGAGCGGATGCTCATGCTGGGCGGCACGTTCTGGTATGAGAACAGCGACGGGTTCTGCATCCGGGCAGAGATTCCTCTGCGCAAGACCCCGGGCAGTGAAAAGAGGAAACAGGAGGAAACGGTATGATAAAGGTGCTTCTGGCCGACGACCAGGAACTGATCCGTCAGAGCCTCAGCTTTGTGATGAGCAGGCAGGAAGACATTGAGATGGTGGGTACAGCCGCCAATGGCCGTGAAGCGCTGGAACTCGTGGAGGAAAAGCAGCCCGACGTGGTGCTGCTGGACATTCGGATGCCCGAGATGGACGGCGTGGAGTGTACCCGCCGCATCAAGCAGGAGTTTCCGGGCATCAAGGTCATCATCCTGACCACCTTTGACGATGACGATTATGTGTTTGACGCTCTGCGGTACGGCGCTTCCGGCTACCTGCTCAAGGGCGTCTCGGTGGACGGCCTGACCAACGCCGTGCGGGAGGCCGCGCGCGGCGGCTCCATCATCGCCCCGGATGTGGCGTCCAAGGTCTTGCAGATGTTCTCCCGCATGGCACAGGGCGACGTGCAGGTGCGCGTGAACAAAAAGAATGCGCTGGAGCTGACCAAGATGGAGTGGCAGGTCATCCGCGAGGTGGGCTGCGGCCTCTCCAACAAGGAGATCGCGGGCAGACTCTATCTCTCCGAAGGCACGGTGCGCAACTACATCAGCAGCATCCTGCGCAAGCTGGAGCTCCGTGACCGCACCCAGCTGGCCATCTGGGCGGTGCAGAACCAGAACAGCCAGCCGGAGGCAGACGTATGAGCCGGTACTGGAAAGTCGCGCTGCCCTTTCTGCTGGCGGCGGTCATCATTCTGGCGGCTGCCAGCCGTCCGGTGGTGCTGCACATCGGCTTCCCGTGTGACAGCTATTGGAAGGTCCCGGGCGAGAACTACTATACCTTTATTGACGCCGCCATTGAAAAGTTTGAGGCAGAGCACCCCAACGTGAAAGTCGAGTACACCAGCGGCATCCGGGTCGAAGACTACACCGAATGGCTCAGCGGCCAGTACCTGCTGGGGCAGGAGCCGGATGTGATGGTGATCCTTCCCGAGGACTTTGTAATTTTCAGCGATACAGCTTCCCTGCGGGAGCTGGATCCGTTCATGAAGCAAGACCCGGAAGCGGATCTGAGCGGCTTTTACCCGGCGGCATTGCAGGCCGGAGCCGACAAGGGGAAACAGTATGCGCTGCCGCTGGAATGCGTGCCGCAGATGATGTTCATCAATAAGACACTGCTCCAGAAAGAGCACATCCGCATCCCGGATAACGACTGGACATGGGATGAGTTTTACAGCCTGTGTGAGCAGCTGACGAGAGACACGGACGGGGACGGCATCGTTGACCAGTTCGGCGTCTACGATTACGGCTGGGAAGAGGCGCTGGTGGCCAACGGCTGTTCGCTGTTCAGTGAGGACGGCCAGCACTGCCTGCTGAACCAGAGCGCGCAGGAGTCCGCCATGCAGTTTGCGCGGCAGATCTACCAGCTCAACGCCGGAACGGATCTGAGCGACAAGACCTTCGACGAGGGCAGAGTGGCGTTCCGCCCGATGCTCTTTTCCGAGTACCGCAGCTATGAGCCGTATCCGTGGCGCATCAAGCGCTCGTCGAACTTTGAGTGGGACTGCATCGCCATGCCCAGCGGCACAAGCGCCGGCGGCGGCAACTACTCCCGGCTGAGCACCCTCATGCTGGGCATCAGCCAGCGCACAAAGCACTCCCGGCTGGCGTGGGAGCTGCTGAAGACCATTGCCTGCACGGAGGAGATGCAGACGATGGTCTACACCGAGTTGAGCGGCGTGTCCGCCCTGCACAGTGTGACGGAATCGGATGAGGTCGCCCGGCTGCTTCAGCTGGACTCGCAGGACACCGCCTCCCGCGGGATGTCTACTCTGCCTGCCATCATGGAGGATACGCTTGCCACGCCCCGCTTTGCGCGGTATCATCAGGCGATGGAGAGCGCCGACCGCCTGATCACCGAGGCTATGTCGGCAGACAAGAACTTTGAATTGCAGCTGCTGCAAATTCAGCAGCAGCTCGACGTCACATTGACAAGCTGACAAAAAATCCACGCAAAAGCCCGTTTTTGTGCAAACTGCTGCATAAAAACGGGCTTTTATTCGACTATTTGACGAAAGAAGTGACATTTGTCATGCTTTATTTGGCAGAATGTCACATTACGCTTGTGACATTCTACAGCTGTGAACAGGACATGAACATGGTATGATAAAGCCATGAAAATCAGATGGGCCTGCGCGAGGCTCATCCGAGAAGAGCAAAATCTGTTTGGAAAAATCAGGAGGAAAAATCACATGAAGAAGATCTCTCGTCGTTCGTTTCTCGCTGTCTGCGGCGCTATGGCTGCAACTGCTGCCCTGACCGCCTGCGGCGGTTCTTCCGCTTCTACCGCCGGCACCGCTGCTTCCGGCTCCACTGCCGGTTCTGCTGCATCCGGTGAGGTCTTTGAGCTGAAGCTCTCCACCACCCAGACCGATACTTCCATGATCTATCAGGGCCTGCAGGCTGCTGCCGACAAGGTCGCTGAGGACACCGACGGCCACGTCAAGGTCACCATCTATCCTTCCAGCCAGCTGGGCGGTGAGGAAGACATGATCGACCAGGCTCTGCAGGGCATGGGCATCGCCGTCCTGACCGACGCAGGCCGTCTGTCCAGCTATGTCAACGACATCGGCATCATGAACATGGCCTACATCGTGGACAACTACGAGGACGGCATGAAGCTGATGGCTACCGACACCTTCAAGGGCTGGGACGCTGACCTGGCCAACAACGGCATCTGCGGCCTGTGCTACAACTACTACGACGGTGCTCGTTCCTTCATGGGCCACAAGGCTTACAACACCCCCGCCGATCTGAAGGGCGCTGTCATCCGCACCCCCGGTGCTGACCCGTACGTTGAGTCCATCTCCGCTATGGGCGCTACCCCGTACAACATCGCATGGTCTGAGGTCTACAACGGCATCCAGACCAAGTCCATCGACGGCTGCGAAGTCCAGTACACCTCCGCTGTTTCCAGCAAGATCTACGAGGTCTGCGAGTATGTCAGCAAGACCGAGCACATCAACCTGTTCAACATGGTCATCTGCGGTCAGGCATGGTTCGACAAGCTGCCCGCCGAGTATCAGGAAGTCATGAAGAAGGACTTCAGCGACTGCGCATACAACAATGCTCAGGACATCATCGCTGCTCAGGCTGACATGGAGAAGATCCTGACCGACAACGGCATGACCATCGTCGAGGTCGATAAGGACATCTTCCGTGAGGCTGTCAAGCCCGCATACGAGAAGCTGGGCTGGACCGAGCTGCGCGAGCAGCTGTACAAGGAAGCCGGCGTCGAGGCCTGAGCCCTTAAAAAGTTGGATCGACCGTAACGTAAATGTCCTCCTGCATGGCAGCTCGCTGTGCAGGAGGTATTGTGAATAAGGACGACTTTCTATGAAGAAATTTTATGAAAAAGTCTGTAAGCTGGAAGAGCTGATCGCTCTGATCCTGGTTGCAGGCATTGCAGTCCTCGTCTTTGTTTCGGCGCTGATGCGTACCATTGGCCATCCGCTGAACTGGGCACAGGACGTTGCACTGATCGCCTTCGCATGGCTGATCTTCCTCGGCAGCGACGTCGCAATGCGCGGCTCCGGCCTGATCGGTGTTGATCTGTTCGTCAAGAAGTTCCCCGCCGGTGTGCAGAAGGTGCTGGACATCCTGTTCAAGGTCATCATCGCAGCGTTCCTCTGCGTGCTGATCTACTACGGCTACGGCATGACCACTTCCGGCTGGGCGCGTCAGATCACTTCTCTGCACATCAGCTACAGCTGGGTCACGATGGCTGTGCCTGTCGGCTCCTTCTTTATGCTCATCTCCACCATCCTGAACATCATTGAGCGTGTCAAGACGCCCGCTGGTCAGGAAATCAAACACGAAGCAGGGAGGGACGTCGGCTGATGTTTATTGCAATCGGTATCTTCTTTGTGTTTCTGCTGCTGGGTATGCCCGTGGCATTCTCCATCGGCCTGTCGGGCTTCTCGTTCTTTATGATCCGCGACCTGCCCATGACCGTTCTGGTGCAGAAATCCATTTCCACTTCTCAGAGCTTTACCATGCTGGCCATCCCCCTGTTCATTCTGGCCGGCAACCTGATGAACAGCTGCGGCATCACCAAGCGCCTGATGCGCTTTGCCAACGCTTGCACCGGCCATATGTACGGCAACATCGGTCAGGTCTCCTGCCTGATGTCCACCCTGATGGGCGGCGTCTCCGGTTCTGCGGTTGCAGATGCTTCGATGGAGTGCCGCATCCTCGGACCTGAGATGACCCGTCTGGGCTACGACCGCGGCTGGTCTGCCGCCATCAACGGCCTGTCCGGCCTGATCGTCGCCACCATTCCGCCGAGCATGGGCCTGATCATCTACGGCACCGTCGGCGAGGTGTCCATTGGCCGTCTGTTCATGGCTGGCTGGGTCCCCGGTATCCTGATGTGCGTGCTGCTGATGCTGGCCGTCACCTGGAGCGCCCGCCGCTTCGGCTACAAGCCCGAGCATGACCATCCGGCTCCGCTGTCTGAGATCCTGAAGGCTCTGCTGGATAGTATCTGGGCCATTCTGTTCCCTGTCCTGCTGATCGTCCTGATCCGCTTCGGCATCATGAGCCCCACCGAGTCCGGCTCCTTTGCCTGCGCATACGCCCTGCTGGTCGGCACCGTGTTCTACCACGAGCTGACCTGGGAGAGCCTGCTGCAGACCCTGCGCGACAGCGTGAAGGACATCACCGTCATCACCATCATTCTGGCGTTCTCCGGCGTGTTCGGCTACGGCATCGTGTTCGATAACATCACTGTCACCATTGCAAACGCTCTGCTGGGCATCACCAGCAACAGCGCCATCCTGCTGCTGCTGGTCGTCGTCTTCCTGCTGATCTGCGGTATGTTCATGGAGACCACCGTTATCGCCCTGATCCTGACCCCCATCCTGCTGCCCGTCATGCGCAGCATCGGCGTCAACGAAGTCGTGTTCGGCATGATCATGATGACCACCGTCACCTTCGGCGTCATGACTCCCCCGGTCGGCACCGCGCTGTATGCCGTGTCTGACATCATGGAGTGTCCCATTGAGGAGACCTTCAAGAAAGGCTGGCCCTTCTACCTCGCGATCGTGGGTGTCATCCTGTTCATGATATTCTTCCCGCAGGCGGTGCTCTTCCTGCCAAACCTCGTGTACGGCGCTTAAATCAAGCGTTCCACCTCTCTCCGATTCTTCTATCTATAAAGCAGAGCCTGTCTTTCCTGCCTTGGAAAGGCAGGCTCTGTGCCTTTTATGGAGGGTTTTATGAAACCGACAACAGATTTCCCGTTCCTGCTGGACAACCCCCGGGCGTGGCGCACCTATCTGGGAGGCCGGATGCTGGACGCCCTGCACGGTGACTCCAACGGCGAGGACGGGCATTTCCCCGAAGAGTGGATACTTTCCACCGTCGCCGCCCGCAACGCCGGACGGGAGCAATTCCCCGAAGAGGGCATGAGCCACCTGCGCGGCACCGACGTCACCCTGAAATCGGTGCTGGAAAGCGATACGGAGGGCTATCTCGGCAAAGGCGCAGCGCAGCCCACCCTCGGCGTGCTGACCAAGCTCATCGACAGCGCCGAGCGTCTGACTCTGCAGGTGCATCCCGACAAGCCGACGGCCCTGCGGCTGTTCCAGAGCCAGTACGGCAAGACCGAGTGCTGGCACATCCTCAGCGGCCATCCCGTGAACGGCGAAGAGCCCTGCATCTACTACGGCTTCCAGCCGGACATGACCCGCGCGCGGTGGGAAGCGCTGTTCCACGCACAGGATATTCCCGGGATGCTGGCCGGGATGCAGAAATACCCGGTGCATCCGGGCGACACCATCCTGATCGAGGGCGGGATGCCCCACGCCATCGGCGCGGGCTGCTTCCTCGTGGAGATCCAGGAGCCGACGGATTATACGATCCGGGTGGAGCGCACGACGCCCAGCGGCTTTGCCGTGGCCGACAGTATGTGCCATCAGGGGCTGGGCTTTGAAACGATGTTCGAGTGCTTCCACTATGAGCCGCACAGCCGCGGGGAGATCCACGACCGCTGGTTCATCGAACCGGAAACGGTGCTGAAAACGGCGGGCGGAAGCATCACGACGCTGGTGGGCTATCGCAATACGCCGCTCTTCCGTCTGGACGAAGCAAACGTCTCCGACACCCTGACGGTGGACTGCCCGCCGCGCGGCAGCGGCATCTATGTGCTGGAAGGCACAGGGACTCTGAGCGCAAACGGCCGCAGCCTGCCTCTGAAAAAGACCGACCAGCTCTTTGTCCCCGCTGGAACGGGAAGATTTACACTGGATGCGGAGGCTCCGCTGAGGGTCCTGCATTTCTTTGGCCCTGAACAGAAACAATAAATTCCAATGTAAAAAAGACCTCCGCAGCCTTTCAGGGCTGCGGAGGTCTTCTGCGATAGGGGAGAGGTCACTTCCGTGCGATCATCTCGGTGTAGGCCAGCACCAGCGGGCCGACGCCCTTTGCGTCGTTGCAGACCACCGGCTCACTGAAATAGTAAGCCAGTGAGCCGTCGCGGTGGTCCTTGCCGCCGAGGCCGGCCACGAGGCAGATGCCACCCAGCTGCAGGCTGCCGTCCGGGTTCTTGCTCAGATACTTGTCACAGGTGCCGTAGAAGGCTTTCTCGGCCCATGCGGCCATCCGCTTGGGCAGGTAGCCGAGACGCACGCCCTTGAGCACGGCGTAGGCGAAGAGGGCCGTGCCGCTGGTCTCGAGGTAGTTGCCCTCGACGCCGGGGTGGTCCATCACCTGCCAGAACATGCCGGTCTCCTCGTCCTGGAACTTGTGGACGTCCTCGATGGTCTGCTTGAACATCGCCATGATGCCGCGGTACTCGTTGTAGAGCTGCTCATCCATCCGCTCCAGCACGTCCACCATCGCCACCATGAACCAGCCCATGGCCCGCAGCCAGAAGTTGGGGCTGCAGCCGGTGACGGGGTCGGCCCAGTACATCTGGCGGCTCTCGTCGTAGCCGTGGTAGTACAGGCCGGTCTTCTCGTCCCGCATGTGCTTCTGGATGTTCATGAACTGCTTGTAGCTGTCGATGCAGCCCTGCATCTTGTTGTAGCGGGTCTCGTACTCCATATAGAAGGGCTGGGCCATGTAGGTGCCGTCCAGCCAGACCTGCCACGGATAAATGTCCTTGTGCCAGAAGTTGCCCTCCTTGGTGCGGGGCTGGGTGAGCAGCTGGCTGCGGATGGTGTCGATGGCCTTGCGGTACTTCTCGTCGCCGAAGATGTCGTAGAGGATGAACAGGTTCTTGCCCTGATTCACGTTGTCGAGGTTATACTCCTTCGGGTCGTAGGTCTTGATGGAGCCGTCTTCCCGCACGAACCAGTCGATGAAATCCCTGGAAAATTTCAGGTACTTCTCGTCGCCGGTAGTCTTATACAGGCTCAGGCAGGCGGTGATCATGCAGCCGTCGATGTAGTTCCACTTGTTGGGCTTGCCGCTGCGGACCTTCTCGATGTTCCACATGGGTGCCTCGGCGCTGGAATTGGCGATGAGGTAGTCCACATAATCGCCCAGCATGGACAAAATCTCTTCATGAGTCATGGCTTAGTCCTCCTCAAAATGGCCGACGTTGGCAAAGCGCAGGCGCTCGCCCTTGTAGCCCTCGATCCTGACGTTGTGCAGCTCGATGTTCTTGACGTTCTCGGCGTAGATGGCCAGCTTCTTGACCAGCGGGCGGTTGTCGGCCATGGCAGCCTGACCCTCCTTTGCGTCGGGGTCGAAGGTGATGGTGACATTCTTCATGGAGACACCCTCGATGGGCTGCTCGGGCAGGCCGTCGAAGTAGCAGCCCGCAAACTGTGCATCGGTGGCCACGATGTCTTCCATGGTCAGGGTGCCGAGCTTCGGGGTGTACTCGTCCACGGGCAGAGCCTCGCGGCACTGGACATAGGGACTGTGGCCGTCCGGGTCGCAGAAGTAGAACATATTGATGACGAAGGGAGCCTTGACGCCCCGCATCTCCACGTTGCGGAACACCAGACCGTCGATGACGGCGGTGTTGCCGCGGCCGCGGCGGGTCTTGACGCGGAGGCCGCGGTCGGTGTGGTCCATGAGGCACTGGGTGACCACCATGTCCCTGACGCCGCCGCTCATCTCGCTGCCGATGACGATGCCGCCGTGGCCCTTGTCCAGCAGGCAGTTGCGGATGACGGTGTGCTCGCAGCTCTTCCTGAGCTTCATGCCGAGGAAGACCTTGCTGGCCTTCATGGCGATGCAGTCGTCGCCGACGTGGATGTTCACGCCGATGATGCGGGTGTACTCGCAGCTCTCGGGGTCGATGCCGTCGGTGTTGGGGGCGTTGTAGGGGTTGTTGATGTTGAAGTTCAGCAGGTCGAGGTGTTTGACGAAGATGGGGTGGATGGTCCAGGAGTAGCTGTTCTGCACGGTGATGCCGTGGAGGCAGACGTTCTCGCTGTCCACCATCGCCACGGCGCGGGGACGCCATGCGATGCGCTTGACCTTGGGGTCGATCCACCAGTCGCCGTTCTGGGCGTCGCAGTCCAGTGTGCCTTCGCCGGTGACGACGACGTCATGCACCTGGGTGATGTTCAGCAGGCCCGCAAAGCTGTTCAGCGGGTTGCCCTCCCAGCCGGTGAGGTAGTATTCGTCCACTTCGTTCTCGCTGGGGATGACGCCGGGCAGGATGGGGTAGTGGGTGCGGTCATTGTCGCCCAGCAGCACAGCGCCCTTCTCGAGGTAGAGGGTGGTGCAGCTCTTCATGAAGAGGCTGGCGGTGCGGTAGCGGCCAGCGGGGACATATACCGTGCCGCCCTTGGGGCAGGTGGAAAGAGCAGCCTGCAGCCTGCCGGTGTTGTCGGTCTCACCATCGGCGACGAGGCCGTAGCGGGATGCGTCCACAAAGAAGCTCTCGGCCTCGGTGGTGAAGTCCAGCTTCAGGTGCTCACCCTCGGCGTCCACCTCCACGGTGTAGGCGGTGGACGGCGTCAGGGAGAAGAGGGAGAACACGTTGGTGTTGCAGCTTTCGTAAATGGTCTTGCCGTTCAGAGCCACGGCGAAGGGGTGCTCCGGGCGGAAGCACTTGCCGTTTTCCAGCTCGAAGACGGCGCTGCGGATCATGGAACGGATGAGAGACAGATTCATTTTTACAGCCTCCTGAGTTATTTGCGTAGATTTGCGGCTTGCCCGCAGAGGGCGGGCATGGTACACTGGGGATAAGAAGATCAGAGCACTGCCCCGGCGGGGCAGGCATAGCAAGAAGGGGGAAGGGCGGATGCGCGCCGAACGGGAAAAACTCAACGCGAAGATCACGGCGGGAGCACTCAAGCTGGCCGGCGGGCGGCTCGAGCTGCCTGCCGAGATGTGCCATATCGTTCTGTTTTCGGGCGGCAGCTGCACGGTCCAGTGCGGGGATACGTCGCTCCTGGTCAGCCCCGGCTGCGCATTGCTGCTGGGGCCGGGGGCGTGGACGGTATCGCAGGCAGGCCACACCCAGCCGGAAATGCTGGGATGCAGTTTCCCACAGGCGGCCCTCCACGAGATGAAGAACGCCACCGGAGAAGATTTCCTCCGCCTTTTTGCACCGGGCAGCCAGATGGCCCTTTACGGCAGCATCCAGTGGGCCAGCCGTCTGCGGACGCTGCTGGAGATGATGCGGAGCGCCATGGGCGAGCCGGAGTATCCCGGCGGGCTGTACCTGGCACTGACGCTCCACTATGTGGAGCAGGAGCACCGGGCGCAGAGCGCCGCCGACGCCCGCCCCCGCAACGAGACGGTGGAGCAGATCTGCGCCTACCTTGCGGCAAACTACCAGCAGAAGCTTTCCCTCACCGAGGTGGCGGCGCGGTTCTACATCTCGCCCTACTATCTGAGCCGGCTGTTCCGGCGGGTGACGGGGCAGTCCATCGTGGACTACATCAACGCCCGCCGCATCGAGGCGGCACAGAAGCTTCTGGAAACGACCGAGCTGAGCATCGGCAGCGTGGCCGAGCAGACCGGCTTCGCCTCTGCGGCCCACTTCCGCCGCGTCTTCCGGGAGACGATGGGCGTCGGGCCGCTGCAATATAGAAAAAGTAGGAAATAAACCTCTCCGTCACGCCTGACGGCGTGCCACCTCTCCTATCGAGGAGAGGCCTTGGCATTTCATAAAGCTTCACCTCTTCGCCAGAGGCTCCCCTCGGTAGGGGAGCTGTCGAGCGATAGCGAGACTGAGAGGTTGATACCTCCGCAAAAAATGCCCCCTGCGTCCTCTCTACGGGAAGAGGCACAGGGGGCATTCATGTTTGTCGGGATCATCCGAGCGGCGGGGGCTTCAGCTCAGCCCTTGACAGCACCGGCGGAGATACCTTCGACGAACTGATCCTGTGCGCAGAAGAAGACGATGAGCTGCGGCAGGATAGAGATCAGGGACAGGGCCAGAATGCGGTTCCAGGCAAAGCCCGTATCACCGTCCATGGACAGCTTGACGAACAGGGACATGGGGTACTTTGCAGGGGTCTGGACGTAAAGCAGGGGACCCATGAAGTCGTTGCAGCTCCACATGAACTGGAACAGTGCGCAGGACACCAGAGCGGGCATCAGCATCGGGACGATGACCTTGTACAGGGTCTGGAAGGAGGAGCAGCCGTCGATGGCGGCAGCCTCGTCCAGGTCGCGGGGGACGTTGCGCATGAACTGCACCAGCTGGTAGACGAAGTAGGTCTCAGTTGCGAATGCGCAGTGGACCCAGATGGCCAGATAGAACGGGCTGTTGACCCAGCCGAACTTGGTGTACAGCAGGAACTGAGGCACGTTCAGGACGACCTGAGGCAGGAACAGGGTGGCCAGCATGACGCTGAACAGGAGCTTCCGGCCCGGGAAGTCGAAGCGGCCAAAGCCGTAAGCTGCAACGCAGGAGGAGACCACGGTGCAGATGACCTTGGGCAGGACGTAGCTGTAAGTGTTCAGCATGGCCTGCAGGATGTTGATGGAACCGCCGAAGTTGTTCAGCGCGTTCTTGTAGCCCTCCAGAGTGGGGTTCTTGATCCACAGGCCGATGCCTGCAAAGATCTCGCTGTTGTCCTTAAAGGTGGCGCTGATCATCCACAGCAGGGGATAGATCATGATGAGGCCCACCAGGATCAGGACGAGGTACTTGAAAAACGTCGCGATGGCGTTAGAAGCTTTCATTCCCATACTGTCACACCTTACCTTTCATCCGAGTAGTAGACCCACTTCTTCTGGCTGGTGAAGGCGATGATCGTCAGGATGCAGACGATGACGAACATGATCCATGCCAGTGCGGAAGCCATGCCCATCTGGTTGGACTTGAATGCGTAGTTGTAGACCAGAATGGAGATGAGGGTGGTGGAACCGCGGGGACCGCCGTTGGTGATGATGAACGGGCCATTGAATTCCTGGAAAGCCTGGCAGATCTGAGTGACCAGGTTGTAGAAGATGATGGGGGTGATCATCGGGACGGTGATGGAGAAGAACTGACGCCACTTGCCTGCGCCGTCGATGGTGGCGGCCTCGTACAGGTCGGCCGGCACGCCCTTCAGAGCGGCGAGGAACAGCACCATGGCGGAGCCGAACTGCCAGATACGCAGGAAGCAGATGATCCACAGTGCGTAGCTGGGGTCGCTCAGCCAGGAGGGACCCTGGAAGTGGCCGAAGGTCAGCATGCGGATGAGGGTGTTGACCAGACCGTCATCACGGAACACGGCCTTCCACAGCACGGCGATAGCAACAGAGCCGCCGAGGATGGAGGGGATGTAGTAGACGGTGCGGAACACGTTCACGCAGGCGATCTTGAAGTTCAGGATGTAGGCGATGAACAGTGCGAAGACCAGCTTCAGAGGCACAGTGATGAAGCTGTACTTGAAGGTGGTGATGAGCGCCTTGGTGATCTTGGGAGTGGTGAAGGCGTCCACATAGTTCATGATGCCATACTGATGGATGCCGTTGAAGAAGTCCATATCCGTAAAGCTGTAGTACAGAGACTGGCCGAACGGAATGGCCTTAAAGACGACGAAGCCGATGATCCAGGGGATCAGGTAGAACAGGCCCTGCCATTTGTCAAAAAACTTCTGGGCCGGGGTACGCCCGAGAGAGGGCGCTTTGCTTTCTTTCATCCAGGGGTCCTCCTTTTATAAGGATATGTCTTGTGCGCCGCACAATAGTTTGGACACATTTTTGTCAAAAAAATGTCATCACCATCTTGCAAAAAAAGGGGCATCCGTCCGTAGGTGGAAGGGATGCCCCTTGCAAGACTCCTTTATGCGGGGCGGCCCGTGTCAACACCGCGCGTGTGCGGGCCGCATAAAGTCCATGAGGCGGAAATCAGACGGTGTAGCCGACAGACTCCATGCCGTCCAGCAGGGTATCGACCAGGTCAGCGCCGGAAACATTGTCGTAATCCAGAGTGTCGAACACCTCCTGATAGACGCCGGTGCCGGTAGCCTTCAGGTCGTTGGACTCGAACAGGGGGTCGAGCTGGTTGGAAACGAAGGCCATGACCTTGCCGTTTGCCTCAGCCACCAGCTCCTTGATCTTGCCGGCGCTCTGAGCAGCAGCCAGACCAGCCTTGGAGGCGGGGATGCCGCACTCGGAGCCCATGATCTCGGCACCCGCGGTCTCGTTCAGCAGGAAGTTGATGAGGGTAGCTGCCTCTGCGGGATGCTCGCAGGTCTTGGTGATGGCCAGACCCATGGAGACCTTGGAGAAGCCGCCGTTGTAATCGCCGAACTTGATCTCCTCGCCCACGGTGAAGCCGGCCTTGTTCTCCTCGTCCAGAGCGTCAGCGTACTTGGTAGCGGAGGAGTCCCACTCGAAGCAGCCGGCCAGCTTGCCGGTGATCCACTCGGTGGACTGGTGAGCGGCGTTGTCGCCGTTGGAGCCGTAGTAGGTGGGCAGGCTCATGATGACGTGGCCCTCGACCAGGCTCTTGATGAAGTCGATGCCCTCAGCGATCTGGTCGGCATCGTAGTTCAGGGTGGAGGTGGCGGGGTCTGCCCAGTCCTTGCCGTACTTGCTCTCGAGGTAGAACACCATCAGGATCATACGGTCGTATGCGCCCAGGTGCAGGGGATAATAGTCATCGCCCAGCTTCTCCTGGAAGGTCTTGCCGGCAGCCATCAGCTCGTCCAGAGTGGTGGGGAAGGAGATGCCGGCCTTGTCGAAGGTGGTCTTGTTCCAGTAGAAGATACGGCCGGTCATAGACACGGGCACGCACTGCTGAGAGTTTGCCACGTTGCAGGCAGCCAGCTTGGCCTCATCCCACTGGGTCAGGTCGAGGTACTCGGAGACGCTGTTCAGGTCGATGAAGGTCTGGCCGTTCTTGGAGTAGTTGTACAGCCAGTTCCAGTTGATCTGGCAGACATCCTCAGCGACGCCGCCTGCGAACTTGGTGGACATGGTGTCCTCCCAGCCGGACCATGCAGCGAAGGTGGGGTTGACGGTGATGGTGCTGTGCTCAGCAGAGAAAGCCTTGATGGCCTCCTGGTAAGCGTTGTGACGGGACTCGCCGCCCCACCAGCTCATGGTCAGGGTGACGGGGTCAGAAGACAGGCCGGCTACGGAAGCTGCGGCGGAAGAAGCAGCGGTGGAAGTGGCGGTAGAACCAGCGTTGCCGGAGCCGCCGCAGGCGGCCAGCAGGCCGGCAGCACCCACAGCGCCAGAGACCTTCAGAAAGTCACGACGAGAAATTGCCTTGCTCATTTTCGTTCTCCTCCTATGTAGAAAACATCTTCTTGCATGGACGCCTCTGCAAAGCATCCGTTGTATACAAATATGATACCAAAGGCAAGAAAAAAAAGAAAGATGCAAATTGTAGTGATAGTGGCAGAAAACGTACAAATATTGCGCTTATTTTTTGCCCGCTTTTGACGTCATTGCCAGAATGAATAAACTTGGACCGAAAAACTGTGCAACTTGTATACTTCAACGATTTGCATAGAAAACTGGGATGCAACAGGGGAAGATTGGCCTGAATTGCAAGAATTTTGTAGCCGAGGCAGAATTTGTTGAAAGAGCGTTGTATACATTAAAAGCAACGATAACAGAAAGTTCCGGCCCTGAGCTGATATATCAATAGCGCAAAAAACGCGCGAATCAGGCCCCGACTGATATATCACGGATGCAGAAAAGATACAAAAATGCCGCCCGGCGCGCGGGCGGCATAAGATCAGGAAAAAGAGTCACCGGCGGGCGGCGTAGAAGGCGCTGCGCTCCCGGAAATAGCACTGGGGACACATGCTGACGTACTGGACGTCGTTCTCAAGGTCGATGGCTACCTGTTCGCCCTCAAAGACGAAGCGGCCGTTGACCTTGCGGCAGTTGCAGGTGGCCTTGCGGCCGCAGGTGCAGATGGTCTTCATCTCCTCGATGGTGTGGGCCAGCTCCAGAAGCCGGGTGGAGCCGGGGAAGCCCTTGAGGGAGAAGTCGGAGCGCAGGCCGTAGCAGATGACGGGGATGTTCAGCTCTACCGTCACCATGAACAGTTGCTCAGCCTGCTCTGCGGTGAGGAACTGGCTCTCGTCACAGAGCACACAGGCCAGAGGCCGTCCCTCGCTGCTGGCGGCCCGGACGGCCTCCACCAGGTCCATGTCCGGCGGCACCAGCAGATCGGCAGGGCGGCGGACGCCCAGACGGCTCACGAGGTCGCCGCTGCCCTTGGTGTCCACCTTCGGCTTGAGGATGAGCACCTGCATCCCCTGCTCCTCGTAGTTGTGGGCCACCTGCATCAGCGCGGTGCTCTTGCCGCTGTTCATTGCGCCGTAACGGAAATAAAGCTTTGCCATGTCGAAAAAGTCTCCTCATGAAAGGACTCTCTCAGCCAAAGCCTGACGGAGAGGGCCGGTATTATCGATCGTATCTGCTCAGTCCTGATTGCGCAGCCGGTAGCCCAGGCTCATCAGGCTGTCGCCGAGGTGGACGTTCTCCACCACCACGTCGGGGTAGGAGACAGACAGATCGTAGTGGGAGAAGTTCCAGAAGCCCTGGATGCCCAGAGCCACCAGACGGCCGCTGATCTCCTCTGCGCCGCTGCGGGGCAGACAGAGCACAGCCACCTCGGGGTGGTGCTCGGCGCAGAAAGCTTCCAGCTCATCGATGTGTAAGATCCGGATGCCGTTGATCTCTTTGCCCACCTCGTCGGGGGCGTTGTCGAAGGCGGCGATGAGCTTGTAGCCGTTGGTGTCGGTGGTGATGAAGCGGCTCACAGCCTTGCCCAGACGGCCGCAGCCGATGAGGATGGTGGGCAGGAGGTCGCCGTTGCCAAAGAGCAGATGCTCAAGGATGCTCAGCAGGTTCTCCACCGAGTAGCCGATGCCCTGACGGCCATTCACGTCGCCGATGCAGTTGAAGTCCTGCCGCACCTGAGAGGCAGTGGTACCCATCTGGGCGGCCAGCTCACGGGACGAGATGCTGGTGATGCCGTCGTTCTTCAGGGTGCGCAGGTAGCGATAGTATTTGGGCAGGCGCTTGATGACAGGCAGAGAAGCTTTGCCGGGAGTGTTCATAGGGGTCTCCTTTCTTTTTATCCGCAGCATTGCCGGGGGGAGGTGCGCAGCGGCAGGGCGCTCCGGCAAAAGATTTGTACTTTCTTGTACAATAATGATACATATTTGACAATCTTATCTCTAGTATAAAGTATACAGCGCGAAGAGAGAATGTCAAACCATTTGGCACATTTTTTTGAGAAAGAAAAGAAATCTTTGCCGAAGTATAACCGGCAGGAATGACGGACAAGCTGAAATGAAGCAAAAAGGAGGATGCGCAGAATGTCACAGGAAGAGAAGAACGTCCCCGTGGAGCAGCAGCGGCTGGAAAAAGAGCAGATCGAGGATATGGGCAGCGTTTACCGCACCCGGGGAGCTCACGCCATCCACTGCCTGACGGTCATCGGGCAGGTGGAGGGCCATGTGGAAGCGCCCCAGGGCCAGAAGACCACCAAGTATGAGCACGTCATCCCCCAGCTGGTGGCCGTGCAGGAGGACCCCGCCATCGAGGGCCTGCTGGTCCTGCTCAACACCGTGGGCGGGGATGTGGAGGCGGGGCTTGCGCTGGCGGAGCTCATCGCCAGCATCTCCAAGCCCAGTGCGGCGGTGGTGCTGGGCGGGGGCCACTCCATCGGCATCCCGCTGGCCGTCAGCGCCCAGCGGAGCTTCATCGTGCCTACCGCCACCATGACGGTCCACCCCGTCCGCCATTCCGGCATGATACTGGGCGTGCCCCAGACCATGCGCTGGTTCGAGCAGATGCAGGAGCGGATCACCGGCTTCGTGGCGTCCCACAGCGGCATCTCGGAGAAGCGGTACACCGAGCTGATGATGCGCACGGGCGAGCTGGTCATGGACGTCGGCACCGTGCTGGATGGCCGAAAAGCCGTGCGGGAAAAGCTCATCGACGAGCTGGGCGGGCTGTCGGATGCGCTGGCATGGCTCTACCGAGAAATCGAGGGGAAATAAATTGCCATTTGACTTTTCCCGTGGTACAATGAAAGAATCGAGTCGTATCGAAATTCTTCCATCGTCACCGACAGAGCCGCCCTGAGCGCGCCCTGCTTCATGATATAAAATAAGGAACGGGTTTTAGGAAACATGGCAAAGAGAAAACGCAAGACCTCCGGGCGCAGCACAGCCTCGCGCCGCAAGAACCGGACACAGGACCGGATGCCCGCGGGGCTCATCACCCTGTTTGCGGGGCTGGTGCTCATGGCGCTGGCTTTCGTGCCGGGCAGTTCGGCCTGGCGCACGATGCACGATGTCCTGTTCGGCGTGTTCGGCTGCGGAAGCTTCGTGCTGGGCGCAGCGCTGTGCTATCTGGCCATCCTCTACACCCGGGGCGAAGACCTGCTGCCCCATATCGCCAAGCTTGCGCTGGGGCTCATCTTCGCCAGCGGCACGGTCATCGTCTTTTCTGACATCCCCACCGACCAGACCGCCGCGCAGATGACCGCCGCCTGTTATCATAATGGGATGAGCGCATGGCTCTCGGGCGGTGCGCTGGGCGCTGTGCTGGGCGGGACGCTCCTGCTGCTCTGCGGCAGACCCGCCGCCAATCTGGTCATGGCGGCGCTGGCGGCCTGCGCCAGCCTGTACATTTTTGACGTTACGCCCGCCGAGTGCTGGCAGTGGCTCTGCAACGTGGGCGGCAGCGTCCACGAAAAGGGCCTTGCCGTCCACGAGCAGAATGCTGCCCGCCGGGCTGAGCGTCTGGCAGAACGCGCCGCCGAGGAGGCCGCGGCGGAGGAATACGAGGACTATGACGACGACCTGCCGGAAGACGAAGCGGGCGAGGACTACTACGGTGGCGAAGAGCCTGCCGCGCCCGCCTTCCATATCCAGCCTCCCGGCTGGCTGGCTGGCGTCTTCCACTGGGGCCATCAGGTGATGCAGGGCGGCGAACAGGCGGAGCCTGCCCCTGCGCCCGCACCGGAAGCGCAGACCCCGCCTCAGCCCGAGCCGGCCCCCGTACAGGTGGAAAAGTCCCGGCCTCGTGCGCCCTTTGATATTGATCTAGGCCCTGACCATACCACCGTCACCGAGGGCGGCAGTGAGCCCATCGAGCCCATCATCCTCGGCCCCGGCGGCACCTTCGGCATGGACCCGCTCCGCCGTGCGCCCATCCGCCCCACCGTGACGCCCATCGTCCCGGACGCTGTGGATACCGCCGCCGAGGACTTCTTCACGGCCCAGCCCGAGCCGACGGTGACGCCCACCGTTACGTCCGCTGCCCCGGCAGAAGAGCCGGAACAGCAGCCCGCGCCTGAGCCGCCGCTCTCCTTCGGCATCCCGCTCTATGATCTGACCCCGACTCCGGAACCGACCACGCAGCCGGTCAGCGCCGAGAATGCTGCGGCGTTCCGCTCTGAGCCGGATGAGGACGGCTGGATCAGCATCACCAGCGACCCGGTGGAGGAAAAAGACCTCAATACGCTGGTGGCAGCCGCCATGGAAAAGCCCGCTGTCTCCGAGGAGCAGGCCGCGAACGCCCCCGCCGAAGAGGCCGAGACGGAGGAGAGCTTCCAGTATCAGTACCCGTCCATCGAGCTGTTCGAGCGCGCCCCGGAGGAAAGCGACTCCGGCGCGGAAGACGAGCTGAAAGCCAACGCCCAGAAGCTGGTGGACACGCTGGAAAGCTTCGGCGTCCGCACCCGTGTGCTGGATATTTCCCGCGGCCCGTCGGTCACCCGGTATGAAGTCCAGCCCATGGCGGGCGTCAAGATAAGCCGCATCACTTCGCTGGCGGACGACATCGCCCTGAACCTGGCGGTGGCCGATGTCCGCATGGAGGCTCCCATCCCCGGCAAGCCTGCCGTGGGCATCGAGGTGCCGAACCATAAGAAAACGCCGGTCTACATCCGCAGCGTCTTCGAGAGCCAGAGCTTTTTGCGGATGACCTCGCCGATGGGCATTGCGCTGGGCAAGGATATCGCCGGCGTGGCCCAGGTGGCCGACCTGTGCAAGATGCCCCATCTGCTCATCGCGGGCAGCACCGGCAGCGGTAAATCGGTCTGTGTCAACAGCATCATCATGAGCCTGCTGTTCCGCTCCAGCCCCGAGGACGTCAAGCTCCTGCTCATCGACCCCAAGGTCGTCGAGCTGGCTGAGTACAACGGCATCCCCCACCTGCTGATGCCCGTCGTCACCGAGCCCCGCAAGGCGGCCGGCGCACTGGGCGGCGCAGTGCAGGAGATGGAGCGCCGCTACCACCTCTTCGCGGAGAACAACGTCCGCGACATCAAGTCCTTCAATAAGCTGGCGGCAGCGGACCCGAACCTCGAGAAGATGCCCTATATCGCCATCATCATCGACGAGCTGGCCGATCTGATGATGGTCGTCGGCAAGGATGTCGAGGACTCCATCTGCCGCATCGCCCAGAAGGCCCGTGCCGCCGGTATGCACCTCATCGTGGCGACCCAGCGCCCCAGCGTGGACGTCATCACCGGCCTCATCAAGGCCAACATCCCCAGCCGCATCGCCTTCGCCGTATCCAGTCAGGTGGACAGCCGCACCATCCTCGACGGTGCCGGTGCCGAAAAGCTGCTGGGCATGGGCGATATGCTCTTCATGCCCGTGGGCGCACCCAAGCCCACCCGTATCCAGGGTACCTTTGTGCGGGATGAGGAGATCAGCCGTGTGCTGGACTTCATCAAGAAGAGCGCCACCGTCCAGTACGACGAGGCCATGATAGAGGCCATGGAGAAACACGCCATCCAGGACGGCAAGAAGGGCAGCAGCTCTGCCGACTCCGACGAGGAGGGCGGCAGTGACCCGATGCTCAAACAGGCTGTGGAGGTGGTCATCGACGCCGGCCAGGCGTCCACCAGCCTGCTGCAGCGCCGCTGCAAGCTGGGTTATGCCCGCGCCGCCCGCATCATGGACGAGATGGAAGAAAAGGGCATCATCGGCCCCTACGAGGGCGCAAAGCCCCGCGCTGTCCTCATCAGCCGCCAGCAATGGCTGGAAATGCAGATGAATCAGCCGGATGAATAAACCTCTCAGTCAAAGCCGGACGGCTTTGACGGCTCCCCTGATAGGGAAGCCGCTGGCGTACCGGACAGGCTCACGCCGGATGAATGGAATGTTTGATCTCGGAAGCAATAGAGCCCTGCTGCATAGGGCAGGCATCATGAAAGAAAAAGGATAGCTATGGAACATTACACCGAATTTCTCCCCATCAGCCGGGCCGACATGGAGGCCCGGGGGTGGGACCGGCTGGACTTCGTGGTGGTGGGCGGCGACGCCTATGTGGACCACCCCAGCTTTGGCACCGCCATCATCAGCCGCCTGCTGGAAGCCGAGGGCTACAAGGTGGGCGTGCTGGCCCAGCCCCGCTACACCGACTGCGAGGACTTCAAGCGGTTCGGAAAGCCGAAGTACGGCTTCTTCATCGGCGGCGGCAACGTGGACAGCATGGTGAGTCACTATTCCGTCGCAAAGATCCCCCGCGCGGAGGACGAGTATTCCCCCGGCGGCAAGGGCGGCGCACGGCCCGACCGCAGCGCCACCGTCTACACCAGACTTGCCAAGCAGGCATACCCCGACCTGCCCGTCATTCTGGGCGGTCTGGAAGCCTCGCTCCGCCGCTTTGCCCACTACGACTACTGGCTGGACACCGTCCTGCCCAGCATCGCCGAGGACTCCGGCGCGGACATCATCAGCTTTGGCATGGGTGAACACCAGACCGTGGAGATCGCCCGCCGTCTGGCGGCAGGGGAGCCGGTGGAGAGCATCACCGATGTGGACGGCACCTGCTACCTGACCGACTTCGACCACCTGCCCGAGCGGTATGTGGAGTGCGCGGGCTTCAGGAAGGTCGCCTCCGATAAGGTGGCTTATGCGAAAGCCTGCCGCATCCAGATGGACAATCAGGACGTCGTCAGCGGCAATATCATCGTCCAGAAGCAGAGCGAGAAGTACCTCGTGCAGAATATCCCCGCAAAGCCCCTCGTCCGCTGGGAGCTGGATAAGGTCTACGCCCTGCCCTACACCCGCCGCTGCCACCCCATCTACGAGGCCATGGGCGGTGTGCCTGCCATCCGGGAGGTGCAGTTCTCCATCATCCAGAACCGCGGCTGCTTCGGCGGCTGTAACTTCTGCGCCATCCAGCTGCATCAGGGCCGACGCGTCACCAGCCGCAGCGCCGACAGCATCGTGGCCGAAGCAGAGCGGATGACCCACGAGCCGGATTTCAAGGGCTACATCCACGACATCGGCGGCCCCACCGCCAACTTCCGTTTCCCATCCTGCCGCGAGCAGATGCTGCGGGGGATGTGCAACGGCGGCAAGCACTGCCTCGCCCCCACCACCTGTTCCCACATGATCGTGGACCACAGCGATTACCTGAAAATCCTCCGCCGCGTCCGGGAGCTGCCCGGCGTCAAGAAGGTGTTCATCCGCAGCGGCATCCGCTTCGATTACCTGATGGCCGACCCCGATGACACTTTCTTTAAGGAGCTGGTGGAGTACCACGTCTCCGGCCAGCTGAAAGTCGCGCCGGAGCACTGCGCCCCCAACACCCTCGCCTATATGGGCAAGCCGCCCATCGAGACCTTCAACAAGTTCAAGGATAAGTTCTACGAGCTGAGCAGGAAGGCAGGAAAAAAGCAGTACCTCGTGCCGTATCTCATGTCCAGCCACCCGGGCAGCACCCTCAAGGATGCCGTCTATCTGGCCGAATACCTCTACAAGAACCATATGCGCCCCGAGCAGGTGCAGGATTTTTATCCCACGCCCGGCACCGTGAGCACCTGTATGTTCTACACCGGCCTCGACCCCTACACCTTGAAGCCGGTGTTTGTGGAAAAGACCGCTGAGGGCAAGGCACTTCAGCGCGCCCTGCTCCAGTATTATGAGCCCCGCAACGCCGAAAAGGTCATCAAGGCGCTGAAAATGACCCACCGCGAAGACCTCATCCCCCTGCTGGTTCCCGCTGAGGGCCGCATTGCGGTCCAGCGCTCGGCCCGCAGAGCCGAGGCCGCCGATGTGACCATCCACGGCGACGGCACCTACACCGTCCGGCCCAGAGGCAAGGGCGGCAAGCCGCAGAGCCGCTCCGCCGCCCCGGCAGGCCGTCAGCCCAGCCCCGGCGCGCGTTTTGCGCCCCATTCGGCTCCTGCGCATAAACCGAAAAGCAATCAACAGAAAGAGAATACATCGTGGAAAACTTCAAAAAAGAAAAAGTGACCGTTCAAACGCTCATGAGCCGCCTCGCTGCGCTGGCGCTGGCCGCAGCCCTTGCGCTGGGCCTCGTGGGCTGTGATACCTCTTCCATCGTCCCGGGAGGCAGCGGCGGCGTCATGCCGAACCCGGCAGCTTCTCAGACCGGAACGACGCCTTCCGACGGGCAGGACGCCGCCTTCCAGATGCACTTCATCGACGTGGGGCAGGCGCTGAGCGTGCTGGTGGAGTGTGACGGACAGTTCATGCTCTATGACGGCGGCAATGTGGACGACGGCAGTCTGGTGGTCTCCTACTTGCAGAGTCAGGGGGTCGAGCAGCTGGAATACGTCTTCTGCTCCCACGCTCACGAAGACCATGTGGGCGGTCTGGCCGCTGCGCTGGCCTATTTCCCGGCCTACCACGTTTACAGCCCCGTGACGGAAGCCTCCACCAAGTGCTTCAAGGATTTCGTCAAGTACACCCAGCAGCAGAACCTACAGGTGGAAGTACCTGCCGCAGGCACCCAGTGGGCGCTGGGCAGCGCCACTGTGACCATGCTTGGCCCTGTGGCGCAGTACGATGACACCAACGATACCTCCATCGTCCTGCGCATCGACTACGGTGCGACGAGTTTCCTGCTCACCGGTGATATGGAGGCCGACGCCGAGCGCGACCTTGTGAACAGCGGCGCGAACCTCAAGGCGGATGTCTTACAGGTGGGCCACCACGGCTCCAGCACCTCCACCAGCTACGTCTTCCTGAACGCTGTCCTGCCCGAGATGGGCATCATCTCCTGCGGGGTCAACAACAAGTACGGCCACCCCCACGAGGAGACCCTGAGCATCCTGCGGGACGCCGGTGTGAACGTCTACCGCACCGACCTGCTGGGGACGATCACCGTTTCCAGTGACGGCCGGAACTACACGGTGGCAACGGAACACTTCGCCACCGACGCTGAGCTGAACCCCACCGACCCGGCAGCGTCCAGCACGGCCCAGCAGGCCTACATCGGCAACGTGAACAGCAAAAAGTTCCATCTGCCCAGCTGCCCGAATCTCCCGGCGGAGAAGAACCAGATTTTATTCTCGAGCTATGATGAAGCTGTGGCTGCAGGCTACAGCCCCTGCTCGAGCTGCATCAAATAACAAAATAGACAAAAGGGAAGCCCCACCGTCAGATGGGGCTTCCCTTTTGTCATACTATCAGCGTCCGCGTCCGGCTCCGCCGCCGTGGCTGCTGCCGCCGCCCATGCCGCCAAAGCTGCCGCCGCCGCGCCCGGCTCCGCCAAAACCGGAGCCGCCGCCCATAC
>ERZ772835.441-NODE-441-length-36992-cov-10.4096_pt1 | contig 36992 bp, 21 predicted proteins | sample MGYA00511901_ERZ772835 | MGnify/ENA primary metagenome ERZ772835 (study PRJEB29015, sample SAMEA2737729) | human gut metagenome | biome: human gut; feature: human-associated habitat; material: faeces | place: China | collected 2012 ...
CTTATAGCCGTATTCGTTTTGAGATTCAAAATTCCGCAACGATGACCTTAGTTCATACAGCGTAGTCGACATAAAAGAGTCGCTGTTGGTTCATCACTAAGGCAAGTCACTCAGCTAAATCAGTTGGTTAACCAGTATTCCAAAGACCACCATCAAGCGGTTCATAGATCAGGTAGCCGGTCTGGTTACGGCATTGAGGTCATCCTCCTTCGCACGGGAGCGCACCGACAGATCCATTTCGAAGAACCCGCGCATAAGATTGCCGAGTGCCGGCCATTCCGGTGTTTGGCGCTCGAGTTCCGCATCTTGATCTTCCTTCAAACACTTCGTCTCGTCCAACTCGTCATCTCGCTCGAGGTCGCACTCGGGTGCACCTTCGTTGATCCCAAAGAGCGCCTCCTGCATTTCCGCGCGACGCAACACACGGCGAAATTTCCACGAGTCATATCCTTCGGCGAGGTATGGCACGTAGATCTCGACGGGCTCTCTGCGCACCCTTGAGAGCGACGCTACTCTGTCGAGTCGCCCGACGCGCTGCTCTAGTTTTGCGGGGTTCCAGCTGAGATCGTGAAGCACGAGCGTGCGACAGAAGCGATGCATGTCGACGCCTTCCTGCCCTACGGTTGAGCACACGAGCGTAAGCGGCGGAAACGGCGAATTGAAGGTCTCCAAAAGAACGTTCCGATTTTCGGTGTCGCCCGTCACAGTTCGCACGGCATCGTAGAGCTTGACCTCCATCCCCACATGGTTTGGATCAAGACGACTTTCTCTTCGCAGTGCGTAGAGCACATCGTTGATCGCCTTCCCGACTCTTTCGCCCGAGGCACTTGCCGCGAAACTCAACGCAGCCATGACGATCCATGTCGCGCGAGCATCGTAGTCCTCTTGGCTAGGCGGCACGCTGTTGGCGCCGAGTAGTGCGCAACGCCATGCGGATATGCTTTTGTGTCCAGACGTCCCAAACTTTATTCCGTAAAAACGTTGCGCCGCATCCAACGTCGCTTTAATCGCTGATTGCTTGTCCAAAGGCGACGGCAACGTTCCCAATGCCTCATGAACGAGACACTCGAGCGAGATTTTTTTGTCCTGAAGCTCGCGATTGAGCCTATCTTTGATGCACTGTTCAAGTGCTACGATGGTTTCACGCCGCTCGGCAAAAACGAGTGTCTTTTCACCGCGCTGCCACGCGTTGATCACGATATCGACTGTGCGCTTGAGCTTTGGGTGCGTGTCTGATGACACGCACAGCATTTGATTGAGAAGCGAGGCGTAAAAAGCCCGATCAGTCGCTTTGTCCTCTTCGAGTACCTTGATCTCCGTGGACTGCAGTCCTCTTGCCTGAGCACTTTCTTTGTATGCTTCGTAACTTGAGGGAAGTCCGAGCAACAGACGAGGCCGTGTGCGCGTGCCAACTTCACCGTCGAGTGTTGTGAGTCGCATCCCGATTAGATTTGTCCAGAGGTACGCATCATTGGGGACGAGCCCCAGCGCCGCGTGAAGTTCGCTCGGACGAAGCGCGGTTTCGACCGCATTCGAAAACTTTATCCTGACGCCTCGATCGGTCTCGACGCCAACGTACCATCGCCTCGACGGAATCGTTCTTTCATTGTCCAAAAATTTACTTGAACGAGTTTTGACTACCATGCAACGAAGCTGCTTGAGAATCGCCTCTTGTGCCTCTTTGTAGCAAAGCGCGGCTTTTGCGAGCTCACGCACGGCAGAGTACTTTCCCGCGCTGAGCACGTCCGAATGTAGTCCGCCCGCTTCTTCCCTACCGGCGAGTGCCGACCAAATGCGCGACTTTTCAGTCGAAGTCGCATCGTCGCTCACATGAGCAGCGGCGCGCTCGAGTGCCTCCTTAGCCTCGTCATTCTCGGCGAGCGTCCGAAGTTCCTGCGCGAATTTTCTGCTTTTCTTGCGCACCATCCTCAAGCTCGCCGTCACGCCGTCATTAGCGAATAACGCATCGTAGGCTCTAGCAAAGTCGCTGTCCGTCTCATCGAAAAAACGATCGGGGAGCACGGTATCGAAAATGCGCTTTAATTCGGTCTCGTTAAGTTGAAGCGGCGTTGCGGTAAGGAGAAGTACGCGCTCGGCGCGACCGCGCAAAAGTGTCTGGAACCCTTTCGCTCCGTTGTTGCCTAGGTGCCAATTGTGCGCCTCGTCCACTACCGCGATCGAAATTGATTCGCCCAACCTTTGCCGAACTTCGTCGGGTACATTAAGGTCCCGCATGTAGACGACGTCCACGATTCGGGTTTTGCGCACTTCATACCAAAAGACGCTGCCCACCCGATCGGGGGCGTTTTCAAAAGCTGCCAGTTCGAATAACATGCGAGCGACATACTCAAGCACTTTGCACGAAGCGTTTGCCTTATAGACTGGCGCAACGAACTTTGCTAAACACTCTTCGAACGTTGCGTCGGCAACGTCCTTTGCCTCACGCCTCAAATCTTCAAGATCCTCAAAAACTCCCGAAGGCGAGTAGGGGTTCAGCTTCGAATGCCCAAGGACGATCGTTTTTTTTCGTCGACCGTCGCTCGTACGAACTAACGCATCAACGCGCCGCGAAAAAGCCCCGAGGTCATTCGTTAAGCACACCGCTTGATTTATTTCAATCTGGATGGCGGATGCGAGTTCGCGCTCAGCCTCCTCAAATCGCACTATCGAGTCCCCGTCGGAGGCTATCTTCAGTGCGCACTTGAACGTTGAGAAGCGGTCAGGACCGAGTCCCACGCGCAGGATGCGTGCAAGAAGCCCCGGAACGATCTTCGTCCACTCGTCACGTTTTTCCGGTTCAGACTCAAGCCAAGCAGAGAGATGCCTGTAGAAGTCGGACACAGTCGCTGATTCGCGCGAGGGCCTGCGATCAGTGTGCCCTTGCTTCTTCGAGCGGCGCTCGTGCGCCCGCCATAGAGCCGAAACAGTGCAAACGATGCGGTCGATGCGCTCCTGAGCATGCTTCTTGGGAACGTTCTTCGCAAAGACAAATGAGTTCAAATCCAACAGGCGCGAGGTAAAGTGACCGCGACCTGCTTTGTCGGACGTCACCGCACTAGCGTCGTAGGGATAGTCCATCCAACTCTTTCGACCGCGCGCACGGCCGTAAGCCAAAAGCTCGCCCGCGAGCGTGAGCACCTCACCCTGAGGAAGCACCGCTCGAAAAGCGGCTCGATAGGCAGGGTATGCGTTCACAGTATTTTTCCATTCCTCAACAAGCTTCCTTTCGCCTCGCCAGCCCTGCTCAATGCATTCGTCGTGCAGGTACACAACGAATGCCCGGCGCCCCTCAGGACTCCCCAACAAGCGTTGCAAAGGTGCAGGTCCCGCGAGCACTTTGTCAAAACGCGAACACGGTCTACCTACACCGCGCGTATCGTTCGCATACAACTCGAGAAAGTCTTGTCGAGATGAGATTAAATTGACGCCCACTCCGCTGGGATCTGAGAGGCATTGCGTGGTAAAACGCCTTAGCTCTTTTACCCACTTAGATTGAACGCTACGCGTGGGTGCGATCACGATCGCACGTTGAGGCTTGACCGTCGCAGCTGAGTTGGAACGCTTTGCAGCATCCAACACCTCATTCAAGCACGAAAAGATCACCATCATGGCAACCCAGGTCTTCCCCGTACCCACGTCGTCAGCAACGAGCTGTAATGGTGCTCGCTTGAGCGCCCGCAAGAGTTCGCGCGCCTCCCTCATCTGTCGCGTGTAGATTTCGATCAACGACTCAGTCCGTCGCAACGAGCTCGGCTCTGGGAGTACACCGGGAATGTTCGTTTTATGCATTAGTCGAACCTCCAATCACGCCCGCGAGCCTCAGGAACCCATCGACACGTGCCAAATATCTTTTGATTACATTCCGATCCAAATTGCTTGAGTCATCGTTGCACGAATTTGCAAGATGCTCGCGAATGTCGCAAATTCGAGCAGCGTCTGCCGGTTCAATCCTCCGCTCGCATCCACCATTGTGCGTTGTTGCCAACGCATAGCGCGATACCAAGCCGAGGAGTTCAGCCAACGCAAAGCGTTGTGGTACGCCTGCAATCGAGCGGCCGGCTATACGTGCTTCGGGCGCAGCGAGCCGTCTGGCATACTCGCTGAGGTAGATGTATAAGTCTGGTCGCGCAGCGACGGCTTTTCCCTTTTCGTCGAAAAGAGCGCTTTCAAGCCGATCGAGATTCGAGATCCACTCGCGCATGACATGCGTGAGACTTGGTCGCATGACATCGTCGGCATCTCTCTCGACGCCATCCCGATGTTTGTCGGGAAGATCGGTCTCGGATACACCAACGCTTGTAGAATCCGTACGTACCCGTGGACGCTCGCCTTCCAGAAGCGCGCGTAAAAAGTCGAGAGCCTCGCTCACATCGACAGTCACGCTTGCCGCCCACTCCGACTGAACGCCTACGGTTGGGTCGACGTTGAAGGGAATGGGGCGCACATCTTCGGCCTCGGCTCCTTCCGGTCGCCAGGTAAGCGTTCGAGCGCTTCGCAGAACAAGCTCAACATCCCGTAGCGTCAGGGGCGCGCTCGCAAGCGCCTCCGGCGCTCCGTCTGCATTCTGCACGCCAATATTTTCGATCGGCGTCACGTCAATTTCGCACGCTTTAAAACGCCCAAACGCATCACGCGCTTCGACCCTTGATCCACGCTGCAACTGATATAGGAAGCGCGCAAAGACAGGAGCTTCGCGACAGTCGCCTGATTCGTTGCACATGCCAGACGCATTCTCATCGAGCACATCAACCTTTGCGAGCGTCACGCTCTCGAGCCACTTGGGGAGAGCTGGGATTTCCCCGTCCTCATCCTCGGGATCTGGTTCTGGTACCGGTGCGTCGTCTTTGAGCGGCACCTTCTTCGGACAGATACCCAAGAGTGCCTTCACGAGATTTTTGTCCCAATCTTTGCCGAGGGCACCGAGGCAAATCTTTCCCGCCACGCCCGTTTCGGCATTGGCACCCAACCAGGCCTTTGCGGAAAAGTTGGCACTCCCGACGTAAAGTAACCCCTGTCCGCTCTCCTCGACGAGCACCACCGCTTTGGCGTGAAGCGCACGGAATAGTCGTCGTTTCTTCAACGCGTCCCGAATACCGCCTTCACCTCGCCCGAAGTGCTTATCCAACGCTTTGGCTTCACTATGTGAAATATCCTTCGGAATCTGAAAACAGCGAACCTGCCCAGGGTTCGACGCGAGACACTTGACCTTCTTGAAGTAGGACGGGTTCCAGCACTCCTGACTCGAAAATACCGAAATGCGCTCAAGCGTAGGGAAACCCTCCCGCCCGAAAAAGCGCTCGAGCACACCTTCGTTATGTCGATCAGGACCGTCGAAAAATGGGGAGATAACGAGGAGCTGTGTGGGTTTGAGATGCAAGGCTTCAGCATAGTCTCGAAGCGTCTCGAATCCGTTGGGGAACGGCGCATAACCTGAGGACACAAACCGCAGCGGCGGCACCTTGGCGTTGAGCGCGGGTTCCAGTTTGAGCGACTCGAGTCGGGCGTCAAGCCGCTTCAGATAGTCTTCGAGTGCGGGGGAGTGAGTCGTTGCCCCGTAGGTGCTCTTCAAAAAGTCTCGCCAGGCGAGGTACATCCGAAGCGCTTCGGCATCGGGCTTTCCATCCTTTTCGCTAGCCAGCGAAAAGCGTAGCAACAGCTCCCGGTTCTCGCACACGCCCGAATAAGTGAGGTTGAAGCTGCCGAGGACAAGTTCGAAACCTCCATCCCGTAGCGCAAATGCGTAGGCCTTTGGGTGATGCGCCCCCCAGCCTTCGCGCGCGGCGAAGTGGATTTCAAAATTGCCGGGTGTACGTCCAAGACTACGGGCGCGCTTGGGGTCGAAAAAAAGTGCGACGGGAAAGGCGCCTGCCCAACGTAGCGGCTCGTCGAGTTCAGCGTGCGCATCATATGCGAGCAACCCTTGGTAAGCGAGCGATCGCACGAACTCAGGATCAAAGTCGTACGTAAGCACTACACCGGCCACCACGGCGCCCTTCGCGCCCTTATTGCCGATCTCCTCGAGCACGGCCGCGAGCGAATCGTATCGCACATTTGAGGAGTTCATTATGCAAGCCCTCGCAACTCGTTATTGAGCAGGCCAAACCACCTCCCAAACACGTCCCATACAAACAGGTCTGAGACGAAATCCTTGAAAGCCTCATCGGTTCGTGTCGGAGCTTCCGCGTCAAGCGTTGAAAAGCCTTCGAGAAGCTCGTCTCCAGCCGAAGTTGCGCCAAGCTTTTCCAGAAGCTGCGTCGAGCGCCCCAAGTATTCCGGCGCGCGTCCGCAAAAGAAAAGCTCTCCATCCGCCCCTAAACGAATGCTCGCCTGAGAGCCCTTTTCACGTGCATGGCGCTCTAGAATCATCTCGAGTGTCGCACGGCCGAGTCCACTCTTTCGTGTACGCTCACGAATGCCCGCCGCAAAGGCTCGCATTTCATGCGTTTCGGGACGATCAACAACCTCGATCGTTTGAAACGCCTTGTTAAGCATCGGTACGCTCACCTCGAGTGCTCGAGCGTGACGGTGCGCGAAGACTTTGAGCGTGGGCGGTGTGTGCCTGGCAACACTTGATGCAGGATTGTGCGCAAGCTCTGTATCGACTGTACGGGCTCCATCCTCCATCGAAAACGAGATGAGTGCATCTAACCAGAAGTCCGCCACTCCAGCCGCCACTTCGAAGGCTCGGCTTGCCATCATGAGCTCGGTGAGCTCGTGCGCGTCGTCGCTCGTGTGCAAGCATGCGTTGCGATAGACGATACGTCGCAGGGCGTCCGCATTGGTGACTTGTTTATCCTCTCCATTTCCGTGCGGAAATGAGAAGTTCGCAATCGCGCGTAAACGCGCGTATTCGGGCTGTAGAAAGTACTCGTCCCCGAGCAGAAATGACCGCCAATACGACTCTCTTGTAACCGTCTCCGATTCTAGCGGTTTCCAGAGAGTCTTGTAGAGCGCCGCCAGATCCCGCTCGCTTACGCCGCTCCCAAGCCACTTTTGCGCTATCCGTACGACGGTTCCAACGTTCTTATTGGGCCCCGTGAGGCCGAGCGACTCCAAGAGCGAACGTCTCTCGGCCGAGCCCTTCAGGATTGGGCGATCGTTGTCGTCAATCAAGTCGAAACGCCTCAAGACGCTCGCATAGTGGGGGCCGATTCCGTAACCGAGGTTGTGGTGGTATTCATTCGAAGCCGCGAAGGGTGCTTTGTTACTCTCCCTATAGGCGCGAATACGCTCGACGTTGAGAATACCGAACGGATTCTCGCCAGGATGCTTTGCCTCGAGGGCAAGTCCGAAGAGTATTTCGAGATCGCGAAGTATCCGATGGTCTGGCCGTTGCCTGATCGCTTCGCACACCACTCGCATCGTGAGCGACGCTTCCGCGCAGCCGCGCATTCTCGTGAGCACTGTGAAAGTGGGAAAAAGAAGTCGCTGTAACGCTGCGCGGGCGCGACGCCAACCGAGCATATCACTCACACGTTCCCCCTCTTCGAGTGTGAGCGGCGTCGCGTATAAATAGTCCCAGATCTCCGTAGTTGTCATATTTTTTTTTGAGTCCGAAGGGTTTTTAGGAGCTGATATTTGGTATACAGCGTAGGTTAACCGATTGGATTGCTAATGTTGCAAAACAACGGTATCAATGCAGACGTCAAAATGGATCGACTAATCAGTATCAGCTATCAATTTGTGTTAGCAGGCATATCGTTGCGCGAGCAACCTGACGTGAAACGACTTGATAAGTATGGCTTTGTGCGATCAGCTTCAACGGCCCGGCCATATCCAAGGCGGCAGGCATCGATATTGGCTTAGGTCCAGCACTGGTGTCAGCCGTCTCGATGAATGACAAGTGGAAGTCAGGTATTGCGCTGATGTGAAGCCAGGGGATAGACAGCAAAGAGTCCGTTTCGCTTCGAGAGAAAAACTGTTCTGTTTTGGGAGCTTGAAGCAGATCAAGCCTCAGCAGAGGATGATGAGCAGCATGTCAGCGCTGAGTCAACTGTGTGTCTTGCTAGGTTGTCGGTGATTGCGCAAGACAAGGAAAGAGCAGTTTGGCTCCAAGTTTTCTTCCTTGGGTGATTTGGAACCTGGGGTGGGCGCGAAATCCGGACTTGGTAACCCGGGAGTGCAGGCTCTAGGCGCTCATTCGGAGCAACTTGAGTGACCGGTCGTACTCAAGTGGAATTTGCATTCCTATGGCCGAATGCGGTCGAAGTTGATTATAAATGTTGATCCAAGACAATTATATAGATCGTTATTCTTCAACGATTTAGACGCGCTTACGTAAATTTTTACGTAAATCGTACTGAGGTTGTACATTAAGCATTCAGTGCCATGACAAGGGGTATGGTGCCTTATTTACGCTGTCAGTAGTGTCAATGCTGTCAGATTGCAGGCAGGAAAGGATTTTTCCCTTTGACAGAGGACTGATTTGAACTGTCATTGTTTGCGTTTTGGGCACCGAAGAGAGAGCAAGGTTTCGAAATCACAGTTTCTAGGATGGTCAGGATTTTCATTTGTTGATCGTGGGTCATCAACAAAAAGATAATAGGCGATATTTTTCATCGAGAAGTTAGCATTTTTGCTTTTATCTTTTAAGTTATCTTCATATGCATTAATTGCTGAAATATCGTTTGGGAAGAGCATTGACCAAGTTCTTAAGGTCGCGTTTTCAAATGCTTCTGAAATGTTTTTGACTTCGTGATTTTCGGACTTGAGAGGGTATTCAGATTCCATATCAAGCGCAGTCATGAATTGAACAATGCTTATTTTGGAGATATTCTTGTTTTTTTGACGCAGGGCATTGACAACTTTTCCGACTGTTATGTTTGGCATTGAGCTGTTGATTATTGTAGGACAATGTTCTAAGGCATCTGCAGTTAATTTTGACGATTTTTGTAACTTTTGATTTTCGAGTTCTTTTTGAGTTAACTTGTCTTGAAATTCTTTTCGGGTTTTTCTTTCTAAGGTGAGGCGTTCAATTAAGCCATTGATGTGTTTTTGTTTTTCGCTAAGAATAGCGTCAAATTCGTTTTTTGTTTCTGCTAATTTCTTTTCAAAATATTCTTTGGCAGAAATTGTTTTGATGTTTTCTCCTTCATTTATAAGAGCTTGAACTTTTGATCCAGTTGCAATTTCAATCCAATTTTCAACATCCTTTGTGCTGAGAAGGATTCCGTTTTTAGTAAATTGTTGTCGAAGCCAGGCATTGGTGCGGAATATTATTTTTGCAATAAAGCCAGATTTATTTGGGCGCTGTGCATCTGGCGAGGATGATCGCATGAATTTTCGCAAGTCTTCATAATGTTTAACAAAATAGTCCCTAAGAGCTTTTTCACCGATTGTTTGCTTTTCGAGAGGAATGTAAGAGGGGATGAAGTCTTTGGATATTCGCTTATAAAAATACCCGGGTGATATAAAGGCAATAATAGGGCCAATTAGTGAGCCAGCTATAAAGATTATCTGAAATATAATGGCTGTTAGCAATCCGATTTTTGGATTTAAGATTTCTTGAAGTAGTGGGCTTGAGATTAATAAAATAAAAGTGAAAAATAATAATCGTCCCCAATTTTTAATAAAAATGATTTTGAGTATCTCTGATGTTTTGATATTTGTTCTGAGAAGTGTGTATATTAAGGCGTCTATCGAAAATTTCATTATGTGGCACGGAACTGTGCTGTTGTCAAGATATGCACGATCTCTACCGCATAGTTGATCGCCGTTTTGATAGAAGCAAAGATGTTGAATAATCCTTTTTGCTCGTGAATCAAAGGCAATATTTAGTTCGTGCTTGTCTTTGCTTGCATCGAATATTTTTTGATTCCCAAGAATATCGTAATCGATGTTGCTGCCTAAAGAGACAAATTCTGAGATCGTTAAATTTGTTTCCTGTTTGTCGATGAGAGACATTTGTTTATTTGTCGTGTTATGTAATTGTGTGAGACAGTAATTGTCAAAAATTAGTTTGATAAACATCAAAGGGCGGTTCTTGAATTATCCTTAATTGTTTCGAAATATGTCTTAATTTGCCCTTTCTAATGCATTGTATGCCCTAAGTTGCCCGACAAAGCAGTATCGCATGAATCTTCGTAGTCTGTCAGAGTCTTTTTTCTCAACAGGGCAAATCTCATGGCTACCACGGGACATTCGTGTCAACGACGGTTAAAGGCTACTGTTTTTGTAAGGGAATCTGTTCGTCGAAGATTCGACTACGCTCACAGTTCAGGCACATCTGTAGCGATCGCGCTTTTTCGCGCTCTGGAACTCTCTGCTCCCACAGAAATGGTGCGATGGAGTGTCTGTAGCCACACGGGGGTTCTCACTCTGCAGTCGACTACGATTGAGGCTCTCCATACTTGCCAAGCTAAATCCTCTTCACTCAATCTCGGTTTTTCGCCGCTTTGCGCTGCGGGCGTCATTCCTTTGTCAATGTTGGCACGAGCTGCTCGGAAGGAGACATTGTTGGATGCTCTTCGCTGGTCTGCTGATCGCGTGACAAGCGGAGAATTGCCTACCGATTCGATTTTGCCCGGACAAGACTTAAGCACGGAATATTTGTATCGCCTCAGATCTATAGCTCACTTGTCACCTTGGGTATGTGCTGTGACGATGGGGGTGGATGTTGAAGTGGCCAAAATCTTATGTGTGCCGGAATTTGACCGTTTGACACTGGAAATGTTCCTTCGGCACTTCGCTTTGAAACTTCGCTTCCGAGGTGGCACTGAAGTGATAGGAGCCGGCGGTAGTTCCCAAGTGCAAGAGAGGTTTTGCGACTACCTGTTGTCCAAGGGAGTCGGCAGAAGATTAGGCAAGCTGCGATTGCTAAGAGCCATGTTCGGTTATCGGCCTGAAGTTTCCCGAACATCACAACCACTTCAAGATGAAAAAATCGTTCCAGTTGTTAATCGTCTCTGCGAGACGTTCATGGAATTGCGGTTAACAGAAAAGACGATGTCGCGATTGTTGTGCCTCATTTTTGGTGACGTTGTAACCGCTAAAAAACTCGCGAGGAGCCTGAGGTGGCAAATCTGTTTAATGGAGACGGAGAAAATCAAGCATGCTCCAACGCCGCATGGAGAAGTTAAGGATGTGTTGCTTCAGATGGTGAGAAGCATGATTTTGGATGCATTAGGCAACACATACACCGCGGAAGATGTTGTCGAAGTGTTCATCGTTGTGTGCCTGCTGTGCCTCCGTACCTTGCCTATTGACTTGGTTTCTGGGAGAGAAGGATTTTGGATCCCTTGGTTTGAACAGCAGCTATATCCCTTTCTGGCGAATCTAACGCAGGGCAGTTCGAATGAAGACAAACTTTGCGGAGAGAGCAAGAAGCTCTCCGCAAAGAGCAACTTATAGGGAGACACATGTCGAACTGGAACAAACTTGCTGAAGCGGCAAGCACGAAAGAGCGTTCACGGGTCACTGAAGAGCTTTTCCGTGATGGCTTACAAGACGGTCTCGGTAAGGTGGAAGCGGCGATAGCGGAGCTGCGTCAGATCCTGCTTGTCAAGGGGTTAGCGATTACGGATGTGTATTTTGCGATGGTCAAAGAAAATGCTTTCGGCAAAGATGAGGCGCGCATAGTGCCTCGTGTTCGGATGGATGCACGCTATGGAACGCCGACGTTTTACTGGGAAAAAGTGATTCGGCACGCATTTGCTTTGACGTCACAAAAACCACTCCGGAAGACCTATGGACGAGGCAGGTCTTACGAGGCTTATGTCCGTCGCAAAGGATCCAAACAGAAAGAAAAGATGAGGGTTGTGCTGCTGTCTGAACACGTTCCCATCAATAAGTCGACGTTGTCGGTGTCGATGTCTGCATTCAGCAAAGAACCAGAGTGGGCACAGTTGTCGGCGCAGTTGATTGAACCGGAACTTGCTGAGTTAAGACATCAAGCAAAGTTGCTCAGCAACATCAGCAGAGCAGTCAAGCAATTCGCGCGATGCCTCAAGTCGCAACAGGCAGCGAAAGATGTGCTTTAGTTTTTCTCAGTTGTGGCGCCGTCAGCCGAGTAAAACACCAGTCAGTAAATTCGAATGTCAGGGAAGGCTGACGTATGCTCAAATTCCTCATTGCTCGGAACGGGCATTGCAGCACGTGACTTATCCGCAGGTTCACGGGGTGCCGGTTCGTCCTCAGTCTGTGGATTTTTTCTGTCGCAGATATGCAGACGAATTACACGCATTGTTGGATGCATTGCCCTTGCAGCAGGCTGAAATCGACCGTCTTCTGATGCCTTTGATTGAAGACTTGATTGCTTGGGTGAACGTATTGCCTGCCTCTGAATTCCATCATCATGCCGGCAGCGGCGGCCTGTTTGTGCATTCGGTGCAGTGCGCGTCAGCGGCTGTTGCGAGTGCAGAAAGGCTTGAACTGGGACGTTCCGATACCTTGGAGCAGCGATATCACAACAAACAACGGTGGATTGTTGCGGCAGCTGTTATGGGGCTCACGCATGACATTGGAAAGATTTTTGACATGGAGGTGTTGCTTGACAACGGACAGCGTTGGAACCCGTGCCGTGAAAACTTTGTCGAGTGGGTTCGCAGGCTTAAGGTTCAGCAGTTCTATGTGGTATGGCGGCCGAACCGCAATCACAAAAAACATGAACTGCGCTCCGTTCGGCTGATGACGCGATTGATGAGTACCGCTCTGATCGAATACCTGTCGGAGATTTCCGGTGACGAGATTCTGGGAGCCGTGGAGGACGCCGTGGTGTTCGGGGAAGGGCCGTTGGCCAAAGTGCTGCGTAGAGCTGAGGAGATGTCGATCAACAAGGACGCGGAAGATCGGCAGCGGATTGGCGCAGGACTGAGCCGTACGTCGTCCCCTGTCTTGGCTCCACTTTTGCAGTCGATGAACGCTTTGATCGCGTGCGGGCAGTGGACGGTCAACCAAGACGACTCTCGTGTTTTTGTAACAAGCTGTGGAACGTTTGTTGCACTTAGCGACACGGCTGGCCGAGAGATTCACGATAAAGCCTGCCAGTTGTTGTCTCCTTATGTGCCGGCGACGAGTGTCGGCTTAGTTCGGGTTTTGAGTGAAAACTCAATACTGGTTGCAAATGAGCAAGAGCAGGCAGAGATTCGGTATTTCTGGTCTCTGATGCTGCGTGACGGAGCAAAACGACAGGAAAATTGCGTCAAATTCAGAGATCCGTTTCTGTTGTTTCAGGATTTGCCGTTGCCGGAAGCTTTGCCGGCACAGCTGTTGAAGTCGTCTCAACAGCGGGAACAAGAGTTCGATCGGCACGCGGGCCAACGGTTCATGGCGCCGCAGACAAGTTTTCTGACTCTTGCCGAGTCGGGGACTGGTGCGGCAGACGCGATGCGACTGAAAGCGGCATCTGAGGACATTTCGCGGGAAGAGCCGGTTTTGACGCACGAGGAGGCGCAATTGGTTTGTACGCAAGCCATGACGGCTACGCAGGCTAAGAACTTTGTCGAGCGACTCTTGAATACAGTTCGGCAACAGATGTTGGCCGGTGAAGGTTTTTTGATTGAAAACCTTAGGCGCCGGTCGGATGGGAATCTCACATGCAGCGCTCTCAGAGCAGAGGCTTTGCTGAAAAGTCGAGGTATCGACGAAAAATCGCGGGAAGTTCTCTTTCGCCTAAAAAAGCCGACCTCTACGATCCGATTCGATCGGGATGCGCATGAATTCATCCTGGCTAGTCAATTTCAAGGTGAAAATGATGGGATCTAAAGAGTCGGCAGTCGATGTGACATTCGGACCAAACTGGAGTGGTCGCCAAGTAGGACTTTGTTTGGTTGGTGCTGCAGTTTATGCGGCTTTTGCGGCGGCAATCCCGCAGATGGGGTGGCCTTTGAGCGCAATGGCGGTAACTTTGACAGGGATGGGAGTGCTGAAGGGGCAGGCGGCGCGTAAACAGATGCAGTTTGAGAATGCTCTGTTTCGCGGACACAAGCGTTGGATGCCTTTTGACGAAATGCAGAAAATCAGCGCGCGCAGCAGTGGTCGGATCTGGATTGGCTTTGGGTTTGGCTGGGACGTTTCGCATTGTCAGAGCGAAGCCGAAATTTCCAAAAGCGATTGGCGGGAGGCCTATCAAAAAAGCCTCAATAACGCGCTGTGCCGTCGTTATCTGATGGAGCATTTTTGGCAGGCGCTTGCTCATCCTGTTGTAACGATGAATAAATTGGCGGTGATGCGCCGAATGGTGTCGGATAGTCCAGGATATCGATGGATCCATGCGCTTGGCAAGGAACAGCCGCAGTACCTGTCCAAACGAGATCTTGAAGGTCACCTGGCGATTTTCGGTACAACTGGAGCGGGAAAGTCGCGATTGCTTGAATGTTTCATTGTGCAGGCAATTCTTCGTCACGAAACTGTGTTTGTGGTGGATCCCAAGGGGGACAAAGGTCTGGAAAATTCCGTGCGTACGGCCGTACTGCGAGCAGGACGTAACGAAGATTTTCTTCAGTTTCATTTGGGACATCCGGAAGATTCCATTAACCTCAACCTTCTTGCAAACTACTCAAGAACGTCCGAGGTCGCTTCCCGCATTGCCGATACGCTTCCAGGACAGGGTGGAGACGGGCAAGTTTTCGTGGAGTTTGGTCGTGAAGCTGTGCGCACGATTTGCGACGGTTTAGAACTTCTTGGACAAAAGCCGACTTTTTCGAAACTGCATCATTACATGCTCAATCGGCGTGAGTTGGCATTCTTAGCGCTCGAGCGGTTCTTGCGAGGGACGGTTTCGGACGAGAGCGTTGACGAAAAACTGAGATCTGAAAAGACTCAGGACGGTAAATACGCTGGCTTAGTGGATTTGTATCAAGCATCAGGAATTCAGAGTCACGCTTTGGACGGGTTGATCAGTTTTGCCGATCAGGATGATGCGTCGTTTAAAAAGATGACGATGTCGATGCTCGCCAGACTGAGCACTCTGTCTAGAGGTGATCTGGGGAGCAAACTCTCGCCCGAAAGCGATGCAGAGCCCGGATTCTACGACACGCAAAAAATGATCCGTCGAAATGCCGTCTGCTACATCGGATTGGACGCGTTAACGGACTCGGCGATGGCGCGAGCCATCGGAACGCTCTTCTTAGCGGATCTGGCCGCTACAGCGGGTTCGCGATATAACTTTGAAACGACATCAACTCCTGTCGCTGTTTTTGTTGATGAGGCGGCGGAGCTGACATCCGAGCCCTTCACTCAAATGCTCAATAAAAGCCGTGGAGCAGGCTTTTCGATCGTGTTGGCATCGCAGACGGTGTCAGACTTTGTTGCCAGAGCCCGAGATCGAGCGGAAGCGCTGCGGATTCTGGCCAATCTCAACGGCTTCATCTGCTTGAGATGCAACGATGTTGAAACGCAGGACTTTTTTGCAAACCGTCTTTCGAAGGTGCGAATTAAAACGCGAATGAAGGCACACGGAGTGTCGACATCGGCCTCACAACTGACAGCCGTAGGCGGCACGGTCAGCGAACGCGTATCTGAAGAAGAGTCTGACCTTGTGCCATCGGCGCTGATTGGTGCGTTGCCTAACTGCGAGTATTTTGCAACCTTTGGCGGGCACGTTATAAAAGGGCGGGTTCCGATTTTGCTTGAAGAGGAAAGCCAGTATCGGGAGGTGCTGTAATGGCGGATATGACGCGAGAACGTGGCTCTTCGTTTTCAATGGGTGCTGCGTTGGTCTCTGCACTGTTTTTGGCGGCGCTGTTGGTCTTTACGGTAGTTCCCTATGCCAGCGCGTACGGCGTGTTGGAAAAAGAGTGGCAGCAGGTACTTCAAGGCTTCGGAACTTGGCCGGCAGAATCGACTACCTGCATCATGTCTTGGCTAAACATCAAGGGCAACTTGGCGCATTGGCTGGGATTGAACTCCAGCGGATCTGATCCGATGAGCGTGACGCTTGTTAATTGGTTTCAAAACCGAGCTCCGGCAGTGGAGGCTGTACTTGCCTTGATCGTTCTGCGATTGATGGTTCTGTTGCAAGGATCGTTGCTGTTTCTCCCGGCCGGAATGGTGTCATTGGGATGCAGTCTGATGCAGCGCAAGGCTGTTGAAAGCCGCTACGTATTCACATCTCCCTACAAAATGACGAAGATGGTTCAGCTTTTCAAGCTCGTCTTGGCGGCGCTCTTCTTTACGCTGATTTCTCCAGTGGCCTTGCCCAAAGAGGTTCTTCCGACTGTGCTGGGACTGTTGGCATTACTTGGCGGATGGTTGGTGAGCGGTTTGCACAAAGAAATCTGACAGCAGAACTGTCTGAGAGGAACTCATCCTTTCAACGGCTGTTTGCGCAATCGATACGGAATAACACACGGCTGGAGTTGTCAATGACGGGCAACTTCAGCCGTGTGTTCTGCAGTTCAGATCAACTGCCAGACTGTTTTTTCTTGGGTAAGGACTGAGCCTTAACTGCTTCGATGGCTGTACAAAAGGCTTGATACCGAGTTTTCCATGACCTAATGCTTTTAGCGCTTAACTGAGAGTCCAGAACGTTGTTGATTTCGAGAGTTTCAATCTTGGCGATCACTTCATCGAGCATTTCAGTGAGGTTGATAAGGCGCATGGAGAAGCCGGTTTTAGCCGGCACTTGATACGTGCGCTTGTGGTCGTACACGATGTGTTGGAGCTCTTTTGGAACTTTTTGGTCCAATTCTTTTTGCTGTTGAGCCGAGACGGCAGAAAGGTTGACGGAAAACTCGTCGAAGATGGTTTTAAACTTTTTCTCAGCCTGCCGTGCATCGCCGCTTCGACCTTGATCCTGCGCGGCTTTGGTTGCAATGTAGAGCGCATTGTTGATGCGCTTGAAGCGATGTTCGAACAGCTTTTGCACAACGTTGGTGTGCAGCGTCAGTGTGCGGATGACTGCAGGTTTGGAGTAGTCATCGCTTTTCTTTCGAGCTTCAGGCTTGATATCAGGAAGCTGTTCGCGTGCGATCGTTTCGTTTGTCTGTTCGATCGGTGTAATGGTTGTTTTCGTTTCAGGCATGGCAACCTTTTCAGTTTCATATCGACACGGGCAGGGTAACGAAGAGATACGATGCAAACAACGGAACTTCCGACGAAAATTCGTTGCTGGCAGCATTTATTTCTAGATTCAGACCTGTTACTGTGAAAGAGAAAAATGCAGCTTGCTGCCGTGATTTCAATTCCTCACGTCACCCGGAATTGACAGCCCTTTCTGCAGATGGCTGTGAGCAGGTCGCGCGCTGAGCGACGCATCAAGACCAGCTGACAACCCGCACCCGGGAGTTCTCTTCCCGAAGCGGGACGTGAGCTCCCCTTTTTTAGGAGCTCAAACGATGCATAACGAAAATGCACTACCGCCGGAATTCAAATATTTCGGTGCTGACATCTTTTCCAACGTCTACGACGGAGAGAAAAGAATCGAAATGCCGAAATCTCTTCAGATCCTCGGCTTTTCAGACGACAAGAATCCTGCCGTGCCTGTTGCCCACGAGAACTATGTTTTCAGGCGAGAGGTGCTTCGGGATCTTCTCGGGTTTCTTCGTAAACCCAACAACGACGCACTTTTCATCACAGGCCCTACCGGAAGCGGCAAGACCAGCGCCATTCTCGAGACATGCGCTCGATTGAACTGGCCTGTGCAGTCGCTTACCTTGAACGCCAGGTTCGAATTTGCGCATCTCACCGGGCACTTCACCTTTTCAGCTTCGGCTCCGGGTGAGGCTCCCCAGATGAGATTTCAGTATGGCCCTCTGGCTGTCGCGATGAAGTACGGTCAAGTGCTTGTCCTCAACGAGGTCGATCTGGCTGACGCCGGAGAACTCGCAGGACTTAACGATTGCCTTGAAGGTCGGCCCTTGGTGCTTGCCGATAACGCAGGAGAGGTCCTGTATCCGCATCCGATGTTCCGTGTCATTTGCACGGCCAACAGTTGTGGTAACGGCGACAACTCCGGGCGCTACGCAGGCGTTCAGCAGCAAAACTTGGCTTTTCTCGACCGCTTCCGCTTTCTGGAAGTGCCGTATCAGGATGCCAAGGTTGAGGAAGAGCTTTTGACGAAGCTGGCTCCGGCCATGAAGCCCGTTCTGGGCGGCATGGTCCAGCTTGCCAACGAGATCCGGAAGCTTTTCACCGAAGGAAGGCTCTCAGTGACGCTTTCCACCCGCACCCTGGTGCGATGGGCTCAGATCGCTCAGGACTTCCGCAACAGCCCCAACTCCTTGGAGTACGGACTGAGGCGGGCACTTCTGATCCGTGCTGAACCCGAGGAAGCTCAGGCGATTGTGGGGCTATGCCGCACAGTCTTTGGCGACGCCTGGTCTTCGGCAACTGAAAAGTAGCCGATTTTTATCCGCACCCGTCATAGGGAAACACACTTCCCTATGCGGGAGGAGTGTCTCCTTACGGCGGGTTTCTTTTTTTGAAACCACCATTTAAGGAGATACATCATGGAAAATCGCGTCACCTCTGCAGCAAAGGCTCAAACTCAGGGTTTGATTGCCCGTCTTGCCGGAAGGTTCGGTGTTGATCCGAACCGCCTTTTGAAGTGCCTGACCACTCAGGTCTTCAAACAGGCCGACGGACGGCAGCCCACTACTGAAGAACTCATGGTTCTTCTTCTGGTCTGTGAAAACTTCGGACTCTCTCCCTTCAACCGCGAAATTTTTGCTTTTAGGGGGAAGGGAGGCGAAATCGTCCCTGTTGTAAGCCTCGACGGCTGGGCAAAGATTGTCCGAAGCCAGAAGGACTTCAACGGGGTGTCGTTCCGATTCTCGGAGACAACGGTTAAGGTTCCCGGGTGCGCCCAGGAGCTGCCGGAGTTTGTGGAGTGCGCCATGCGGCTTAAAGGCGTTGATGAACCGATCGGGATCCAGGAGTTCATGATCGAGTGCTTCAACGAGAAGAGCTCTGTTTGGAAAAAGTGGCCGCGGCGAATGCTTCGGACACGCGCCTTTATCCAGTGCGCCCGTCTGGCTTTCAGCCTCACGGGTATCTACGACGAGGGCGAGGACTTCGCCGAAGTTGTTTCTGCAGGGGTTGCAACCTCGCAGCCTCAGCAACCGCAAGTGCAGCAGCCGGTTATCGCTCAGCCGAGCGTGCCGAAGCTTGCACTTGATCGGGAAAAGCTCGATGAGATGCTTGGCAAACTCATCACGTTTGCACACAGCCAGCCCAACGGCTGGGAGCGTGCAGGCAAGTGGGTGGAGGCAAAACTTATGGGTGAAGACAAGCTCTATGCACAGGAAAAACTGCGTGTGGAACGTATAACTCTGGAAGCCTCCGAGGTTCTCCCTCCCGTTGAGGAAGTGAATCCGGAAACACTTTCAGAGGAGGCCGGCCATGCGGTTGCTTGATCTTGAGCAGCGCAGTCCTGCCTGGCTTTCATGGCGACGAGAGGGTATTACGGCAACGGAAAGTTCTGTCATTTTGGGGCTTAACCCCTACATGACGCCGTGGCGCCTGTGGTGCGAGAAGGTCGGACGGGCATTGCCCGCAGATCTTTCATCAAACCCACTGGTGCGCTTTGGCATCGAGCACGAAGACGAAGTTCGCCAACTGTTCGAAGTCAGGCACTCCGAAATCGTCATGCCCGCCTGCGGCGAGTTCGACGAGGATCCTCTTTTCAGGGCTTCCTTTGACGGACTCACGTCTGCGATGGAACCGGTGGAAATCAAATGTCCGAGCGAAACGACGCTTGCAGACGTTCGACAAAACGGGCCTGATAGCACGGCCGCGCGCCTTTACCGCATTCAGCTTCAGCATCAGCTGATGGTGTGTGGAGCAAAGCGCGGGTGGCTCGTGTTTTTCGACCGTACGACAGAAGAACTCGTTGAGTTTGAAGTTGAACGCGACGAAAACCTGATTGCCGAAATCCGATCCAAGGGACGCGAGTTCTTTGATCGATATGTGGCAAAGCGAAAGGAACCTTCAAAGGATCCGCAGCGTGACATCTACGTGCCGCAAGGTGATGTGGAAGTCGCCCGCTGGAACCAGTGCGCTGCCGATTACGCAGCCGCACAGGAAGCTCTGGACGCTTTGCAAAAGAGAATCGATGCGTACTCGGCCGTCAAGGACCGCTGCAAGGATGAACTCACAGCAATGATGGGTGATTTTCTGCACGCGGACTTTGCCGGTATTGCGCTCACCAAACGCGCAACGCGGGGCACAGTGAACTACAAGGCACTTCTCACAAGCAAGGGCATTGCAGAAAGTGACGTGGAAGCCTTCCGGGGGAAAGGATCCGAGAGCTGGCTGGTGCGGTTAACGCATTCAGATCTGCCGAAGGACTTTCAGGACGAAGAGCTTGAAGCGCTGCTTTCGCAGGCCAAGCCTTCAGAAGACCTGTGGTTCTAGCCGTTCTTTGAAACAACAACTTTTGTATTTCCCAAACGGGAAGAGTGAATGAAAACTCACCTCCCGTAAGGGAACGAGTTATTTGCTCTTCCCTTTACGGGATGGAGAAATCAAATGACTCAACAAAAAACGGACATTATTGGACGAATTGTTGTCATCGTTCCGCGCTTTACGCAGTGGACCGGAACCCGCGCCATGCACGAAGGAGACTTTGCCATCGGCACGGGCGGGCAGCTTCCTCCCAAGGAAGTGACCAGGTCTCTGGGCTTGAAAGCGATCATCGACACGCAGCACCTGCGCGTCTTTGACCGGCTCAAACACAAGGCGGAAGCGGTTCTCGAAGGATGCGGCGTGAAGTACCTCTCAGGGTGGGCTGTTCCCGAGGATAAGATCGACGAGGTGTTCAAGTCTTTGGACGAACTGGTCGAACAATACTCACTGGAAAAAGCTGACTTTCTGAGCCGGTACGACTCCCTTGTTAAGGAATGGGCGGATAAAAACCCAACCTTCGCTAAGGAAATCACGGAAGGGAAACTGGACGTGAACGCTGTTTCCGAGCGCATCAGCGCCGGATACGAGAGTTTCCGTCTGCAGCCCGTTTCTGCGGAAAAAGCGGTTGCTTTGGCAAAGAGCATCGGAGGTCTTGCCTCTGAACTCATCGCCAGTGTGACGCGCTCGGCAAGGATCTTTTTTAAGGAAAGCTTCCTTGGAAAGACCCGAGCAAGCCGCAAGACAGTGAATGCCGTCTTGAAAATCCGGCAGAAGCTGCAGGGTCTGGCCTTTTTGAGCTCAAGCATTCTGCCTGTGATTGCCTTCATCGATAAGGTTGTCACCGAGATGCCCTCTGAAGGGTACTTCTCCGGAGAGCCTTTCTGGAAGCTTGCTGCTCTGGTAAAGACCTTGGGTGATGCGACGCTTCTGGAAGAAGTCATGGCCGATCCGGCATATGCACAGGCAAGTTTTCCGGTGGAGGAGGCAGAGAGTTCTCGTGACGAAGAGTCACTTGATCTTGACGCGCCGCAACCGGACGCTAACCCGCACTTGCCACTTGGAGATTCAAACGAAAGCTTGAACTCGATGCAGCAGGTCGATCCTTCTGAAAGCCTTGATTTACAAGGCTTCGCAAAGGGTCTCAAAGCCGAGCAAGCCCTCTTCCGGGATATTGACGAGCTTTTTGAGATGCCTGTTGGCGAAGGAAAGTTATCGTCGGAAAACGCCACGACAACTCCTTTTGAAGGAGAGCTCGTGGCTGATGGGAACGAGAAGTCATCAATTTCTCACGCACCTGTTGCTCACGAGCATCCGGCTGGTGAAGTTGAGCCGGCAGCCTATGTCACGGTCCCGACCGTCGATGTGGGTGAAGGCCTCTACTTCTGAGAACTGAGGATCCTTCCTTGGTTTGTTTTTGATCGATCCCGCAAGGGCACATTCATTGCCCTGCGGGGACGAAGTGTATGTGCGCTTGCGGGGTTTTCTTTCTGGAGAAACGCATGAACACACAACACGCAAAGAAACCTCGCTCGGTGTTCGAGCAAAGTCTGCCCATTGTGGCGGCTGCGCTCGGACGCTTGTGCGGGGTGACGGTCGAGTTCGGAAGTCAGGTGCCGGCCACCGACGGCAAGACGATCTGGATGCCGCTGCCTGAGACCATGACTGAGGCTGATGAGCTCAAAACACTCGGAATCCTCTGCCATGAAGCCGGTCATGTTCGGTTGACGAACTTCAGCGACGTTGCGCAAAAGCTCACGCATCTTGAGCGGGCCATTGACAACGCTCTTGAGGACTGCCGAATTGAGGCGGCGATGGGACGGCTTTATCCGGGAGCCGAAAGTCTTTTTAAGGCAGCACATGCGGTTAAGGTTGAGGAAATTGCCGGTTGGAAAAAGTTTGACGAGCAGACGCTGGTTCCGCTTTTTCTGCTGGCCGTTTCCGAGGAAAGACTTCTGTACCGGAAGTGGCTTTCCCCGCTCACTGCCCGACTTCTGGAGCACATGCACCAAAAGTTCGGCAGGGAGCTCACGGAGAAGCTCACTTCTCTGGCGCTTGAAGTCAAGGCCGCGAAAAGCACAACCGATGTGACTGCAATACGCAAACGCATCATGCGGCTTTTGAAGCGTGAAGCAGCCAAGCAGGAGTCGTCACAGACCAAACAGGAAAGTGGCGGTGCCTCCAAGGCTGCGCCTGCTTCCGACAAGGATCTCTCGTCGGAAAACGGCAAGACGGAACAGCCGTCAGGCTCTTCATCGGAGTCCGACGAACGTTCTGAAACAGCGCTGGATCGGTTGCTCAAGCCCACGATCAAGCCGGTGATCAATCCGTTGGATGTCTCGGGCAACTTCAAGCGGCTTCGGCCGGATGAAGGTGTCCCGGGGCTCACGATTGACTTCTCCGGCCGCATCCGACCGGTGTCAGCCAACGAAGAAACGGGAGTCGAGCGCCTTAAACGAGCCCGCAAGGACTCGGTGGCGCTGCGTTTGGCTCTTCGGGGGCTTGTGCAGGCGCAGGTGCGCGTCGGACATCGCATCAGCGATCGAGGACGGAGACTCTCAACGTCTCACCTTTGCCGGCTCGTCGTTTCGGACGCTCGCATTTTCCGTGAATGTGCGGACCGGCAGGCTCCCAACGCGGCCGTTCACATCCTGCTGGATATGAGCGGTTCAATGGGGCTTGCCGGAGGCGACCTTGCGGTGCGATCCAGTCTCGGACTTGTGATGGGACTGGAGGGCATCCGCGGTGTCTCGCCGGCGCTTACGGTTTTTCCGGGAGCGGCCTGCGGACACAACCAACAGGCGGTCTGCTCCGTGCTCAGGCACGGCGAGAGACTTGCCAAGGTGTCGCCCGGACAAGTCGGAGGCATTACGAGCTGGGGCGGGACTCCGCTTCAGGAAGCTTTGCAGGCAGGAGGCTTTGCGCTTGCTGCATGCAGACAAGCGAAAAAGGCTCTGATCCTGATCACGGACGGACGCGTGAGCAACGGGGCAAATCAGAAGGTCATTGATGAGTTGATGAACGCCGGCATTCATGTGCTCGGCATTCAAATCGGCGACGCCGATGATCTGAAGAACTTGCCCATTGAAAGCGCACACATCTGCAGCGTGAAGGATCTGCAAGAGGCTCTTTTCGGCTTTGCCAAAAGGCTCCTCCTTTGACGGAGGAACTCACCCATGAACCCAGAGGGGATTTCTCTTTCCCCTTTGGGGAAAGGTGAATTTCTTCAAATGTGCAAAAACACAAAAGCACAAAACATCAAAGGAGGATTTGAGATGACATACCGAATTGACGTAAACGCTGTGCGTGAAGCGGCGCGTGGTCATTGGGACGCCATCTTCTGCGCGCTTGCGCCGACACTCAAGGCGGCGATGCAGCGACCGGGTAAGCACGTTCCGTGTCCTGTACACGGCGGCAAAGACGGCTTTCGTCTTTTCTCCGACTATGAACAGGCAGGCTCGTGTGTGTGCAACACCTGCGGAACGTTCCGTGACGGTTTTGCGGCACTTGAGTGGCTGCACGGCTGGGGCTTTGCCGAGACGCTCAAGCGGGTGTCTTGTGTGTTGGGGCTTCAACCTCGACAGGGGGAAGAGATCCTGACTCGCGAGATACTTAACCGTATCTACCGCGGTCACATCCTGTCCATGGGGACGCCGTCAGTTCGGCAGCCACGGGCGTTTGAAGGATTTCTCGTTGAGATTGATGACGAGATCTCCAATTCTGTTCGCAAACTCGGAACTCGGTCGCTCAAGAAGGCGCTTGCTGATGCCGGCGTCAAACTGCATGAGCGAGTAGAGATCGTGCTTGCTGCGCGTGAGCGCGTCCGCCGAGCCAACGGTTTTTCTTGTACTCGGTACGTCTGGTGTGTGAAGCGCTCGATGTCAAAGGCGCAGGAACAGCTTTTCTCGGCAGAAAAAGCACAGCTCAACAGACAGTTGGCCGGTGCCATTCGCTCTCGGTGGCTGAATGCTCTGCGGTTTGATGCGTCAGACCCAGAACAGAAACCGTTGCAGCTGTACCTGAAACGACGAGCCATCGCTGATGTTGACGACTCGTTTTTGAAAGATCTTCGTTTAGAACGAAAGTTTTTCGACTGCGAAAGTCGGCAGTGGCTTCCGGTAATGCTGGCCGCCGTGCGCGATGTCTCCGGGCAATTGGTGACGCTGCATCGCACGCTGCTCACCAGTGACGGACACAAGGCTGGCGTCAACGTTCCGAAACGGCTTATGCGTTTGCCTGAGGGCAGAACCATTACCGGATGTGCGATTCGCTTTGGTGAACCGCACGAGGTTTTGGCTTTGGCAGAAGGCATCGAGACGGCGCTTTCGGTTGTGGTCGCCACGGGACTTCCGTGCTGGGCGTGCATCTGTGCGCACGGCCTGGAAGCCGTGGAGATTCCGGACGGTGTCCGAGAGGTCTTGATCTTTGCGGATAAAGACCGATCGAACACCGGACAGTGTGCAGCCGAAAAGGTCGCCTGCCGGTTGCAATCTCAGGGCATCACTGTTCGGGTGATGGACATCCGGGAGGAGATTCCGGATACAGCCAAAAGCATCGACTTCAACGATCTGCTTTGCCGTTACGGCAGGCAGCGCCTGGCGTCGATGCTGACATAAACCGCGTTTCCGGCCGAGGAGTTTTCTTCGGTTGGAAGCGCATCACTTTTCCTTTTTTTCTCAGGGAACGTTATGAACAAGAAAAACGCTTTGACCGCAGAGCTTGAACAGGACTGGAACAATTTAACGTCGCACATTATGGGGAGCACTCCCTATCCAATCTGGCAGTACCTTCAGGGGCAAAACGTAGAAGCTCTGATTGATCGCCGTGAGCAATTTTTGAAAAACAACAAGCTTGCTTCTTCACTTGAAGAAAAGAAGTCCCGGATTGCGTTTGCTGTGCGGGATTGTGCTGAAAATCTGGTGAACATCCTCATGCTTGAACTGGATGGTTTGATTCTTCTTGCCAATGTGAACAAGCACTATCAGTTGCTTTCAAAGGAAGCTTCCATTGCAGGTGCCTCCGTGCACTTTGGAGAACCGCAAGAAGAACTTAGCGTTGCGGTTTCGGTGGAAAGCGCCATGGCTCTCGTCATCGCAACAAATGGCGTGCCCTGCTGGGCGTGTCTGGGGCCGACAGGGTTAAGAACGCTACAGGTGCCGGAGACCGTGAAAAAGGTTCGTATTTTTTGTGATGTTGAGCCGTCGGGTGAGATGCAGGAAGCGGCAGCGGCGTTGTCAACTCGCCTGCAAGAAACAGGATGCAATGTCACGGTTCTTACGCCGCCGTGTGCTGCTTTGGGGCTTTCCGGAAAAGTTTGCTGGCACGACGCATGGATGATGACCGGTTGCGATCTTTTGCACCTGTGACTCCAACGGAGGCTTCTTTTTCAGAATCCGTATTTGGCTGCGACGAAATTTGTCGTAGCCGATAGTAATGCACCTCGAAGAAAGCGAAGTAACCGGAAATGCGGTAATTTGCGAAGAGAGAACTTCGTAGGCGCCCAAAGCCTTTGCCTGAGTTCTTCCACATGCCTTGTTCTAAGACCCGAAATAAGAAGTACACGCCTCGGTCAGTCAAACTGCCATCATTACTGGACAATCTTCCGCTGCCGGAGGCCATGGTCGCCCGTTTCAACCCTGACATGCAAAACCGGCTTTTACGCTTGCGCCTTTCGGGTATTAATGGAAAGGACCTCGCCTCCTTGTTTTTGCCTTTACGCAGACCTGGATGCTGACAGATCTGATGGAACTCAGCACAGTCATTGTGGCCTATGAAGTACAAGCCGCCTCGTTGACAGTCGGCTATGCGTCCTGTTATTCAATAGAAATCGAGGGAATGTTTCTTGCAACTAGGAATTCACTCCATTGATTTGAGGCAGTAATAAACAGCAAGTTGCTTGCCCGACTAGCAGCAACATAGAACAGTGCCTTTTCTTGAGCCAGATGTGTTCTTTCTTGCATTGCATCTTCTTTGGAAGCTGGAAGCGGAAAGTTGTCCTGCTCCATTCCGGAGATGAACACCACCTTGAACTCAAGTCCCTTAACGCGATGCATTGTGGCAACACGCACGCCCTTGATGTCGGGGTCGTCAGCTCGGTTGCGGGAAATGGGATGCACCGCTATGCCCTGAGCGGTAAGAGCCTGCGCGTAGCTCACAGCCAGGTCATTTGTGCGCACGACAACACACATGTCCTGCGTAGCGTAACCGGACGCTTTCAGGGTGTTGATGCGATCGCAAATCCAGTCGGTTTCTTCGGCAAACGTTCTTGCCAGATGAGCCTCGGGGAAGGCGCCGTGACGAAGCGCGGCGTAGCCGGTGGTTTCTTCTCCAGCTCCATCCATGTTGTCGATTTGAGATCCTTCGTAGACCGCCTCGGCAACCTTACGGATTTCATCAGTGGTTCGATAGTTCAGGCGCAGTTTCTTTGAGCGACCGCGGATTTCGATGCCGCAGGAGCTAAATGCAACGGGCTTACCGTAGATGCGCTGATGCGCGTCTCCGGCAAGGAAAAGGTCCCCCTCGATCGGTTTGTCAAGTTTCTTGACATCGGTTGCCATGGCTCGCAAGAGCTTGAGCATGTCAGGTTTAAAGTCCTGAATTTCGTCGGCAATGACAGCTCGGTACATTCCGTTGGGGTGGTTCTTTGCCATATCCTGACAGGCAAAGAGTGCCGCATCTTCAACCGTCATGGCATCTTGAAGTTGCAGTTGCAGACGCATGTCTTCAAACAGCGGCCAGATGGTTCTTCGCTGAAGCCTGCTTAAGACCTTGCCGCGGCCCCTGCGATCAGCGAGGATGTAGTCGCGACTCGTCATGCAATGCTGCGGCAAAACCACTTCCTCGAATTCGCTGCGGTAGAAGCTCTCCGGTCGATTGAGTCCTTCCGGTTGGTCAAAACTTGCCCAAGCGCTATCCCAGCAGCTTTCATAGATGCCGCCCTTCTTGCCGGGGTAGACAATGGTTTTGTCGGCACCATGTTGACGAATGTATGTTGCAAGCCAGGCGTCTATGTTCTGAACCTGAATGCGCTTCATTTCGTCGCGGGTACAGATTTGTTTGAGAAGCTGCTCGAGGTCAAGCGCAAGATTCTTTGTAAACGTCGTAACGAGCAATTTGTCGCTATCTTTCCAGTCTGGCAATCGGACAAGGTGACGAGCCCGGTGAATCGCCGCTACTGTCTTGCCGGTGCCGGCTCCACCCGTAACAAGGACTGGACCGTACCAAGCCTTGTCGACAATGCGCTTTTGCAGCGGGTGCAGGAAAACGCGCCATTGTGACAGCGGTTTATCCATGATGGAGCGCAGATCCTCGTCGCTGGTGACGATATGAAAGCGACCGGCATCAAGCTTGCCGATACTGGTGGACACCACAGCTTTTTCATCGGCATAAGCATCCGCATAAGCTTCTTTGATTTGCAACCAATCTTCGCCCTGCATGTACCAGGTCAAAGCTTCGTATACATTCTCAGGCAGGCTCTGTTGTATCGCTTCAAGCGTGGCTTCCGAGGTAACCGATCGGACCTGCTTGAGCAATTCTTTCGGCAATCCTATGGAGTAAAGCTCTTCGTCGGTAAGTTCGTCGAAAATGCCGATCTTGGGCGCGGGGGTGTCAATTGCGGGAGTCGCAGCAGCAACCTGATAGATCTGCATGGTTCCGGTTTGCGTGTTGACTTCGCACTTATGTGCAGCGGCCCACTCCTGAACACTTACAGATGTTCCAAGCCACAAAAGCAGGTGCATGTCTTCGTTGCGCTTTATCACGACATTGAAATCGTCGGCAACCACAATGCGTTCATAGTCAGAAGCTCCCGCCAACGGAAGATAGTCATAGGGCTTACCCATCCGAAAGGCGTTTGTGAAAATGGCAAAGGCTTGTTTTTGCTCATTTGTGGCTTTGGATAACGCCATCAGGAGCTCACGGGTGATAGCGAAGCGGCGGGCGCTATAGGTTTGCGTCATGATTTACTCCAAAGGGCGTGTGTTGTTTGTAAGGGCTGCTTTGATGGCCAGTGCAAGTTCGTGAGCTGACATTGCTGCATCTAAAGCTGTGATTTCTTGAGGTGCGGACAAAGGCTCAAAGAGCACTGCCAGCTTTTGATCCGGCCAATAAAGTTCAAAAGTTGAGACGACTTCACCGTCACTGCCGATAGACTCAAAACCGATGTTGTTGAGGTCGATGGCGACCTCCAGTTTTTTGAGTTCATCGGCAAGAAGCTGCAGTTCTTCCGGAAGTAACGTTTTCGCTTCTGCCCAGAGAGTCTCAAATTCTTCCATTTGAGAGGGGACAGAGACCGGAGCTTCGTTACTGACAGAAGCTGGCAGGATACTTCCTGGTTTTGAGGCAATTTCATCCGTTGCTCGGGCCCATGGCATTTGGTAGCTAATGGCAGGGTCGGCCCCGTCCTCGGGACGAGCCTGCGGGTAAATGAGCACGTCTTCGGCAAGGCTAGCCATATTGACCGAAGCCCAGAAAGCGCGAAGAGATTGCGATGCCGGACAGGCTGCCGGCTCATCCTTGTGCAAAGCAAAGACGTCCGGATCGACATAGAACGCCGTGCGATAGGTGTTCATGAAGTCGTGTACTGATGCCCAACCTTTGTCAGCGGATTGGTGCAGACCGAAGACGTGCCGTTTTACGTTGTCGGTTGCGGCAAGTGCCTGTGCTGTCATGCCTTTTAGGGTAACAACGGGCAGACGTCGCATGTCGTCAGTCACTACGGACTGCATGCCGCGGAAAAAAGCCAACGCCTGGGCGGCCTTCTGGGCTTTTTCAGGATTGTTCATCCACTGCAGGAGTCGATCGAAACTGTTTTTGTTTTCGACCCAGTCTTCAATCAGTTGATTGAATGGAGGGAAGTCACTCAACCCTCGTTGCTGCATGCTTGCCTGCCAAGCTTTATATTGATCAAGCAGTTTTCCGCCTTTAGGTGCCGGGCGACATAAAAGTGAGTCACAGAACACACTGTCTGAGCTGTTGTCGTCGCTCAGCGCATCCGGCACATCGTGCCACGAAAGTGTCCAGACGTGTCGGCCGGTGTTGAGGATGCTTTGCCGCTTGGCGCAATCTTCCCGCACGATATCGGCGTGATAGCGCCAACCGTCGGTGAAGATAGCCATTTCATTTTCGGGAGCACGCTCGGATTCTTTCCAGGAACGAAGGACGAAGTCTGGACGTGAAGGCGTGTCGCCCGTCATGTCCACTTGCAAATCCATTCGCCAGAGCTTGCCGGACTGCATCTTGACGAGGTAGTGAGGCATGCCTTCCTGACAGCGCTTCATTTCGGCAACGAGCCCGGCCTTACCCAGTGCACGGATAAAGCGAACCTCAAGCTCACTGTCGCCATCGGTGCTGTTTCGTGTGTCGATGACGCCGGGTCTTACGACCTTGTTTGAGGCAGTGAGTTCGCTGAGAACATCAATCGCGCAAAGTTTGGAAATGTTTTTGCGACTGGCTGCGTCGCGATATTGGTAAACGCATTTGTAGCAGCCTTGAGCTTCAGGGGCTCCGCCACAATCACAGTTGACCATCACATCAAGCGCTTCGCGGAAGATACCGATCAGATTGCCGGGTTCTGACATCAATTCCTTGAGGTAGCCGGTACCGCCCGGAACCGTGTCGTAAACCACAATGTAGTAGAGCTTTTCAGATCCTTCCTGCGGTTCTTCGATCTGCGTAAATCGTAAGTGGTCGACCGAACCGTGGAAATAACGTTTGAGTCCCAGGCGCAGCGCAGCCGTAATCGAAGCAGACAATACTTCAGGGCCGTAGCTCGCAGCCAGCAGACCACCGGGCAAGCGAATGCGCAGCGCTTCGCTTTGGTACTCGCGATAGAGGATAAGTCCGTCAAGCCATTCAGCCTTTTGAGGCTCTTTGGCATACGGGCAGTCAAAATCATGCTGAGGACGTTTATTTCGTGCGTGTTCGTCTTGTTTGATACGGCCGCAGCCCTTACAAACGGTAAAGCCGGGGGCCGGCAGCTTGATGCCGCCGACTTCAATGTTTTGCGCATCATTTCGACCGACAGGGCCGAAGTTAAAGTCGCGAAGTGTGACCGAAGAGATGTACTCAAAGCCAAAACCGCCGGCGGCATCCATGACAAAGGACTTTCGAGTAGCTTTGCCGGTGAAGTCGACCAGTAATTTTTTAGTTTGCAGCAGCGGCCGACGACTTTCATCATCGTCCTTGATACGGTCGTTTTTGAGATCAGCCCATGCGTAGACCGTACGAAGCGGTAGCACTTGGCGCGCTTGCGATTCTTCACGCCACTCGGGTGAACCGCAGCAAGGGCAAGCCGAACTGCGTTCATCGAGTGTTTCATGTTCGGAATACTGACAATTCGGGCAGAAACGCCAGCGTTTGAGTTCGTCGTCAGCGAGTTCAACCTGATCAATATGCAGGATGTACTCGTTAATGTAGAAATTGCTTTCGGGCGCAACTTCAGTGAGGCCGCTTGAGGCCGCGCGTTGGAATGTAAAACGCTTATAGACGCCGTGATCCCTTTTTTCCGGGATAGCGTCACTTTTTTCCTTATCACCGCGATTACGCAGCTTGATGATCATGCTGTCGATCGTGATGCCTTCTTCCGGGAAGGCGTAATTGGGCAACAGCCCTTCGTCGGTGAGCATGTTCAAGGTTTGCTTGTTGGCAAACTCGGCTGCAATCAGGCTTGTAAGCGAGGCGATGTTTTGTTTGAGCTCCTCAATGTCGTTGTCGCGAACCTCATCTTGCGGAGCGTTTTGGCGGCGCTTAAGGGCATTCTGGTACTCACGGCGTTTGTTGACGTAGCTTTCTCGCTGCAGTTCAAGTTTGCGCAGTTTGCCGATTAAGCGATCACGAAGCGAAGAGCGACCTTTGGAGGAACCAACAAGATAATCGCGCAGGCGCTCTTTTTCGTCAGGGGTAAAGACCAACGGTGACAGACTGCCGCTGACACTGTTGAGGGTAAAGAGCGAGCAGAAGTCCTGATGCAGGCTCTCTGCTTCGTTCATGACATAGTCGAGGAACCCCAGCGGGAAACTTTCCGGCGTGTAGCTTTCCGCATTGAGCACTTCGGGTTTGATGATGTCGTCGATCGTGGTCGGAATCTGAGCATTTTCGTACCGGCTCATCCAGCGGGTCAGGCTCAGAGCAAAGAGCTGGCGCTCGAGCACCGCCATCGCATGCAGAAAGACTCCGGGCGGCTCCACGGCACCGGCAAGCATTTTTTCAGGATCGGCCCAGAAATACTGAGCGTGCTGATCGGCGCCGCAGATTGTCATAGCGAGCGCATTGCCGTCGCGACGTCCGGCTCGCCCGATACGCTGCAGGTAGCTTGCCTGCTTCGGGGGCATGGAGCTCAATAGCACCGAGGAAAGATCGCCGATATCGATACCCATCTCAAGCGTGGGTGTGGCCGAAAGCAGATTGACGTCCCAGGGTTCCTTACCATGGATGAAACTGCGCTCGATTCGTCCGCGTTCCTGACTGGGAACATTGGCCGTGTGTTCGCGCGCTGTTGCTCGATACGGCGTTCCCTGATAGAGGTCTTCTTCCTCGGCAAAGGGCTCGATAACGTGTGTTTCGGCATTGCACTTTTTCGATAAGCAGTGCATGTGTTCCCATTGCGAGCAGTTTTCAGCAGTGCCTTCAAAAACGTGCCAGCGCCCGCACGAGGGACAAACGGCTCGTTTAAGAGAACGTGCAATGTACCAGGTTTGCGGATTGAGCATGTAGACCGGAGTATTGGTCTGCTTTTTCATCCAGATCACATGAACCATGTCAAGCGAGCGAAGTACATCAAGCATGGCGGTGTAGATGTCTTCGCAGCCGGCAACAACATCAAGCTCTGCGCCGAAGATGCTGGTGAGCCACACGCTGTACCACGTTTCAGAACGAGACGAAGTCGGCAGAATCGAATCAAAGAATCCTTTTGAGGAATTCTTTAACGGACGCATGGCAAGCGGAGCGGGCGGTCGGAAGCGTTTGCCGTAATTGGGCAGCGACAAACTTCTATTGAAAATCCAGTCGTCTCCGGTTTCGACAAAGTAGGAGAAGTCGGAGAGCCCCTCAATGGAGCTGACATCAAATGCACCGCGAGACTTCTGGTGCATTAAAAAACCTGTGATGAAACGCTCGAAAGCCTCGATGGGTTTGTCGCGCAAGCCTCCTACAAGTTCTATCACCTTTGCTTGAAATTGAGCGGCGGCTACCTTGATCAGATACGGATCCGGGACGGCAGCGCCAATGCCGGCAAGTTCCAATGTACGGCCGCTGTGCGAGCGCAGAGTCAATTCAATAAAAACTTCCCAGCGAAGTCGGGCTTTGACGTTGTCCACAAATCGTCCCCAGTCGGTTTTCTTTTGCCCGGCGTCTTCATTGACGAAGAGCGCGGGAACAATTTCAAAGCGCTTGTCGATCGAATCGACTTTCGGGTTAAATCCTCCCGCCGAGAGCGGCTGCCACAGTTCAGAGGCCTTGTCAGCGAAGTCCCGCCAGGCTTTGCGCCAGAGCATGTCAGACGGAACAAATGTCGTGACAAAACGGGCAGCGGCGATATCGTCGGCTCGCTGCTTGACGTAGGCGGAATTGCTCTTTCGAACTTCGTTGGCAGCACCGATTTCCCCAACCCAGTGATCGGTTAAGCGGTTTAACACCGCATCCAAGGATTGGCGCTCTCCGGGGCGAATCAATCGAATGACGCCGGCGGCAGCTTGACGCACGGTATAGAGGTAGTTGCGGGCTTCGATAAAACCAGCACGGTGAGCTGCATCCTGCACCGAGTCAGAAAATGCAATGAGTTTGTGATCGTCGTTGGCGGTACTCGAATTGAGATGCCCAAAAAGAGCAGACGACAGGGTCGTGGAACGAGCACCGAAGAGGCGCATCGTATTTTCTCCGCCGCACCAAGGGCAAGTGGTGCTCATGCGCACGTAACGGCCGTCTTCGGATTTTGTTGATTTGATGAGATCCGGTCGACGAACTACGATGAATTCGCTGACGCCGTGTTCATCGGGTAACGTCTTGGCCCACACCTCTTCGGCGGATTTGCCGATGCCAACCCAGCTTAATTCAAGGTTCTTTGTGTTGAGGTAACACATGTCCTTGGCATAGAGCTTGAGCTGCTTGCTCAGTTCCTCTCTTTTGACCGGATACAGAACGGCACACTCGGGTTTCGCGGCAAACCAATTCCTATAGAAGAAATCGGGATCGGTGGAAATCTTGTCAACATTGACTGTCGTGCCCCATCCAGTTGCATTGCAGTCGCGACAGGTGACGAGCGGCAACGCTAAGGGGGAATGCTCTGTGAGGTCTGCGGCAGCGATAAGTTTTGGAGCACGCTCAACTGTTGCGAGCATCTTGTTGAGTTCTCGCAGCCAGAATTGCACGCGTACAGTCAAAAACGGAATGATTCTGCCTTTGGCACCGGTGAGTCTTGCCATAGAAACGAGAGCGGCAAGACTGCGGATCAAAAGCACGACTTCCTCGTGCGAAAAGCCTTTTAGAACTTCCAGTTCACGCTTCCATTGATGCGCGAGCTCTTCGACGTGCACGACTTCGTCCTCGGTGCTCATCAGGCGCTGGAAGGCTTCAAGGTGCGGCAACGATTGACCGACCTTGAGTGCAGCTTGTGTCCAGCTCTCTTTGTCGTTTTCTGTGATGGACAAAAAGCGTCCGAACCAAAGTGAATAGGCTTCCGAAGCGAAACGCTCTGCCGTGCAAGCTCTTGAAAGAGACTGGAAAGCCTTGAACTGATATGGGGTGGGCCAGCGGCCTTCAAAATGGCGTGGGCCAAAAGTATCCAAATATTCACCCAGCGAGAGACGATCTTCTTTGATGATCGATTCTTCGTTTGAGAAGTCGGCTCCGAAAACGTCGCTTGCGTACTGCTGCAAGGCGCCTAAGCCATCACTGCCGCCGAGGGTGGCGGATGTACCAACGCAGGCCAATCTGTCGCTAAGGTTAAGAAAGTCACGCAAACGCCGAATCAAACAGGCAAGGTCGGTTCCCTGGGCGCCATCGAAGGTATGCAGTTCGTCGACAATGAGATAGCGCAGACTCTTGGCTGTCGTGGTGCGCCACAATGCTCGATCCTCACGGCGCAACAGCAGAAAGTCGAGCATCTTGTAGTTGGTGAGCAGAATGTCGGGCGGATTCTTTCGCAGCACTTTGCGATCGGTGATGCAGTTTTCACCCTTCATGACACCGGATATTGAGCCCGGCGATCCCGTGTAAAGGCCAACCGTGAGCCTCGGACCACCGGCTTGTACGATGTCTTCGCACATGCTCGCAAAACGCCGAGCCTGATCGGTGGCCAGAGCGTTCATCGGATAGATGACAATGGCTTTGATGCCGGGAATGTTCTCGGCATTCATTTGCAAGACCGCATCAAGCACGGGCAAAAGAAAGCACTCAGTCTTACCGGAACCGGTGCCTGTGGCCACAATTGTTGATTTCGGCTTGGGGTAGGCGAGCCTTTCAAACGCCTTTAGCTGATGCGCGTAGGGAACCCAGTCACTTGCAATGCCCCACTTGCCGGATAAATGCGGCAATGCCGCTTTCATATCCGCGGGAATTGTGCGGAAGGGGCGTCTAATTTCCAACCACGGTCCCTGAATGAAGTTGCCTTTTTTCTCGATGTAGGAGTCGACAATAGAGACACCATCGGGCTGAAAAGCCGGTGTAGCGATCGGAAACTCACGTTCGATAAAGGAGCGAAGGCCGGCTTCAATGTCGCGTTCAGTAAGGCTTGGGAGCATATCAACTCAACAGAAAATTGAAGAGACAAATGAAGTGGTAACTATTTTGCCGAAAAGCTATCGAAGGAGGAAAATTCAGCAATTAGGTACTCTCTCCTTTTATCTAAGGTATGCACGGAGAGCCAATTGTCGAACAGATGATCAATTGTTTTTTCTCCAGTTTCGAACAAAATTGAAAATAAAATGTATCGGTAGGGGATATTGCTAGCATGCTTTGGAATGCTTGACAACAGATCTCCGCTTTGCTTGAATGCATTATTGAATTCTTTGTAATTTTGATACATTACCCCGCCAAAGGTAAATTGGAAAATTGCATATACAGAAAGCAATTTGAATCCAGGCAAAAGGTCTTCTTTGTAGTTTTTGAGTACTGAGTATACAGATATATTTCTGGCAAGTTTTTCAATGTCTCTCAAGGATAAGTTGTAGTATTCAACAAGCTCTCGCAACAACCAAGTTGAACGACTCGTTTGCCTATTGGTATCGCTAAATAGTGGTGACTTAAAAATTTCCAGACGATCAAATTCAATATCCAAATATTTTACTGAATTTAAGATTCTCTCTTTGTTTTTATCTTGAGCTGAGTCTGGGAGATTTATTTGGAATTGAAAAAATTTGTCAAGATATTTTTTTGCAACTTCTTCATTGTTACCGTAATTATGTTTGACAATTTCAATCAATTGCTTCGAATTGATGATGAAAATGATTTTTAAATTTGGAATATCGAAAACATGCTTGACGACCTCTAACAGATGTAGAGCATAGTCCGGCCTGCAACGATCTAACTCATCGATAAACAGAACCAATTTTTTGTTTTCTGTTGCCCTGGATAAAAAATTCTTTAACTCATTGAGGTATATTTCAGTATTTGATTTATGTTCAAATGATTTTTCATGAATGTCAGAATTTAACTTATTGGCTATCTTTGCAATATATTTTACAGCGATACCAAATGTTGGCTGAATATTTTCTGCTACAGCCCCAGTTGTTGCAAGGATAAGATTCAAAGCATGACGCTTTAGTTCTCTCTTGTCATGCTCTACATTGAAAGTTTTATATAGTCTTGCCAGAATGCTTGTTAGTGGTTGATCGTACGAATCCTCGGAAAAGGCATCAAAGTACTCAGCTATTAAGTAGTCGTTGTATTCTTGATTTATCAAGTGAACAGTTTTTTGGCAAAACTCAGTTTTGCCCGTCCCCCATGAGCCATTTATGGCAAGCGGAAAAATTTCGCTATTATTTTGGACAAGCTCGATTAAGCGCTTAGCAAAAGGCTCACGGACAAAGTCATCCCTTTTTTTAAATGTAATTGGTGCAATCATTTGATTTCTTTGCGAATAATCTGTTTTATGTTGATTCATTTGCCTTTTGTTTTATCAAAACGAGCATCAAATGCTCTCCAGGCACACTTGTAATCAGATTCTCGATTCATCTTAAAGAATGGGGCCACGTATTTGACAGTTGTCATCTGGGGTTCGTCGCTCATGGAAATATCAGGGAAGGTCTTTTCAATATAGCCTTCTTTCATATCTTTGACCTCTTCAAACCCAAGGCCTCCGGCACCTACGTCGTAGCCATTTTTACGGTAGGTAATGCCTTCATCGGCGTCTTTTGCGCGTTTCTTGCGAGGCAAGCCAACGCTCGGAAGCGCAGAATTTGTTGTAAACACAATGCGTCCGTTTTGGTCGTACCAAGTGTTGGCTTCATAGTCACGCATGACGCGGAAGCGCAGGCGGTAAAGCGTCAGAAGATCTTGGAGATCAAGCCCCATAGCTTGAGCTGTCAAGACATCTAGTTCCAACAGGGCTTGACGACGCATGAGGTCACTGCGCAGGGCACAGTTTCTGGACCATTTGGATGTCAAGCGTGAAAACCAGTCAGCATCTAATCCTGCAGATTGTTGCGTCCACTGTTCCTTGGTGTGTCAAGCGTCCTTTAAATTGACCCCCGAAAACGTCGTTTAAGTTGACCCCCTGA
>ERZ772835.483-NODE-483-length-34522-cov-15.1639_pt1 | contig 34522 bp, 29 predicted proteins | sample MGYA00511901_ERZ772835 | MGnify/ENA primary metagenome ERZ772835 (study PRJEB29015, sample SAMEA2737729) | human gut metagenome | biome: human gut; feature: human-associated habitat; material: faeces | place: China | collected 2012 ...
GCACATTAGAATTTTAAGCATATTTTTATTCGTGCGAATATCAAAAATCCACACCTACGCCCCCGAATTTTGAGATGAACCGCCCACCCAAATGGTGTTCACAACCTGACGATTGGCATCTTGCGCAAAGCCTGAGCTGATTTTGTGACTTTGGGAGAAAATTAGAAAATCTTAGTGTGTCTGTAGATACACAGTGATGTTCTGCCACGGATGGCAGAACAAGGCTTCACGAGCCACGGATGGCTCGTTGAACGCCGGTCACGTCACTCCGAGAAAATCTAACTCAGACACACTTAGACTTTTCTTATTTTCGTACAACGGAACCAAAATTACTCCGGCTTTGCGCAAGACGCCACTCACAAGCCTACGAAACACCATTTGGATGGGCGACGCATGCCTCAACAAACCAGCATTTGGAGGATGCTTATTTTTACAATGAAGAAATGGAGAAATGAATCATGGTTACATCTATCGCACGCCAGAGTGTTATCATAAAATGCAACATGCAGAAATCTGTCCTGACCGGTAATTACGAATTTTACTATGCGGCAGGTCTTGTCACAAAGTTATCCGGAATCGGGTTCTCAGAGGATATCAGACCGGTTGAACTGGCAAATTTGTTACATGAAGAAATGAAAAAGACAGAACCAAAGGACGAACAGGAGAAGTATCTGTTTTCCATGTTGAAGGATTACAAACCGACAGAAGAGTACGATGAACAGATGAAAGAACTGCTGCTGTGGGGAAAAGGGGAGCAGTATCTGTGGACGGTGACAGTGCCGGAACAGGGATAGACACAGAAAAAAGTCCGTCGACCTCAAAGCCACTGTTTATAAGGCATGAGGGGATTTTTTTGTAAGTAAAATCACGGATTTATCAGGAAAAAAAGAAAAAATCGTTCTAAAAGTCCGTCGATGTCAGTAGGTCTTTTTAAAAGAGCAGGAAATATTGGATTTATGCGGATTGCATGGTTTTTTAGAAAAATAGGTCGACGGACTTTTTTGGAAAAAATGGGTTGAAATAAGGAAAATTTGAGAGTATGATATGTAAAGAAGCTGATAAAATCAGTTGTTTTACATTACCTATGAGGAATTGACACGCTTTGTAGTTGTTTGTTGCTCTCATTACGTTCATCATAAGTTTTATATTACCTATGAGGAATTGACACTCTTTTCCCTGAAACGTTCCATAAACTATACTACAGTTTTACATTACCTATGAGGAATTGACACCAAAAATCCTTTCTCAACACACGTTTTCATTCGTGAAAATGGGTTTTACATTACCTATGAGGAATTGACACTATTACGGTTTTTGTTCTTTTTCTTATTCTTGATCTGTTTTACATTACCTATGAGGAATTGACACGAACCATTGACAGTTCATGACCATCTGTGTTCCAATCGGTGATTTCTAGGGAAGAATGTTTTACATTATCTATGAGGAATTGACACAAGTTCTATTAACCTTTGCATTAATCCTGTTAATTTACCTTCTCGTTTTACATTACCTATGAGGAATTGACACATCTTCTGCATTTGCCAATTCTGTTAACATTGTCTGATAGTTTTACATTACCTATGAGGAATTGGCACGTTTCCTGACCTCTTGATGAACGAATCGCCAATGATCCAGCACGTTTTACATTACCTATGAGGAATTAGCACATAAATCCGTGACGGTTGTTTTGCCTTTGCAATCTTATATTTACATGTATTACATTACATAAGCAAAATTGATACTGAAAATATTGAAACGAGTTTTACGTTCCTAATTAATGTTTATCCCTGAACAAAGGAGGATTGACGTATGGAATTAAGTATTGGTGATGTCCTTTCAGATGATAATATAAATACTGCTATGGAATCTCTGACGGAAAAAAGAGATAGTTGTGGCGTTGATGGGGTAAAGTTATCGGAATTGCCAGTATATTGGAGCGCAAATGGAGACAGAATAAAAAAGGCGATACTGGATGGAATCTATGTACCGGGCATGATCAATCAGATTGAAATTATAAATCAAAAGGGAAAACATCGTAAGGTTTCTTTGATGAATTCGGTTGACCGTCTTATTTACCGTGCATTATTTCAGAAAATGAACCTTCTTTGGAAAAATGAATTTTCTGCCTGTTCATATGCTTATCAGGATGGAAAAGGGGTATTGGCGGCTGTAAAACAGGCAGCACAATACATAGAAGAGGGGAATATATGGTGTATTGAACTTGATATACACAATTTTTTTGACAATATAAATCAGGAATTACTGCTTGAAAAAATTCGGGCAGAGATTTCAGATGAAAAAGTGATGAATCTGATCATTGTATATTTAAGATGTACAATACTGGATGATCACATTACATATCAGAAAGAAGAAGGAATACTTCAGGGTGGACCTCTGAGTCCGCTGCTCAGCAACATATACATGGATGCGCTTGACCATTATATGGAAGAGAAGAAGTATTCCTTTTGCCGCTTTGGAGATGATATTAATGTGTATGTAAAGACTTATGATGAGGCGGCTGCCTGTCTGAATACTGTCAGGAAATATATTATAAATGTGGAAATGCTTCCACTGAATCAGAAAAAAACGGGAATATTTCAGGGCTTGAACCGCAAATATTTAGGGTACCGGTTTGAGGAAAAGAATAAAAAAATTCTTATAAAAAAAGAAAAGAAAGCGTATCGGAGTGTTTACAGAGACTGGTATACGACAGGAATACAGAGGGTTGATAATAACTACCATCTGATCAATGAGGGAATCCTTACGAAAAGAGATTTTAATGTCTTATTTGAAAGTAATGAGGGGAAAAAATATATTCCGGTAGAAACAACCGATGCATTGTTTATTTATTCGAATGTAATAATTACCGGTGGATTTCTGGAGTTTATGAATCAGGTGGGACTTAATGTCTGTCTCATAGACAAATACGGGGAAAAGATAGGCAGTTTTGTCCCTCAGAATAATCGAAGAAATATCAAAACAGAATTAAAACAGTTAAGGATATATGACTCAGAAACAGAACGACTTGCCATGGCGAGAAAAATTGAAATAGCTGGGATATCGAATATCCGTGCAAATTTGAGATACTATGAAAGACGTAAAACATCAAAAGAACTGCAGGAAAATGTAGATGTGATGTCTGCCTGTATCAAACAGATGAATGAGGCAAAGAGTATCAACGAACTGATGCTGATAGAAGCGCAGGCGCGTCAGAGATATTACCAGTGTTTCAATTATATATTGGATAATAAAGATTTTCATTTTGAAAAAAGAACCAGACGTCCGCCACAAGATTCGATCAATGCAATGATAAGTTTTGGCAATACGTTGCTTTATCAAAGGATTGCCAATGAAATTAACAGGACAAGTCTTGATATCCGAATTGGAATAATTCATGCAGCAGGAAGCAGACAGGAAAGTCTGAATCTTGATCTTGCTGATCTGTTCAAACCGATACTTGTTGACAGGGCAATATTTACATTGATAAATCGTAAGGTGATCAGCAGTTCGGATTTTATTGAAGTGGAAAATAATGGAATATACCTTAGCAAAAGTGGAAAAAAGGCATTTATCAAAGAATTTGAAAATAAAATTTATCAGAAAGTAAAAATCGATGGAATTGATAGAACGTATGATTATATTATCAAAAGAGAAATACAAAATTTGAAGCGTGAGATTGAAACCGGCGAGGTGTATAAACCATATAAATATGTATGAGCAAAAAAGTCCGTTGACTTTAAAGTCGCTGTTTACAAGGCATCAAGAGAAAATTTCTGGTGTAAAGTCATTGATTTTCGTGGGAAAAATGGGTTGAAATAGAGGAATTTTAAGAGTATGATATATAACAAAGCTGATAAAATCAGTTGTTTTACATTACCTATAAGGAATCAACACAAGATGAGCCTTTATCACTATTACACAATAAAGGCTTATTTTTGTTGCGCTTATTTGCTGATTATACCTGTTGAAACCTTGAAAGATCAGAATAACTAAAGTATAATAAATGAATACAAATGTTTTACCAGGTGGAATTTTTATTAACCAGTTCATTGCCACACAGAGGATAAGGAACCGCATGTTTGTCATTCTTGTCTATGATGTAAATGTAAAAAGGACAAATAAGATACTGAAAATCTGCAGAAAGTATCTGATTCATGTTCAAAAATCTGTTTTTGAAGGAACGATTACAGAAGCTAAGTTGAACAAACTTAAATCAGAACTGGGACGTACCTGTAAAAAAGAGGAAGACAGCATTATGATATACAGGTTTGATTCTCTGCGTTATTCCAGCAAAGAGGTAATAGGACTATATACAACGGACGATAATTTTTTATGAAAGTGCTTTGATAAAACTTATGGACGATATATTTATTAATTTGACAAACCATCCTTCTGAAAAATGGGAAGAAAGTCAGCGGGTGGAAGCTCAGAAATATGGGAAGATCGTAGATATCCCCTTTCCAAATGTGGATGCATATGCGACAGAAACACAGGTTGAAGATTCAGGCAGAAAGATTGTTGAGAAGGTGTTAGAATACTCACCGGCGGCAGTGTTGTGTCAGGGAGAGTTTACACTGGCATTTCAGGTCATAAATATGCTGTTGGATCAGGATATAACAGTTGTAGCTGCATGCAGTGAACGGATTGTAAAAGAGGTCGGAAATAAAAAAGAGTCGTATTTTAATTTTAAAAAATTTAGAAAATATACGAGAAGATAAAGGGTGGAAATATGAATATTTTGCTGTTGTCCATGAGCAAACTGTCGGTAAGAGAGGGAATTATAGAAGAGAGTAAATGTAAATGGACAGATGAAAATAATACTGAGCATGAAATTGAATATTACAGTCAGTTAGAACCGATCACAAGAATGCTGATAGAAGCGGGCGAGATACCGGATGAAGTGATCATGCTCTGCACACGGGAATCTGTGGAGCAGGTGCCATTTATGCTTAAGGATGAGGAGAAAATAATGTCTCCGTGTGAGTTTTATCAGGAACGGATCAATCTCCAGTTGAAAAATGAAAAAGAGATCCATTATATAACGATGCCCCAGCGAAGAACGTTAAATTCAACCGATCTGGAAAGCAAAAGACAGGCGATTGCAGAGATCGCAGAATATGTTCTGAAAAAGAAAAAAGAGGCTGGAGATTTGAATCTCTGGATTGACACACAGGGCGGGCTGCGTGATATTTCATTACTTATGAATGCGGTTTTTTCATTATTGAAGACCAGCGATGTTGTTCCAAAAGGAATCTACTCCATCAATTTTGAAGGTGGAAAAGGAACAATTCAAAAGCAGAATGTTACCTATCAGATTTTTGATTTTGTCTCCGGAATGAATGAGTTTATCGAGTATGGACGGGCGGATCAGCTTCTGACCTATTATAAGAGTATTAAAGAAGAGATTCCGCCGGTAGTGCAGACAATGAATGATCTGTCTGAGGCGATCATGCTTTGCAATACAGATGAATTTGACAGACAGTTAATAGAACTCAGAAAGCAGATCAGAAAGGCAGATAAAAGCGACCCTCTATTTTCAGTTTTTATTGAGCAGATTAAAAATGATTATAAAAAAATATTAGATGAGAATGCCACAAGTCTGGATATTGTTGAGTGGCTTGTGTCAAAGGAACTGTATCAGCAGACACTTACTTATATCGAGTCGAAAGTGCCGGCAGAATGGGAAGAAAAATATATCATACATTTTGAAAGTAATAAGGAAATACCAGAAGAAGTATTTCCGAAATATAATACGAAACCGTTTCCAAACGAATTGAACTATTACATAGGCATGTTACTGGATGTCAGTAAGCTGGATAAAGCTGAAAGTAAAATCAGTTTGATCAGTTCAGTGAATGAAATTCTTAAAATGAGATGGATGCAGATAGAAAAAGGATCCGATGCAACCTTTGATTATCCGAAGAAAGGAAGTCCGTATGTGATTACGGTAAGTACGAATACGAATAATAAAAAGTTACTTTCGAAACAGATTTTAATGTACCGGATTATTAAGGATGAACGGAATAAATGGAATCATATGATGAATACAAAGCGCATGACACGGAAAGAATTAACTACCGTCATCAATGAATTCATTCAAAATGGCCGCAGACTATATGCGGATATACAAGCGTAGCACTGGATACAAAAGGAGAATGTATGAGGGAAGAACTATTAGATAAAGAAGTATTGGCAATGTATGATGTCAGGGGAATACAGTCTTATATTTTTAAGACAAATAAGGCAAAAGAAATCATTGGGGCATCTGTACTGGTTGCAAACATTATTACGGATGGACTGGAAAAATACAAAAAAGAGTTAGATACTGCAGAACAATCCCACTATATGACAGACTGGCAGAACGATGATCCGACGGCATTTCTGAAAGATTTGTCCATAGAGATGCAGGTCATGTTTATCGGGGGAGGCAATGCATATGTCTTATTCCGGCATGGCGCGGTCTGCCAGAAGGTAAACCGTTTTCTTGCAAAGCATGTTCTGGATGAAACTTATTCTTTAAATCTTGCAGTTGCCGTCATCGAAAAGACGGAGTCTTATAACAAGGATTATAATCATATCAATGATGAAATGCGGCGTATCAAAGCATACATGCCGCTTGCACAGCCGGTTGGTGCAATGCCGTTTATGGCAGTCGATTCTATTACCGGATATCCCATAACTTACATGGAAAATAATAAATATTACTGTACGGAATCAAAATTAAAACGTCAGGCATTCCCGAAAGACGAGCGTGAAAAGGTGTTTGACGATATGGTGACCGGAAAAGGGGATAATTCGCTGCTTGCAGTATGCCATATTGATGGAAACAGTATGGGAAAACGTATAAAAAAGATCATGGGAGGAGAGGGGAAAAAACACAAGACTATCGAATTCTATGGAGAAGCAGTCAGAACCATGCGGGGGTTGTCAAAAGAGATCGCTGAAACATTCCGTGATACTTTTGATCATATGACAGAATATATGGATTATTTGTCACCGCAGGTCAAAAAAACGCAGCACAAGCTTTACCGGGAGATCATTGTTGCTGGAGATGACATTACATTTGTCTGCAATCCGAAGCTGGCAATACCGGCAGTCCGGTATTTTCTTGGGAATATCGGTAATGACAGCGAATACAGTGCGTGTGGAGGTATCGCTTTTTTCAACAGCCATTTTCCATTTTCAGATGCTTATCAGGTTGCGGAAGAATGCTGCGGCAGTGCAAAGAAAAGAGCGAAACAGAAAGAAAACCATGGCGTAGATGATGAAATTGGCAATTTTTTTGATTATCAGATGTGTTCAAATATAAGAGCTGCCAATTTATCCGCTTACAGAGACAGACAGTATCGTTCTGATGCCGGATCATTTATGGCACGTCCGTATTATGTTCCGGCAAAGAATGACCGGTACAGACTGAATCAGAAGAATCAGCGATACAGTATCAGCCGTTTTGATGAATGGAAGGGGCAGATATTGTCCATGCCAAGAAGCAAGGCTAAGCAGCTGCGTGATGTGATCACGATGGGAAAGAATGCTATGGATGAATATGTTTCTTTTCTGGAATCAAGGGGGTACGGCAGTTACCGCGCCAATATAGATCAATATCCGGTCTGGTATGATGTGTTAGAGGTTATGGATCTTGTCATGGAAGGAGGGAATGAAAATGAAGATAACGATCAGGCTTTTAAGTGATCTGTCAACAACGGCGGGAGAGACTTATAATAGTCTTGTGGATACGGATGTTGTTTATGATAAATATGGTATTCCCTATATTCCGGCAAAGAGGATCAAAGGATGCATCAGAGAGGCTGCACTTGAAATGTGTGAGATGGGAATCATGGAAAAATCACAGTATACAAGGATTTTTGGGGAGGCAGGTTATCAGTCTTGTGAGTTCTGGCTCTCGAATGCATATATCAGGGATTATAAAAAGACGGTAGAGGATCTGGAAGCATTTGAAAGCGAGCTTACGGCACCTCAGAATGTGCTTGCACAGTATGCATATACAAGGACGCAGACAGCAGTTGACCAGAGAACCGGTGTAGCGGATGAAAATTCGCTGCGGACAATACGAGTGGTACGGAAAGGACTTGTTTTTGAAGCGGATTGCGGAATGGAAAACAGGGAAGATGAGGAAATTTTGAAAAGTGCAGTTTCTTTGGTAAAACATATTGGTATGGCAAGAACAAGGGGACTCGGGCTCGTTACCATGCGTTTGGAAGATGGAGATGAGCAGGAATGTAAACATGTAATGTTTCCTTCAAAGCAGTTTTATGACAGAAATAAAATCTCTTACACGATCCATTTAAACTCTACGCTGATATGTAAAACGGAAAACGGTAATCAGGCAGAAACAGAAGATTACATTGCGGGAAGCAAAGTATTGGGACTGATCGCAGGTGCGATGGGACAGACTGCATATCGCGAGATGATGTCAAAAGAAAATATGGTAGTTTCAAATGCTTACATTAAGTGCGGTCAGACCAGATGTATACCGGGGCGTGCATCCTGGCAGAAGGAAAAAGATCAGTCCTATGATGCAGACGGAAAGATGATGATATTTGATCTGTTGTATGAGCCGGATTGTGGCAGCCGTCAGATGACATCTTCCGGAATTGATTATATAGCAGATGATAAAAAGGTTATGACGGTTGATACAGAGATCAGCTACCATCATCAGAGACCGGAGGATAAATCAATCGGAAGGGCAACCGGAAATGAGGATGGATCAAGTTTTTATCAGCTGGCAGGCATCAGTGAGGGACAGTCGTTCGGAGGCTTTATTTATGCTGGAAGAGAGGTTGCAGAAAAGATCATTGAAGCTGTCGGAACTTTGAAACATGTCCGTATGGGATATGGAAAGTCTGGTGAGTTTGGAGACGTTGACTTTACATTAGACAGCTTGGAAGAAGTTTGCGATAAAAATCCGCAGGATACGGTAAAGGATGCCGTCATAACGGTATTGTCTGATCTGGTTTTATATAATAAGCAGGGAATCCTGACAGCAGAGCCAGAGGTCTTAAAACAGTATTTGGAAGATATACTTTCGGTATCAGATCTTGAGATCAGGAATCCTTTTTTTAAGTTTGATACGGTCGGTGGATTTAATGTTACCTGGAAGCGTCGCAAACCTGTCTTTTATGCGATCGGGAAAGGTAGTTCGTTTATCCTTCATTCTGAGTGTGGATTTGACATTCAGCTGTTAAAGAACTGTTTTATTGGTGAACGCACCACAGAAGGTTATGGTGAGATTATTGCAGAAAAGTTTTTGAGGGGAAAATCCGCTTCGGAAGGAAAGATATATATATCGAAGTATTCTGATGAAGCAGATCATCGGAAATTGGATGGTAAAACAGGAATTATTTATACACTGCTGCAGGATGATTTTGAAAAAAAAGCGGAAAAAAATATCCGTGAGAAAGCTGGGGAATTTACCAGTGATATCAAAAATGAATCCGGCATAAATTTGTCGGTATTGAATGCAGCTGTGGCAAAGATCAGGGTACTTTTCCGGACAGAAAAATCATACGAAGCCATGTCAGAACAGATCAGACAGATTGAAGATGAAAAGAAAAAGAACATTTGCATTAAGATTCTGGAAAAAGCAGATCCGAAGAGTATTGCAGCTGAAACAGAACGGGAAATCCAAAAGAACTATGGAATAGAGTTCCACAGTGACATGGATGATAATGAGAAGTACAGGTTTATGTATCGCAGTTACATCATAGATCTGAAATACTGTGTAAAGATATTGCAAAAGGAGCAGGATGCATGAGTAATAGGATTTTAAAAAGAAAAGTTCTAAGAATACAAGTCCGGTTTACCGCTCCGCTTTGTGTTTCGTCAGGAGAAGAAAAGTGGACGGATTCAGATGTTTTAAAAGATGCAGATGGAAGACCGTTTGTCGCAGGAAGTTCTGTTGCAGGTGCTATGAGGGCATATCTGGAAAAGGAAAAAGACTCTCCGTGTATGATGGGGTATTTAAGTGCGGATGGAAATGGCAGGATGAGTTCTGTCTATATATCAGATATGGTTTTTGACGAAAAAACAGTCGCGTTTTCCGTTCGCGATGGTGTTTCGTTAAACGATAATAAGACTTCGAAAACGGAGAGTAAATATGATACAGAGATATTGGAGACCGGAGCGGAGGCATATTTTTTTATAGAACTTGTAATTCGCGAAGCGGATGACGAGCCTGAAATGGCAGGTGGGATAAAAGCTTTTATTTATGGAATTGATCAATCAGAGATCCGTCTTGGAAATAAAAAGACCAGAGGGTTTGGTACATTTGAAGTAACAGTTGTAAACAGCAGATGCTATGATAAAACAAACTATCTGGAATATGCACAGGCTTATGATGATAAGACATGGCTTGATGTCCAAAATGAGATTGAAGAATATAAAATGTCTGTTGATCCTCTATATGCAAAGACGATAAAAATTGAAATTCCTCTGCGTATGAAAGGAGGAATCAGTATCCGTCAGTATGCTGCCAGAAAGGGAGAACCGGATTATGTACATCTGACAGATCATGGTATGCCGGTCATACCGGGAACAAGTTTTGCAGGAGCGATACGGCACAGGGTAAAAGAAATTTTATGGGAGTTAGAAAAAAATGGTACAAAAATGCCGTTAAATATCGCAGGTATCATGGACTATGCGTTCGGTTTCGTGGATAAAAAAGAAGCATGCGCATCTAATATCATTATCAATGAAGCGGTTATTTGGCATGCCAGACCGCTTACGATGACAAGGACAGGAGTAAGCCGTTTTGAAGGAGCAGTCAAAAAAGGAGCATTATATACAGACAGAACTTATGTTGATGGAGACCTTACACTTAAGATGTCTGTCCGTATCAAAGAAAATCCGGCAGATGCCAGATGGATCATGGGTATTTTAATGCTTGCCGTCAAAGATCTGCAAAATGGTTTTCTGGCAGTTGGTGGTCTTACCTCTATCGGGCGTGGCATATTTTGCGTAAATGGTCCGGTTCTGATCAATGGTGAAGCAGGAAAAGAGGATGGATATATCGCAGATATTTTTAAAAATATGAGTCCAGATGGAGGTATGAGAGCATGAATTTAGCAAAAGCACCGGAGCATGGGATAATGTATGCTCTTTATACAGGGCGGGTTGTTTATGAACCATATGACCGCGACCGTCTTCCATCTGCAGAAGAGATGCAAAAGGGACTCTTAGAACTGCATTTGTTTGATGAGTACAAAGAATACCGGTTTATCAGATCGGCGCGCGGGGATATCGAATTGTGTGTGGATGATAAAATCATCAGTTATTGTGACCGGGATGAAAAAAATGTTCATTCGGATACATACACAGAGGGAAAAATAATCACGCTTACAAAGGGACAGGAATCACCGGATGAGAGTAAGGATTATGTGGAGATTGTAAATTATATATCTTATGATGAAAACGATCTTATGACTATAAATAATTATAGGCTGAAAGAGGTGAGATAAGTATGAGGGGATTTGTAAATCCATATAATTTTATCCGTTTTCCAAAGGAAAAAGCGAAAGCATATGAAGATACGGACATCCATACTGGCGTGATAGAATATACGGTTACAACCAAAACACCATTGTTTATTCCAAATTCAAGTTCGGATCACGCTTTTAAGGAATCCGAGGTAAAGGATCATAAATCTTATGACTTCTTTTCTTATACGGAGCTTGAGACAGATCGCACATATGATAACGAGTACCATGTTCCGGTAATACCGGGAAGTGAGATCCGCGGTGTTGTAAGGCAGGTATATGAGACATTGACGGATTCTTGTATGGGAATATTAAATGTAGATGCGTATCCGGTAAAAAGAACGATGGGACAGTTTAAGCCTGCTTTGATCCACCGTACGATCAATGGAAAACTTGAACTATTAAATGCAGATTCTTATCGTATCGAAATGGCTTGTGGAGAAAAAGAAGACGTGTCTGAAAGATACAGTAATGGAACGATAGTATATTTTAATAGGATAAGACCGGGTGGATTGATAAAATATTACAGCTTTTCAAAGGACGGAGATTTTAACGGCAGCGGCTGTCTGATCAAATGGGGAATGGGCTGCAGAAAGAAGCGGTATCATATTTTTGCCGGTAAAAACGCACAGAGTCCGGAAGAAAGATCGTTATCGAAGGATGTGATCGAAAGAAAACTGCTTCCAGTGATAGAGTCATATCTGTCGCAGCCAAATGTATCTTCTTTGAATGAGAAGGCATATCAGGAATACAAGCAGGATCTGCAGCTTTTTTTGAAGGAAAAAGGAGAAGGGTATTTTCCTGTCTGCTATTCAAAACTGGGGAATGGAATTCTGTATTTAGCTCCTGCAGTATTTTCCAAGGAAATATCAGATCATAACATTGAGACACTTGCAGGTTCGTTTTCACCATGTAAGGAAGAGGTATGTCCTGCATGTGATCTTTTCGGATATGTGAGAAAAAATAATGAAAATTGCAAGGGTTCTAAAGTGAGATTTTCAGATATGTATGTCAGAGAAAAATTGGATGTGAAAGAATACTATCTCAATTCCCGGATCACTTTGCAGAATTTAGGAGAGCCTAAGCTTGGAAATGTAGATTTTTATCTGAAAAGACCAGCAGGGGCACAATTCTGGACATACGATTATTACTATGCAGATCAGAAGCTTAACGTTTATCCGGGTGAACTGCGGGGACGTAAGTTTTACTGGCATCACCAGAAGGTCAATCTGCCAAAAAATATAGTGCCTGTAAATCTGAATAAAACGGTGCGGATGGTAAAAGAGGGAATTGAATTTTCAGGAAAACTATATTTTGAATCAATCTCGCAGAAGCAGTTAGATCAGCTGATCTGGATCTTAAACAGTGGTACGGAGGGACTTGGGCTGAAACTTGGTGGAGCAAAGCCGCTTGGAATGGGAAGCATTATGTGTTCCGTTGACAGAGTGACAGAGCGCAGGATAACAGTGGATGACGGAAAAATAAAATATATACTGGATGAAGCAGACCAGTTTGATGATATTACATATGAAAGTGTTGGCTTCAGCAATACGGTAAAAAAAGAGTTTTATAAGATCGCAGGATTAAAAACTGTTCCTGCTGATGTGGAGATCACTTATCCGAAAGAAAATGAACAAAAAGGTAAGCTGTTAGATGAAGGGTATAAATGGTTTACGAATAACCATACATCGGTAACAGGTGGAATGGCAAGAAATCGTGAGAGTATGAAAATAAGTGAAGCATTACCACAGATTCTCGACCAGGATTTTTCGCTGCCGTATAATGACAAACCAGTGAAAAAGAATAGTTATAAAAATAATGGAAGAAACGGAAAGTATGGTACACGGCCAGCAGGCAGAATAGGATAATTATGCAGTTATTAGTACATATCCGGCTTGACAGACCACTTGTATTGCCGATCAATTATAATCATATTTTACAGTCGGTTATTTACCGGGCAATCTCTATTGTGCCGGATTTTGGTGATTTTGTTCATGATTGCGGGTACAACAGAGGTGGTCGTCAGTATAAGATGTTTCAGTTTGGACAGTTAAATGGCTCCTATCAGATCAAAGCCCGGAAAATCATTTTTGATTCACAGGTATCTTTTGAGGTAAGAAGCCCGGAGCCACTATTGATAAGGCTCATGGCAGACAGTTTTCATTATTATGGGATCACATTTGGAAAAACACTGTATCGTGATGTGGAACTGGAACTATTTGATTATACAGTGGAAGAGTCAGAACTTGTGATCCGGATGAAGTCTCCAGTAACAGTTTATGCAACGGATCCTGTTACTGGAAAAACATATTATTATGATCCGGATGAAGCAGAATTTTATGGCAGGCTCAATGACAATTTTTATCGTAAATATCAGGCATATTATGGAATTGCGCCGTATAAACCACTGGACATTTCAAAAAATGAAGGAGTAAAAACCAGAAAGATCGTCACAAGATATCAGAACAGCTATGTGACAGCATGGTTTGTACAGCTGAATTTAGCAGGTGAACGCAGATATCTGGATTTTTTGTATCAGACGGGGCTGGGAGCAAAAAACTCCCAGGGGTTTGGAATGTTTGAGATTGTGTAAGTAAGAAAGCAGTTATTTTGCTTGATAGAGCTTTGAAGCCGCTGCATAGGAATCTGCGAACTTTTGTCTTAGGGATGGAGGAGAAAGAATTTCGGCATCGGCTCCAAAGGAAAAGAAGTAATTATATGCCTGGAGTTCAGAACAGTCGAATACATACTCGTATTCCGTGGATTTTTCTTCATTTTTTACAGGCCGTGAGTGAAGTTTTTTTAAGAAAGTCTGCGTTCCTTTTTCGGTTAGTTTTACATGTATTTCTTCCCCTTCACCAAGCAGATAGGCAGGTGAATATTTAGCCAGTTTATCTTCAATGTCCTTTATCTCTTTTTGGTTCAGATGAAAAGTGCGGCTTCTGGAAAGCCGTGAGATATTAATTCTCGACATGGAAAATGAAGCAATGACTTTATTCTTTTCGCTGTATTCTTTTTTTCTTGAATAGCAGACCAGATAGTCTTGTGTGGACATTGGATCTGCAACGATTTTATAAGGATAGACACAAAAAGTCTGTTTTGTGTCATTAATGGAAACAATAACATCTAAGATGTAATTGTTTTCACATGCAATATTTATCTGGTCATAAATATCTTTTCTAAAAATCTGTTCTCTTTTTATAAATGGAAGAGATGCGTACTCTTCAATCAGGCATTTTATATACAACCCTGAACGATCACCATATGGAACTGCTTCCATACATTCATCTCCGAATAAAAAATCTGCATTTTCATCATTAATATAATACAGTTTCGAGTGAGCCTTATTTTTTTTGAATTTTTCGATGTGGCATTTAAGCTCAGTTTCCTTTTGGGCAACAAGTATATCGATGACTTTATTGAGTTCAATTTCAGGAAAGCCAGATTTGGAATCTTTCAGACATCCGGTAAGTTTTGAGCGGTATTTTTCCAAATAGGTAAATATGGATGAAGCTGCTTCATCATGGAAATTTGTTATAACGGTATTGATGAAAGCTGTCATGGATGTAACACCAAACACAGTCATATCGTCTTCTATCGTAAATATAGCTTTATCGCTAAAAGAAATTCTTATTTTTTGCGCATCATTTATAGCAGTAAATCCCATATAGTACCATCTCCCTTTTTATATAAAAACTCTTATTGTTCCTATCATCGTAACATTTTTTTGAAAAAAATACAATTATACAAGCTAATTTCGTAACAGTTTGATGAAGAAATGATTCCGTTGTTTATTGCCATATGAAGAGTTATAATAAACTCAGTCAAGGGGAAAAAGAACAGATTCGCAGGGAGGTGATAGTATGGAAGAGCTTTTTAAGGTTATCGGTTACGCTGTAGTCGATATTCTGGTTGAAGCTGTTGCCAGTGCTGATGAGTAGCAGCTGCCAGGAATGTTTTGACTGTGAGGAGGTGATAAGTGATGGAGGATTTTGATTTCCGAGTGTTAGGTCATGTGCTTGTCGACATTTTTGCCGATATTTTTGAGGGATAAGGCATAGCCTTATTTCTCTCAATGCTGGATGAAACTGGTGGTTTGTTTTTCGATTACAGGAGGTAATGGAGATGGAAGGGATGAGAAATGATATGGTTAATTTTGGTATCAGTGAGCTTGTACCTGTGAAGGTTACAAATGTTCAGCGGGAGATCATCAAGACCAAGAGCAGATGGTTCCTGCTGGCGGAGGATGCATTACCTTTAGCGGAAAGAAGTGCGTGATCCGCATAAAAAACAGACTACCGTGTCATACTAATCCGGTAAAATTCAGATTATTTTACGGGAGGGAAAAACATGGAGAAGCAGAAAAACTTATCTAAAGTATCAGCCGGTGCAGATAAAAAGGTAAGGGATCAGGCATACAATGAGTATGTGGAATCAGTAACACCCAAACATAATCTTGCTGCGAATATGGCAAAAGCATTTGTGATGGGGGGGATTATCTGCTGCATCGGACAACTGATCTTAAATACCTGTAAAAATTTAGGACTTGATAAAGAAATGTCAGGGAGCTGGTGCAGCATCCTGTTGATCTTATTATCTGTGATCTTAACCGGACTGAATCTGTATCCGTCACTTGCGAACTGGGGAGGAGCAGGAGCACTTGTGCCGATCACAGGGTTTGCAAATGGTGTTGCAGCACCGGCGATTGAATTTCAGAAAGAGGGACAGGTTTTTGGAATCGGCTGTAAGATATTTACAATCGCAGGACCTGTTATTTTGTATGGTATTTTTTCAAGCTGGGTTCTGGGACTTATTTACTGGCTGCTCTGTAGTTTGGCATTGCTATGAAATATCAGGTATGTTACAATGAACCCGGATAACAGCCTTTAATGGGATACTAAAATATAGGAACAGGGTATCTTTGAAAGAAGGTGCATTGTTCCTTTTTACAATAGGATAAGGAGTAAGAAAAATGTTTCACAGTCAGTCAACGCAGGTAGAATTGCTTTTCTGCGGTTGTCTTTTTTTGCCTGATCACAGCATTATGTATGTATTTAAGTAATAATTTTGATAAGAAAAAGAGAAAGTGGCTGCTTTTGATGCAAGTGTCTACTGCGGTACTTCTTTTTAGCGATGCTTTTCTGTATTGTTATTTTGATGCAGACAATTTTTATCACAGGAATACAGGATTTGTGATTTATCTTCTGTTTCCGGTAGTGTCAATGCTTATCGATCGGTCATTATTGGTACAGTTCCGAAAAAATATCCGGAAAAAGATTTTTGTGTCTATGCTTTCCTATATCTACAACGTTAAATCAGTGCGTTAAAGAATTGTCATCAGATCCGGATATGGATGTAGCAATCCAGAACCTGCTTGGTGTTATTAATGCATATTTTCGAGTAGACAGAACCTATATTTTTGAAATATCGGCAGATGGAAAAACTTTAAAAAATACATATGAATATGTCAGTGATGGGGTTTCTGCACAGATTGAAAATTTACAGGAAGTGCCAATTGATGTTATATCTGTATGGATAGATCATTTTCAAAAGGATGAAGTATATTTTATGTCGACGGTAGAGCAGGAAAAGGGTTCTGAATCCTACGAGATGCTGCAGGAACAGGATGTAATATCATCTGCAGAATGACGAAAAGAATGAATGAAGGGGCAGATGGAGCCTTTACGAAAGAAAAGAGGAAAGTTATGAAAAGATGGAGCGTTGCAGTACTGATGATCACATTGTCCATGCCGTTTTTTGCAGGATGTGGAACGTCGCAGAATAGTGGGACTGCAAAGGTAAAGTTAGATCCGGACAATCCGGTATCACTTACGGTCTGGCATTATTACAACGGAGCACAGCAGGCTACTTTTGATACGCTTGTGGAAGAATTTAATGCAACGGTAGGAAAAGAAAAAGGAATTTATGTGGAAGAATACAGCCAGGGTTCTGTTTATGATTTAGAACAGGCGGTTCAGAGTGCGATCAAAGGAGAAGTGGGGGCAGATGATCTGCCGGATATTTTTTCGTCCTATGCTGATACGGCGTATTATGCACAGCAGGAGGGTAAATTAGTTGATCTGACACAGTATTTCAGTGAAGATGAATTATCTTCTTATGTGGACTCTTATATTGAAGAAGGATATTTTCAGGACGATGGTGCACTGTATCTTTTGCCGGTTGCAAAATCAACAGAAATCATGATGATCAATAAAACGGACTGGGAGCCGTTTGCAGCAGAGACAGGATCTTCATTGGATGAATTAAAGACGATTGAAGGAGTCGTTGATGTAGCTGAGCACTATTATGAATGGACAGATGCAAAGACACCGGATATTCCGGATGATGGAAAGGCATTTTACGGCAGGGATTCCATGTCTAATTATTTCATTATCGGAATGAAACAGATGGGAAAAGAAATCTTTGAAGTAAAAAATGGAGAGGTAACATTAAATACAGATAAAGAATCTATGCGTCGTCTGTGGGATGATTATTATGTGCCATATGTGAAGGGATATTTTGAATCTTACGGAAAATTTCGTTCAGATGACGTGAAAACAGGAGATATTCTTGCATATATCGGAGCTACATCTTCGGCAGTATATTTCCCGGATAATGTAGAAAATGGAGAGGAGAGTTATCCGATCGATTACATTATTCAGGATGCGCCGATCATGCAGGATGGAGAAAATTATATGGTGCAGCAGGGGGCAGGAATGGCTGTTACAAAGTCAGATGATGCACATGAATATGCATCCTGTGTATTTTTAAAATGGATTACAGAGAAAGAGCAGAATCTCCGTTTTGGCTGTGATTCTGCATATCTTCCGGTTTTAAAAGAGGCAAATAAAGTTGAAACATTAGATAAGGTTATCAAAGATAATAATATAGAGATCAATGAAAAGTCTTATGATTGTCTGAAATACATCTTAGAGAATTTTGATCAGAAGAAATTTTATACACCGAAAAGTTTCAGAAAGGGGTATGATGCGAGAAAAATCTTAGACTATAATTTGTCTGATAAGGCAGTTGAGGATAAAACTGCAATCGATGCAGCTATTGCAGAGGGAACCTCAAGGGATGAAGTATTAGAATCATATCTTTCAGATGAGGCATTTGAAAACTGGTACAATGATTTTTGCAGTTCTCTTTCTGCTGCAGCAGAATAGTGTGGAAATAAACTGAGCAAATGAGACGGACAGGTAAGGATTGCATGGGGAAAAAGAAAAAGACTTTATTAAAAATATTTTTGATACCGATTCTGGGAATTGTTCTGATTGAGGGGATCGTGCCGTTCCTTACATTGGTTTTCAGCGGGATAAAGTCGAATCTGGAGGAGAATAATATACGTGTTGTAAACCATATTGTAGAGAACAGACAGGTGGTTCTTGAAAATGATATGGTGGAGAAGTGGCGCTCTGTTTATAAGAAAAGTGATGAATTAAACAGTGATCTGTCACAGGTACTTGATGATAATCATGCGGATGTCGGGCAGTTTCTGAAATCAAAAGAGATTCAGGAACAGTATTTAGAAATAGTATTTCCTGACATGGTAGATGAACTTCAATATAATATGACTTCCGGTATTTTCCTGATTCTTGCAAATGACAGTCCCATGAATGAGGAAGCAGAATACAGAGGCTTTTTTGTGAGGGATTCTGATCCGCAGGCAAAAACGGAGTCCAATGCAGACCTTTTATTGGAGCGTGGAAATAAAAGGTTGTCCCATAATCTGTCCATTTCTTTAGACAGTGCATGGAGTACAGATTTTCATTTTACAGGAAATGGAAACCGTGATGCGGATAATTTTTTTTACAGGCCTTATATGCAGGCAGTCCGGAATACCAAAGTGAATATGAGGGATTTAGGATACTGGGCAAAGACATTTATTTTGGAAGATCATTATATGGACAGCCATCAGATGATCACTTATTCAGTACCGCTGTTATATGAAGGAACGGTTTATGGGGTGGTAGGAGTAGAGATCAGTCTTAACTATCTTTCGAATTATTTCTCTGTCAGGGATCTGGATGGTGATTTAAATGCCGGATATGCGCTTATGATCCAGAATGCAGAAGGAAAATATGAGAGTGTTGTTGGAAAAGGCGCTTTGTATGATATTGTATATAGAGATAATCATGCATTGGAATTTAAGGCAGATGCAGGAGATGAATTGTGCAAAATCACCGGGGCACAGATGGGAAAACAGGATATTTATGTGGTAACAAAGCCGTTATCACTTTACAGTAATAATGTGCCGTATGATGATGCTGACTGGGTATTGTGTGGATTTGTCACAGAAGATTCTATTTATGGGATCGGAAGAAAAGTCTATATTAAAATGATCACGGCAATCATAAGCGGTGCACTGTTTGCAGCAGTTTTAGTATACTGTCTGATCCGTTATGTTACAAAGCCGGTATACCGTCTGATGGAAAGTGTACGTGGCGGAGTTACCGGGATTCGTGATTTTAAAAATTCAAATATTCTTGAAATTGACGAATTACATGGAGTGATCGAAAATCTGACCGATGAACAGATGCAGACGGAAACACAGCTTCTGGAAGAAAAAGAAAGATATCGGATCGCAGTTGAGAGTTCACAGGATATATTTTTCACGTATCGTAAGAAAGAAAAAATATTAGAAGTTGTAAACAGCGGTAATTTTGATGGTATCTGGGATTGTGTGAAACATCCGGAGTGGGTAGATAACGGATATATTTATCCGGAAGACAGGGAACGTGTTGTGTATCATGTTCTCAATGCAAAAAATGAGCTCAATATTGATTTTCGGATGCGTTACAGGGCGGGAGACGATTATACCTGGGTAAATCTGTCCGGAAGTGTTATGCTGGACGAAGCAGGAGAGTCAGAGCGTGTAGTTGGCTGTATTCACAACATACAAAAGAGAAAACTTCTTGAAGAAGAACAGAGAAAGAAACAGCTTTTAGATCCGGTCACATTATTTTACCGTCTGGAATATGGTCTGGAAGCAATGAGAACAGCGCGTGAAAAATGCCCGGAAGGTGTTACTGCTATTATTGATATCTGTCATTTCACGAAAGTGAATGAGCAGTATGGACTGATTTTTGGAGATATTTTATTAGAACAGCTTGCCGGAGAGCTCGTAACAGAATGTGGTAAGCAGAATTTCAAAAATGTCATCTATATAAGAGCAGGTGCAGATCAGATGCTGCTATGGCTCCCTGATGTGCAGACATCACAGGTAAAAGCAATGATTGAAAAGGTCCGGCAGGATTTTACGGCACTGACAGATGAGAAATTGCTTACATTGAATTTAAAATGCGGTATTACGCGTGTAATGGCAGATGATCGGGAAGAAGACAGTAAACAGCAGGCAGGAAAGGCATTAGCAGCTGCAAAGCATAGTCGTTATGACATTATGATTTATCAGGAACTTTCGGAGAATGAAAAAAGTATGCAGGCAGATGCCACATTCCGGGAGATCGCTTCCGTTGGCAGGTTAAAACAGATGAACCTTTCCTCTATAGCGATCAATCTGTGTGACAGAGAAGGAGAACTTGCAGTCATACTTGATATTCTTTCATTGAAGTTAAAAGAAAAATATAATCTTGCAAATCTTGTCATTGCAAGTTTTAACAGGGAATATCTGGTAAACAGCCTGTTATATAACTGGAAAGATACAGAAAACTTTCAGAACTGGGATGGAGTCAGTCGTTGTTCCGGTTCAGAATACCAGCAGTTTATTGAAAATAAGAAAGTGCAGGAGATACTGCCGGTTACGGAAGAAGTTTTAAGGGATCCGACACTGGGAAAATTTGCAGACCGGACGGATGGAGTACTCTATCATATGGCTGACAATGGTTCTTATGCAGGAAGTATCCTGTTTATGGGTATTGATCAAAAAATACTGGATAATGAGGAAGACCGGAAGAATTTAAATGAAATAGGATCTATTATCCAAAATAAGATCAATCTGCAGCGTCATGATCTTGCAGCAAAAGCAAAATCAGATTTCCTGGCACGAATGTCTCATGAGATCCGCACACCGATGAACGGAATTATCGGTATGGCAGAGATCGCTCTGAGAGATGGACAGGAAGAAAAACGACGTATTGACTGTCTGAACAAAATTAAAAATTCTTCTAATTATCTGCTTGGATTATTGAATGATATTTTAGATATGTCAAAGATCGAAAGCGGAAAAATGAAGCTTGTGTCAGAACAGGCAGATTTAGCTAAAATGATACGGGGACTTGAGCCTTTGCTTGAATCGAAGATTGCAGAGAAAAACATCCGGTTTTCACAGAATATTGAGCTAAAGAATGACTGGTTCATCTGTGATGAACTCCGGATCAACCAGGTACTTGTGAATCTGCTTGGAAATGCTGTCAAATATTCCAATATGGGTGGTCATGTGAAACTGACTGTTCGTGAAATGCAAAAGACAGCAGAATTATCGGAGATTTATTTTGAGGTCAGCGATGATGGAATCGGCATTGCGGAAGATAAGCAGCATCTGATCTTCCAGAGCTTTGAGCAGGCAGATACATCTGAAAATGCGAGAATACAGGGAACCGGTTTAGGACTTGCGATCAGCAGCCGCCTTATTCATATGATGGATTCACAGATACAGTTACAAAGTGCACCGGGAAAAGGCAGTACATTTTATTTTACACTGCAGTTAAAACCAGTGGAGAAGAGCCGGCTGCAAGAGAAAACACCTGATCTATCCAGGGATTTCACCGGAAAAAGGGTTCTTGTAGTGGAGGATAACGCACTGAATATGGAAATCGCGCGTACTCTTTTAGAAACATTTGGCATTGAGGTGGAGGAAGCATATAATGGTAAAGAGGCAGTGGAAGGTGTGCGCACTACACCGCCAGGATATTATGATCTGATTCTGATGGATATTATGATGCCTGAAATGGATGGACTAGAGGCAACACGCACGATCAGGCAGATTGACAGGGAAGACTTAAAAACACTTCCGATCATTGCAATGAGTGCAAATGCATTTGACGAGGACGTAAAACGTTCAATCGCAAGTGGTATGAATGGTCACCTGTCGAAGCCGGTCAATGTCAGTCTGCTAAAGGAAACACTTGCATCCGTATGGGGCTGAGATTTATTGGTTAAAATAATTAAGAGATACAGGAAATTGAAAAAGGAGAGGCAGAATGCAGGCAGGAAAAGGTATTTCAATACCGTCAATTTTAAAAGTAGGAAAAGGTGCTTTAGCAAGGATTGGAAGTTATTTAAAGAAAGAAGGAATCGAACAGGTCGTCATCTTTTTTGGAAATGGTCTGATCGATCTGTTTGGTACAGACGTGATGGCTTCCCTGAAACAGGAGGAGATCAGGGTTTTAGAATATAGTGAGTTAGATACGGTAGATATTGATGATATCATAACGCTGGCATTTGCCATGCCAAACAAGACACAGGCAGTCATTTCCATCGGCGGAGGAAAGGTCATCGATGCCGGAAAGTATGCAGCTTTTTTACGGAATATTCCATTTATCAGTGTACCGACTTCAAGTTCAAGTGATGGATTTTCCAGTGCAAGCGCATCACTTCTTGTCCATGGAAAGCGGACTTCCGTTCCGGCAAGGCTTGCTTATGGCATTATCGTGGATACACAGATCATACGGACTGCACCGGAGAAGTTTATTTATTCCGGGATCGGTGATATGCTCTCAAAGATCACAGCTATTTATGACTGGATCTATGAGGAAAAGTGTGGTTACAGTGAGGTAAATGATTTTGCGGTGATGATCGCAAAAAAGGCGGTCAACAGTTTTGTGCGGACGCCGTATGAGAGCATTAAAGATGAACTGTTCTTAAAAGAGCTGGTCGATTCACTTGCCATGAGCGGGATCGCCAATGAGATCGCAGGAAGCAGTGCACCGACGAGCGGAAGCGAGCATCTGATCTCACATGCATTAGATAAAATATTAGAGATACCGCAGTTACATGGAATCCAGGTTGGCATTGCGACCTATATCATGAGTAAAGTGCAGGATCACCGTTATGTGCGTGTTGAGACGGTTCTTAGGGAAACCGGATTTTTTGATTACGCAGCGACACTTCAGATGAAACGTGATGATTTCATCCGGGCAATCGATATGGCACCGTCCATCAAACCGTTCCGTCACACTTATCTGCATGAGGAGAGTTACCGGGAGGCGGCAAAGAAACTGGTGCGTGAGGATGAAGTTTTAAGCAGAGTACTTGTATAAAACCGGCAATAACCGGGAAAACTTAATAAAAATACAAAAGAGAAAGTAAATGTTCATATTTGGAGCATTTACTTTTTTTGTGAAAAAATCGGGAGGAAAACAGGGATATATGATTAAAGAAGATGGTTTACCGGTAGGACTTGGGTTTGGACTGGCGATGAATGAGAAGGCATTAGGACAGTTTTCCATGATGACGGAAGATGAAAAAAGACAGGTTATTGATGCAGCGAGAAGTGTACAGACAAAAGAGCAGATGGACAAGATTGTAAAAGATATTGCGGATATGGAATTTTTTTAGAAGGATATGAGGATAAAATATGGGAAATAACATGGATTTGAACTATGAGATGTTCTGTTATCAGTGTGAGCAGACGGCGAATGGAAAGGGCTGCACAAAACTCGGCGTTTGTGGAAAGACACCGGAGATCGCAAATCTGCAGGATCTTTTGATCTTTCAGGTAAAGGGGATCAGCTGTTATGGAAAAGTGCTGATGGAAAACGGTGCACATATGGATAAAACGGTGGTAAGTTTTATTGAAAATGTGCTGTTTACAACACTCACAAATGTGAATTTTGATGTGGATGCACATTTGGAATTATTGCGTGAATCACAGAGAATCAAAGAGCAGGTCAGGGAAATGGCAGGAAAAAGCAGTAATCCGACCGCGCATGCATCCTATGATCTTCCAGAGAGTAAAAGTGATATGCTGCGCGATGCACCTCTTGCAGGAATTATGTATGATAACACGTTAGATCCGGATATCCGTTCCCTGCGCCAGACGATCATTTATGGGTTAAAAGGTATCAGCGCGTACGGACATCAGGCGAGAGAACTTGGATATTACAGCGATGAGGTGGATGATTTTTATCTGTTAGGGCTTGAGGCGACCACAGATGACAGTCTGACGGTGGAAGAATTGATCCGTATGACAATGCGTACCGGGGAAATGGCACTTGCGGTTATGAAAAAACTCGATGAGGCAAATACGGAAATTTATGGGAATCCGTATCCGCACAAAGTGGATGTAACGATCAAAAAAGGTCCATTTATTATCGTTTCCGGACATGATCTAAAGGATTTAGAGATGTTGTTAGAGCAGACAAAAGACAAGGGTATCAATATTTATACACATGGTGAGATGCTGCCATGTCACGGCTATGAAGGGTTGAAAAAGTATCCGCATCTGGCTGGTAATTTTGGAGGTGCATGGCAGGATCAGCAGAAGCAGTTTGACAATATTCCGGGCTGTATTCTGATGACTACAAACTGTCTGATGCGTCCAAGAGAAAGTTATAAAGACCGTATTTACAGCACAAACGTGGTCGGCTGGGAAGGTGTAAAGCATATTGGAAAAAATGAAAAAGGGGAAAAAGATTTCAGTGAGATCATAAAGCAGGCGTTAGAGCTTGGAGGATTTAAAGAAGACCAGGAAAAACAGGAGATATTGGTCGGTTTTGGGCATGCTGCAACATTAAGTCAGGCAGATAAAATTGTGGAAGCGGTAAAGAGTGGACAGATCCGGCACTTTTTCCTGATCGGAGGCTGCGATGGTGCCAGACCGGGTAGAAATTATTATACGGAATTTGCCCAGATGGTGCCGAAAGACTGTGTGATCTTAACACTTGCCTGTGGAAAATACAGGTTTAACAAGCTGGACTTTGGGGAGGTGGCAGGATTGCCGAGACTTTTAGATGTCGGACAATGCAATGATGTATATTCAGCAGTTAAAATTGCGACGGCACTTGCAGACGCATTTGAAACGGATGTCAATGGTCTTCCACTTTCCATGATCGTTTCGTGGTATGAACAGAAAGCGGTGGCAGATCTTTTGGCACTTTTGAGTCTTGGTGTCCACGATATCTATCTTGGACCGACATTGCCAGCATTTTTAAGCCCGAATGTACTGCAGTATCTGACCGATACGTTTCATTTGAGACAGATCAGTAATGCAGAGGATGACATTAAGACCTGTCTCAAACAAAATATTGCGTAAAATAAAAGATGATTGCTGATTTTTAAGAAGAGCAGCAGTTGTATTTTTAGGATTCGAAAAATCCAAGCTGCTCTAACGCGTAAGCGATGCCGTCTTCACTTGCGCGTTTGGTTACAAATGACACCTGATCAAACAGGGAAGCCGGGGAAGCATTTCCCATGGCGACGCTGTTTGGTACATAAGAGAGCATCGGCAGATCGTTGTTGCTGTCGCCGATCGCATAAGCGGCGTCAAGATCTAAATGGTAATAGTCGAGTACATACTGGATACCGGTCGCTTTGTTGTAACCGATTGGAACAAATTCGCGGAAAGTACCGCCGCGGTCGATGCAGGTAAAATAAGGATCACTGACTTTGCGAAATTCTGCTAACTGATCGGGAGTCTGATACCAGATCACAAATTTATCGCAGAAGAAGTTCGGGTTTTCTAAATTTTCCGGCATATCATAATCGCGGCTTACGAATGCTTCATACTGGCGTATGGCATCCGGGTGTGTAAGGGGTCTGCTTTTATCGAATGCTACTTCTTTTCTGGATTCGAAAAGGATATCCACATTTGTTTTTCGCGCTGCTTCTAAAAGCTGCATGGTAATGCTATGCGTCTGGGCAACGTGCAGTGCTTCCGTGCCGGAGCAGAAAATGTTCGTGCCGCATCCGCAGACATAACCGTCAAAGCCGATCCGTCTGAAACGCGGTTCTACATTCTGAAAGCACCGGCCTGTATTGATAAACATCAGATGACCGAAGGTGCGTGCACGTCTTATTGCATGAATTACACTTTCAGGCAGTGAACCGTCGATCTCCGAAGTTAAGGTTCCGTCAATATCAAAAAAAGCGATTTTTTTCATAGATTCATCTCCGTAAAATAATCATGATAAATAAATCTGACCGAAAGAATTGTACGTTATTTTTTTCAAATTGTCAAAACGAAATAGAAGATGGTATAATGTGCGTAAGCAATGAGCAGTGCCACATGAGGGTAAAACAAAAAATGGCTGCTCGCAGACACTTTGTTGTTTTGCTCTCATGTGATAAGGCGAATGCCCGTCAGTCCGGAAAATCTCTGATTTTTCGGACGTGCATTTCGGACGAAAGCATATATGCAGAATGAGGAGGATTACCATGAAGTACCATACAATAAATGAACTGAGGAACTTTAATTTTAAGGAGGCATATATCGCACAGATCTGTGCTGTAAGCGGGATGTTTGAGATTGTATTTGATAATGTGACGATTCTGCCGGAGAATTCCTGTAACCGTGATATCAGGGAGATGCGTGCAAATGAGCTTGTCTTAAAGATCAGTGATCCGGTAATTGAGGCATTTGTGGAGGAAGGATATAAAGTCTACGATGCGAACGGTAACTTAAAAAAGAAAAATGAGGATGTCGTGATCCTGCCGGAAAATTATGCTGATAAATTCAAAGAGTTAGAGGGCTGTGAAGTATATTCTGTTGAACAGGAAAAAGGATGTTATATCATTTCTGTTGATACGGAGGATCATACATTTTTACTGCGCGTCAGTGGTTCCGGGGATACGGAAGAGTGGGATCGTTTTCTGAACAAATAACTGGAGATAAAGGAGTATTCCGATGAAAATATTAGTGACAGGGTTTGATCCGTTTGGCGGAGCATCGATCAATCCTGCATACGAGGCGGTAAAACTGCTCCCGGATAGGATAGAAGGAGCAGAGGTGATCAAAATGGAGATCCCGACTGTGTTTGGAAAAGATGAGGAAGTCATAAGGACTGCTGTGGAAAAACATCATCCGGATGCTGTGCTATGTGTGGGACAGGCTGGTGGAAGATCCGGGATCACAGTCGAGAAAGTTGCCATTAATCTGATGGAAGCACGCATACCGGATAATGAGGGAAAGCAGCCATCAGATGAACCAATCAAAGAGGATGGAGAGAATGCATACTTTGCTTCTATTCCGGTAAAGTGCATGGTGCAGTATATAAAAGAAGCCAAAATACCGGCGCGGGTTTCCTACACAGCGGGAACTTTCGTCTGCAATGACATCATGTATCGTGTCCTTTATATGATCGACAAAGAATATCCGCATATGAGAGGCGGGTTTGTACATGTCCCGTATCTGCCGGAGCAGACACTCGATCTTCCGGAAGGAACACCAAGTATGTCGGCTGAGATGATAGAGGAGGCATTAGAGTATGGAATCCGGGCGATCATTGAGAATGAGGAGGATGTGAAGACGACAGGTGGAGAGATTCACTGATGAGATGACGGTGGTATGTGAAATATTACAGTTGAAATTATAAATAATAGAATGATAGAGCCGGAGCAGTGCGGATATGCGCTGCTCCGGCTCTTTGTAGTTTGTGGCGTACATTTCTGACACACATATTTAACGATTCTTTCACATAACCATCACATTACAATCAGCTGTTCTTTAAATTGCGATGTTATCTTTATACCGTTAAAACGGAGCACGTGAGTATGGAAAGTGAGGAAGATAATGAGAAAACCAGGAAAAAGAATGATGAGTGTGATCGCCGGCATTGCAGCTGTTTGTGTGATGACAGGTGGGATCGGGTATCAGGCGATAGCATCCGGAGCACAGACGAACAGTACGGAGCAGAATGAGAAAGGTCAGGATACAGATCAGCAGGAGAGTTCAGACGGCTCTTTTTCGGAAGATGGTACAACACAGATCGGTGCAACAAGCCAGATGCCGGAATTTACGGTAAATGCAGTGACAATGACGGTAGAAGAGATATATGCCACATCCGGAGATACTGTGAGTAAAGGGGATGCCCTTTTTAAGCTGACGGATGAAAGCATGGAATCAGCAAAGGCATATTATGAAGATGCCATTCATGACGCTGAAAATACGCTGAAAACAGCAAAGGCAGATCTTGCAAGTGGACAACTTTCCGCAGAGAGCGCGAAGCAGGATTCCGATTTAACAGCACAGACTGCAGAGGAAAATTATCAGGCGCAGATAGATGCGCTAGATGCTGCAGTGGAAGAAAAAAAGGAAGCATATGATGAAGTAGTAGAACAGATATCTGAATATCAGACGAAGATTGATAACAATGACTATTATGTGGAATGTGCGATTGATGAGAAAAAGGCGGCAGTTGATGCGGCAGAGACGGCGTTGGCACAGGCACAGGATACGCTGACACAGGCGCAGGAGTCTGATAACAGCACAAGTCAGGCGGTATCAGCGGATTTGTCAAATATCAGGGAGCAGATCGGGGCAGGAGCAGATTCAGATACGCTGATTTCCATTGTACAGCAGGCAGTGGATGATTACACGGCAAGAGAGCAGCAGTCTGATATACTTACGGCGGCACAGCAGGCGGCAGATGCGGCGCAGAGCAAACTCGAACAGGCACAGAAGGAATTTGATTCGGCAGTCGAGACTTACAATAAAAATGTAGAAGAAACCAATACAAAAATTACAGAACTGACAGAGAGTTTAGATAAACTGAAATCTGATTATGAACAGGCCGCGCGTGATGCAAAGACACAGAAAGCCGAACTGAAAAATGAATATGATACCGCTGTAGTGGAAGGTAAATATGCGGGAAGTACGTATGAGGCAACTGTTTCGGAACTGGAAAGTGCAGTGGAATCTGCACAGAATACACTTGATACATTAAAAGAAGAACAGACTGCACTGATTGCGTTGGAAAATGGTGTTGTTACTGCAGATGAGGATAGAACAATCGCAGCAGTGCCTTATGAGGCAGGAGATACGCTGCAGCCGGGTACTGCATTTGCGTTGTATTGTGATACACAGACGATCATGATCTCAGTGGAAGTGTCACAGGAGAAGGTAGCGCAGGTTCATGTTGGTGAAGAGGTATCTGTCATGATATCAGGAAACCGGGAAGGAGCAGTAACAGGAACTGTTTCATCGATCGCATCTTCGGCAACGACTGGAGAAAGTGTTTCTAATGTCACTTACGCGGTGATTATTTCAATTGACAATCCGGATGGAAAACTTGGTTCCGGTTCTTCCGCAACCGTTATATTCCAGGGAGAACAGGAGGAAAAAACAGAATGAAAAAGAAAAAGGTGGCAGTAATTCTTTCGTTAGGCGCAGCAGCCCTTCTTATGATAGGAGGGATCAGTGTATATGCACACCAGTTTTCGGACAGCGCGGAATCAGAGACTGTCTATAAAGAGACGACAGCGGGATATGGAACTCTTACAGTTGGAATTACGGAGAGCGGAAGCGTGACGATCGGAAGTATCTCACAGGATATGGACGAGGATATAAGTATATCTTCGGATTCAGGAAGTGGACAGACAAGTGGAACGCAGGCATCAGGAACGTCAACAGGTAATTCTTCGGTGGCGTTAGAGGTAGAGGAAGTGTATATTTCAGTTGGACAGCAGGTAAAGGCAGGCGATGCACTGCTGAAATTGACAGATGACAGTATTGAAAAATATCGGAAAAAATTAAAAGAAGCTGTGACGGAGGCTTCGGCAGATTATAACTCTGCAGCACTTAGTTTAGCGAAAGAAAAGGTAAGTGCCAGCTATTCTTATAACTTAAGTGTGGCAGAGGGAAGTGTGGCGCAGGAAGAATATGAGACAACGATCAGTGAACTGCAGGATGCAGTGGATGAAGCACAGGAAGCAGTGGATGAGTCACAGGCACTTCTTAATTATTATCAGGAAATGATCGATGGTGGCATGGATTTAAGTGAATCTCTCGCAACGGAACAGGAGAATTACAATAAGTTATATAACAAATTAAAAGCAGCAAAGAGTGCATATACCACAAAATCCGTTGAGGCAGAGAAAAAATATAAAGAAGCAATGTTAAACTATGAAAATGCAGACAGCCAGTACTCTGCAGATGTGACTGGTGTGGATGTTTCTGTGGAAACAGCGGAAGATACACTGACAGAAGCAAAAGAAGCATTAGCTGAGTTTGAAGAATTTGTGGGTGATGGCACGATCTATTCAGATTATGACGGTACGATCATGTCAGTCGGCTATGAGGCAGGAGATGATCTGTCCGCAGGTACGGATATTGTAACATTTGCGGACACGGATGCAGTGACGATGACAGTATCCGTTTCGGAGGAAGATATTTCCGGTATTGCGATCGGGGATGAGGTCATGATAGACCTTAACGCTTACGAAGACCAGACTTTTTCCGGCGAAGTTGAAAGTATCGATACTTCTGTATCAAGCGGTTCTTCCACGGTTTCTTATAATGTGACGGTAAAATTAAGCGGTGATGTGGATGGTATTTATACCGATATGACCGGAAATGTGACGTTTATTGAAAAACAGGTAACAAATGTTGTTTATGTTTCAAATAAGGCGGTCATCAACGAAGGAACTGCATCTTATGTGAAAGTCAAAAACAGTGATGGAACTATTGAAAAGAAAGAAGTTACGACCGGATTTTCTGACGGTGTCAATGTGGAGATCACGGAAGGACTTTCCGAGGGAGAAACGGTTCTGATAGAAAGTCAGGTGACAAACGAATGAAACCATCTGAATTATTAAGACTGGTCTGGATCAATATTACCCAGAATAAATTTAAAACGATCATGACTTCGATCGGTATCATTGTTGGTGCGGCGACGATCGTGATGGTGATCGCCATTGGAAAAGGTGGCCAGGAGGATGTGGCAGACCAGTTTAAAAACTTAAATGCAGGTGCGATCGATATTTCCTATGACGGTGGAGATAAAAATCGTGGTGGAAATCAGGATTCCGGTGATTCATCAGGTTCTGGTATGATGATGATGCCATCCGGTGGCGGGGCACCATCCGGCAGCAGTTCTTCCATGGTAGGCTCTGGTGGTTCTTCGAGAGGATTTTCCGGCGGCGGTGATTCCTTTGGTGGTGGTCCGTCTGGTGGAAATGGCGGCGGACCTGGTGGTGACGGAGGCGGCATGCCGGGGGGCATGGGAGGCTTCTTTGGCGGTGGAAGTGATATGGAAGACCGCATGAATCAGGAAAATATCACATTGGATGAAGATGATGTGGATGATATTGAAACCTTTGTTTCCGGAATTTCGGCGGCAACGATATCCTATACGACCAGATCTGCGGTGGATGGCGGGGATCTTGATGAGGCACAGACCTATTCGATCGCAGGAGTAAAAGATAATTATGCATCCATCAGTAATCTGAGTCTTGCAGTCGGGGATTTTATCACAGAATCTGATGATGAAAATAAAGAGAAAGTCTGTGTGCTTGGTGTATCTGTTGCAGAAGAAATTTTTGGAAGTGCGATCGATGCATATGGCAGTGTGATCTATATAGACGACCGTTCTTATGTGGTTAACGGAGTTCTGTCTTCCATGGGGACGGTGGCATCCGGCATCAGCCCGGATGATTCCATTTTTATTCCATATGCGACAGGGGTAAAATATTTAGTGGGAACAAATGTGAATCCGACGATCACTGTGATCGCAGAAGATGTAAGCAACGTATCCGGTGTCACGGAAGAAATCACAGAAGTACTTGCAACTTCCTATCCAAATGCAGAGTTTACTTTTGAGGATGCGGGAAGCAAGATGGAAGCTGCGTCGGCATCGAATGAAATTCTGACGATGCTTCTGATCGCAATGGCGGCTATCGTATTTGTGGTCGGCGGTATAGGAATTATGAATGTGCTGTTTGTGTCAGTCAAAGAGCGCACCAATGAGATCGGTATTTTAAAGGCAATCGGCTGTTCACAGAAAAAAATTCTGTTTGAATTTTTGGCTGAAGCTGCAGCAATCAGCCTGATTGGGGGAGTGCTGGGCGTCATTGCAAGTCTGCTTGTCACCCCGGTGGCCAGATATCTTGGAGTACGTGTCGAACTGACGCCGGCGGCATTTCTGATCGCATTATTGTTTGCACTCATCACGGGAACACTGTTTGGATTCTATCCGGCATATAAGGCGTCGAAACTGGTGCCGGTGGAGGCACTTGGAGCAGAGTAAAGGTTGAAAAAGATTTTGAAAGAGTTTACGTTATAGAGAGTTTTGCAGGTTTTTCGAAATGCTTTAGAAGGGTAAAGGTATTTGATGAAGAAGAAAGTAACAGTTATAGTTGTAATTTTAATAGTGATTATTCTCATTGGTGCAGGTGTGATGTGGCGGATGAGGAGAACAGAGGCAGAGGGAAGTTCGTTAGGGGATAATCAGAAGTATGTTTATGCGTATGTTTCGTCGATTGATGGGAACGAGATAACTTATATGGAAGTGGATGAGTCAGTGGCGAAAGCGGCAGAAGAAAATGCGGATTCTGACAGTATGGAACAGGCTGGAAACAGACAGGCACCGGCGGATATGAGTGGTACGTCAACTGAACAGGACAGCAGTGACCAGGCAGGGCAGGTGCCACCAGATATGGACAGCACCAAGATGCCGTCAGACGCACCGGGTGGCATGTCAGATATGACAGGTGAGACAGTCACAACGCTGATTCCTGTTGGTGTAACCGTACATACTGCATCAGATACGGAAACTACCTTTTCACGTCTTGCCGCAGGTGATCTGCTTAAGATTTTGGTAGAAACAGACATAAGCGGCAATGATGTGATCGAAGAAATCTGGATGTTACAGTAATGTAAGCCGCATACAAAGAGTCATATATAAAGGGTTATACACATAATGAGTCACACACAAAGAAAGGAGCATATATGGACGCAGCACAGCATTTACCTGAAATCATCACCATGCAAAATGTTAACAAATCCTATAAAATGGGAGCTAATTCGCTGCATGTGTTAAAAGACATTTCACTGACCGTTGAAAAAGGGGAATATCTTGCTATCTTAGGACCATCCGGTTCTGGTAAAAGTACCCTGATGAACATTATCGGCTGCATGGATGTTATGGACGGGGGAACTTATAATCTTGACGGTGTTGAGATTGAGATGGCAAAGGAAAAGGAACTGACTAATATCCGCAACCAGAAGATAGGATTTATTTTTCAGAAATATCATCTGATTCCAACTTATAATGTGCTTCAAAATATTGTTATGCCACTTTTAATGCGCGGGATGAATTTAAAAGAAGCAAAGGATGCAAGTATGGATACCATTGCAATGTTAGGGCTTGCAGAGCGTATCGATCATAAACCAAACGAACTTTCCGGTGGTCAGCAGCAGCGTGTTGCGATTGCACGTGCCTTAGTCGGTCAGCCGGCAATTCTGCTTGCAGATGAGCCGACCGGTGCCTTAGACCGCAACAGCGGAAAAGAAGTGTTAAAACTGTTTCAGCGGTTAAGTGATATGGGAAATACGATCGTTATGATCACACACGATCTGAGCGTTGCTGAACATGCGAAGAGAGTGGTGCGTATTGTGGATGGGGAACTCTATGAAAATTAAAAGTGGTATTCGGTTGGCTTGTGTGGTAGGATAATGAAAACTGACAAATGCTGGTTTGTTGAGGCATGCGTCGCCCATCCAAATGGTGTTTCGTAGGCTTGTGAGTGGCGTCTTGCGCAAAGCCGGAGTAATTTTGGTTCCGTTGTCCGAAAATAAGAAAAGTCTATGTATGCCTGAATTAGATTTTCGCGGAGTGACGTGAACGGCAACAACGAGTCATCCATGACTCGATGCTGCCTTGTTCTGCCATCCGTGGCAGAACATCACTGTGTGTAGGCAGGCATACCAAGATTTTCTAATTTTCTCCCAAAGTCACAAAATTAGCTTCGGCTTTGCGCAAGATGCCAGACTTCAGGTTATGAACACCATTTGGGTGGGCGGTTCATCTCAAAATTGGGGGCGTGGGTGTGAATTTTTGATATTCGCACGAATGAGAATATGCTTAAAATCCTAATATGCTGTATCATTAATATTTAGCCTGATGACTTTC
>ERZ772835.494-NODE-494-length-33981-cov-17.0324_pt1 | contig 33981 bp, 37 predicted proteins | sample MGYA00511901_ERZ772835 | MGnify/ENA primary metagenome ERZ772835 (study PRJEB29015, sample SAMEA2737729) | human gut metagenome | biome: human gut; feature: human-associated habitat; material: faeces | place: China | collected 2012 ...
ATATGAGCTTCTTCCTTTTTAGGCTAGCAAAGGTATATGCATGAAGGGAATTGACTAAACTTAATCCCCCAAGAATTACAACTGAGCCATAAAAAACTGCATAGTTCTAAAGTATAGGCGGTTGCAAATTGCAATACGAGGAATAAAAAAATCCCTTGAACTTTTGAAGTTCAAGGGATTTTTTTATTACCGAATCGATAGTGGTGCCACCAGGAATCGAACATTTAAAGTTCTTTGTTTTTAAAGTCCTGATAGACAGCACTAAATCTTATATCGTTAAAATCAAAACCATTGAATTAGCCATATTTCTAATTTCAACTATTTCAATCTTTATCGCTGTCATTTTTTTGACGGTGCAAAGATATGGAAAAGGTTCGATTCCTCCAAATAGTATTGGCATAAAATTACAGAAAACTTTATAATGTATTCATTTATGCTGGAATGAATGGCATATATATGAAGAGAACGTCTTTAGGAAAATTTCCGAAGACGTTCTCTTCTATACTGCCGGCTTTTAAAAAGCTTCCAGCCTGTTTTCATCCAGCAGTTTTATAATATCCTTCTCTTTATAAAGTATCCTGCCTCCCAGCCGGTAATAGGGGATAAGCCCGGTTGTCCTGTGTTCAACCAGTGTCCGGCGTGTTATCTTCAGTGATTCGGACAGTTCAGCTTCGGTGATGTACCTGTCACCGTTCAGGATAGGTCTGTATCTGTCCGGTTCGCTTCTTAAGAGTTCAGTGATGTGTCCAATGTCCTGAAAGAACCGGATAATTTCCGGACTTTCCCTTGTCAGTAAGTCATGTGCCATATTTCTTTGTTTAATTGTTTCCTTTTTGTAACACTCCTTCCATGTATGTGACGATGTCTTTTTTCCGGTAATAGATTTTCCTGTCTATCCTGCTGTACGGGATTTTTCCCGTGCTGCGCAAAGTAAGCAACTTCCTTGGAGAGATATCCATCATAATGCATGCTTCCTGATTATCCATCCATTCCGTCAGTCTTTCCTCCTGCCGTATTCCTCTTCCTGTCCGGATATCCCGGATGATTGAGCTTAACGCCTGCTTCATTTCTTCAAATGTTGCGGCTTCGATACTGATCACTTCCATAAGCTTTTGATTTTTTGTCCGATGTAAAGGTATACTGCCGGCATGTTTGTCTCCAAGTCTCTGACTACAGGTGTCAGCAGATGTCGTCAGATTTCACGGATAGCTGGTCGAGTTGTAAGTCGTATTTACAAATTGTACCCGGACTTTACAACATCCGGGATTACATTTTACAGTGCTTTTTGTAATTTTCTATTTTATATTTCTTTGTGAATTAGAATGTTATGTAAAAAGATGGATTCGTTTTTTTGAATCCGGCATGTAATTTTCATTATAGTGTAATATACTCTTGTAGTGCGCACAGGAAGAGTATTCAGGTAATCACTTTTTAAAACAATGGAGGATATGCCATGATGTATATAGATAATGAGGTACTTGAGAAAATGATCATGACTATGGTGGAAGGTTTTAATCGCCTTGAAAAGAAACTTGACCGTATGAACCGCCTGAAAGACTGCCTGGACGGCGACACCTTGCTGGATAACTGTGACCTTGCGCAACTTCTGGGCGTGACGCAACGGACCATTGCCCGTTACCGTGAAAAGGGGCTTATCCGCTACTACCAGACGGACGAGAACGGGAAGAATTTTTATCGTAGTTCGGAAATACAGGATTTTTTGCGGCATAGGGGAAAGAAAAAATAGGTTCAATTATTTATATTTGCGGGAACCTGTTATATTTTTGCAGCTTAAGGATTCGGTATGAAAAAAGAAAAAGATTTGTCTGTCGCGGTTTTGATTGACGGCGATAATGCTTCTTCCGAGAAGATGGAAGATGTGATGCGGTTCGTATCCCGCTATGGTGCTGCCGTTGTGAGACGTATATATGGTGACTGGACTAAAAAATCCCTTTCCGGTTGGAAGGATGCGGCAAGGGATTATTCGTTCAGGATGGTGCAGGCTTCCTCTTTTGTGCCGGGAAAGAATACGACGGATATCGCGTTGGTTATGGATGCGATGGACATCCTTCATGAGGGGCGGGTCGGTTGTTTTTGTCTGGTCGCCAGTGACGGGGATTATACCCTGCTGGCACAACGTATCAGGGAGAGTGGTCTGACGGTCCTCGGTTACGGGGAGGGAAAGACTCCGGCGGCACTGGTACGTTCCTGTACTGAGTTTCTATTGGCTGACCGGAAGGAGGAGAAGCCTTTTCAGGAAAATACACCTGAATTTTTTATTCAAAGAGATATGGAATACTTTGACAAGGCTTTTGAACAGGCTGCTGACGGTAAGGCGGAGGTCAGCTTGTCTTTGATTGGAGGGGTGCTGAAGAAGCTGATGCCCAAATTCAAAGTGAAAAGGTATGGCTGCAGGACGCTCGGCAAATTGTATGAAAGGCTTGAGAAATACGAACTGGTTAAAACGGGGAAGGGTGTTGCCGGATTAGTGCGGATTAAATCCTGAATCCGGTTCCGGTTTTATACGGATTGAAAAAAAATACCGATGCTTCCCTTGCCGCAGCAACTGTTGGCGGCAAGGGCGGCTGTCTGTTTCACATGGCTTATACCGGTATCGGATTAACCCGGAGTGTGTCCAGATTGATATATGCTCCCCGGTACAGGGTTCTTCCTTCCTTGAACATCCTCCATAGGATGTCACAGCCGACTTGTGCCAGTATGGAGTTGATGTACAGGTCCTGTCTTTCCAGTGCTTCCGCCAGTGAGCAGCTCGGTTCGGAGTCCTTCTCTTCTATTGTGGAATAGTTCACCTCCTCGGTGATGACGTTCATTCCGGGTACCGGCATGAATTCTTTTGATGCCGGCTGCCGTATCTTGTTGCGGACAGTACCTATGAAGACTTGCCCGGTGGTTTGCGCATTCCCGAAATCCATCCAGTAATAAACCGCCCTTTCATTGTTTACGGAGGTCTCCCTGTATTTTTTCAGGAATCTCCACAGTTCCAGTCGTGAGCGGGTATTGTCGGTGCAGGTGATGATGATATTTGCCGGCTTTGTCCTGTCATCTCCGTTTTCCTGTGTTTTCCGTACGGGATAGCGGCAGTTTTCCGCCGTCCATGTTGTTCCGAAAAAACGGTTGACGCGTGTGACGGCCGCCGTCGCCTTGCCTTGCCCTAGTTCCATCTCACTGAAGAGCTGGCGTCCTATGTTGGCTTCCGTAATAATGTCGGGATCGAATACGGTGACATGTAGGCCCGGGTGTCCCAGTGCCTGCAACGCGACGTTCATGCGTGCCAAATTGGTTATGACCTGTGATCCCGTGCCCCCTGCACCCGCAACATGGATGGTGACGGGATGGTAGGGTTTCAGCAGGTAGTTGTCCGTGTAATGAATCTTTTTCATGCCAGTATGTCTTTAAGTTTCTTCCCGGATTGTTGTAACTCGCTGTAATCAAACGGATTGTTCCGTGCATGTTCCGTTACGGAAACCAGGTTGCTGCGGGTCGGGTTCCTGTTACCTCCCAAATGTGAGAACTCGCTCATCCAGAAACGCTTTTCCCAGTATTCCTGAAATTCCAGAAAATCCATGTCCTGCGGTTTCTTTGGCGATGAGCTGCCCAGGCAGACGTTCGCCCCGGCTACATTGAAGAACGGCGCCAGATACAGTTCTGTCCGCTCTTCGGGGATTGCTCCCTTGAAGGCGTGTATGTCCATGCATTCCCTTTCCACCACGTAGATGACGCCCGGTACGTTGAATGTCCCGTCTGTAATGTGCAGCCCGTCCTGAAAGTACATTTTTCTCTTCTGTGGCGGATTGTACCATATGTACCTTTCGCGCCCTTTTCTAGAGTCGCACAGGAGCATGTTCCCGGGGATGCGTCCGTGCGGGATTCCGCTCATGCTTTCCGTGTATGATTCCACCAGTGAGTTCATGAACTCATAGGTTACCGGAATGCCGGCCCCCATCCGTCCTTTCTCATTGACGGGCCTGAGTTCGAGATAACTTCGCGGGGTTGAGTAACCTGTCGTTTCGCATTCATAGGCGACAAGTACCGCTCTGGGATGCATGATTTGCTGCATCTGTTTTGTCAGTTCATTCATTTTCCTGTTTTATTAGAAGTTGTTTGTAATGAGTTTTGTGAAGCGTTCGAGCCAATGGGAGAACCGCTCCGGAAAGTCATCCATGGAGAAAGGCTTTTCCGTGTCCGGTGTCAGGTGGAATGTCGTGACGGGTGTGATCACATATGATTCCTGGTAGTCCGAGTTGAAATAGCTTTCCATTTCGTCGTTCATGGCGTCCTTTACCGACCAGGTGACCATTATCTGCGTATCCAGTCCCACCGGCCTGAAATCTGCTGCCTTCTCGTATGCCCAGTCGTAGGAGTATTGCATGATGCTCGGGCTGCCGTATGAAATGTATGCCGTACCTTCCGTGAGCAGTTCCAGCAATGCCCGCTCATTGTTCTTCTTCGTATGGTATTTCCGTATTTCCCCCTCCAGATCCGCAAGAAATCCCTTTGGATTGTCCATTCTCTTCAGTATACGGTGCGCCTTCCCTTTTTCATACAGTCTGGCAAGTGCGGCCTTGCGTCTGATCTCTCCTGCCGTCGCCTCTTCGTCGTAGAGCCTGTAGTCTTCCAGGTAATCGTGTGCCATTTCGTGGTAGCTGGTATCCGTGCTTTTGGGTATGCCATGGTGCCGGGCGAGCTGCCGGATAAATTCCAGTGCTATCTTTCCGAGTTTCTCCGGCAGTCTCTCCGTGAATTCCAGCGGTATCCAGAACAGTTTATATTCCGGCCACTCATGGAACCGGTAGAGGCAGAAGTACAGCCTTCCGTTCTCCTCTTCCAGGTTGACATGCTCCGGGAGTATGGTGTCCATTGCCCGGTACAGTTTGACGATGTTCATCCTCGGTGATTTCCCGGTCGGACGGAAAGGAAGCCTGAGGCCGACAAGTGCGCTGTATCTGAGTGCCGATCGGTACAGGAAATCAAAATTCTCCCTTGTCGTAAGATTGATTTTCTCTCCCGCGCGGATCTCCATACAGTAATCGGGGGTAACGGGGAGAATTCTCCCCGTTAGAAAATCATTACGGTTCCTGCCGGCGGCAGCCTTCTTTTCTTTCTGCTGCCGGTTCCCCGGCTGATGTCTGTGCATCCGGCCTCGCTGATAATAAGTCGTGCCAGGTCTTCCGTTTGTAGTTCCGATAACTGTCTGCATGTTGTCTCCTCCTTTTTCTTAGGGTTTGTTTTCTTTGCCATGGCTTATCCTTTCGTTCCTATGGTGGTTTTGAACCGGTATATCGCGCGGTCCTCTTCGAGTTCCGGCCCGTGCAGGGTTGCCGTGGTCAGTTCCGGATAGTTCATGGAATAGAAGTCCGTCACTTCGGAAAGGGACATTCTGCTGTCCGGATCTTCCAGTGTCAGGGTGTCATTTCCTTTTTTCAGGATGAATACTCTTTTGAGTCCTTTGATATCAAGTGTCATATTATTTAAAGTTTTAATGGTTTAACAACATATAAGCTCCGCCTGTGTCTCGTCCTTCATGCGGCATTCCTGCGGGAAGTCTATGTATTCCGCATACGGGTCTTCACGCAACAGTTCCCTGTCACTTTCATCGTCCTTGTCAAAAGTGAGCGCTTCTGCGGCCGGTTGTGGCGGTGACTGGTATTCCCTGCCCGTATTTTCCCGGGTTGTCTGTATGACGGTTGCCTGCGGCTGCAGGGGGACGGGTTGCGGCTGTTGCCATGGTTGTGTCTGTGGGTACTGTCCGCCGGGCTGGAGGAAGTATGTTTGGGGCTGTTCCGCTGTTTGTTGCGGACTGCCGTTTGCGGGATTCCGGCAGTATCCTTCGTACATTGGCTGTGGTTGCGGTGTTCCCGGATAATATTGTGGTACGGGCTGCGGCTGTACTATCTGCGGCCGGGGCACCGGTTGTTGTACCGGTTGCGGGATTGCCTGCTGTACAGGCTGTTGTGGCGGTTGTGACGTGAACATCCGCATTTGTCCGTCAGGTCGGTTACCGTTCGCCGTACCGTTTGCGGGCGGCTGTTGTGGAAGCGGCTGTGTGTCCGTTTCAGGAAACAGGCAGCCCTGTGACGACTCCTTCTGCACTTCCTGTATCCTTGCCTCTATCTGTTTCTGCCTGTCCGTATCTGCGAGTACCTTGGCCTGCCTGAAGCAGGTTGTCGCTTCCGAGTATCTTCCTGCCGTGAACGCCTCCTCCGCACGTTTGAGGAGTTTTTCCATCTTTTCCTGTTTTTCACGTGCCTCTTTTGTCTTCTTGTCGTTGGCGGTTCCGGCCGCCTTGCCTTGTGTTGCGGCGAGCCGTGCCTGTTGCTCGAAGGTTTCAAGGTTGGTGAGGATTCCCTGCGCTTTCTGCAGCGGTGTGGTGATGATCTGCAGGAATTGTCCGTCCAGTTCCATGGGGGTGCCGTTGAGTATGAGCGGCACGATGGCCTGTCCGGCTTCATCCTTGAGTGTTGTACGTTTGGGTATTACCGCTACGGACAGTTTTCCGTCCGTTCTCCTGATGTTGATGTTCAGGTCTGTGCCTGCCGACATCATCTGATAAATTGATTGGAAAAACATAATGGTTGTTTTTTATTGTTATACATAGGTTTCCTTGAGATATGTCTTCAGAATTTCGTCTCTGTCCGGTCGCTTCGTGATGTCAAGCAGTGGCTTGAGATAATACCCGATATTTCTGGGCTCATCAATCGTATTGGGAAATCTTCTCTTTGCAGGCCTGATGCTTCGCGTTGTCGGCCACAGTGCGGGTGCGACCGGAGCTGACGGGGTGAATTTTCTTGTTTCCATTTCATTTGTAGTTTAAGGGTTTATAATAACATTCCGATAAGGATCAGAATGGTGAGAATTGTCGCCAGGAACGGGAGGAGTTTTAGCAAAATACGGATTATGCTTTCCGCTATTGTCAGTAACAGGATGGTATGTACCGGAATTATGCCTTTGCGGCATAGCAGGATTATTACTGCGGCTGCCAGCAGTGTGACCGCCGGCTTGCAGATGCTTGCGATGGATTTCTGTTTCATGTCCTTGTTGTTTTTATGAGTGTATGATTATCTCTTCGGGATCTGTTTTCCCGATTTTACAGGCCTCCTTCCCCCGGATTGCCCTTTTGTGTCAAGGCTTGGCGAAAGAAAATACCGGAGCACAGCGAGGATGATTTTCTTTCAGCCGACCGGCCCGCAGGGCTGCCTTGACACGAATACGGGGTAATCCGGTACCTTTGCCGCCTAAAAGCGGCATAACAGATGTCTGATAAATAAAAAATGCAGACTTTTCAGCCTGCATTTCCCGTTCCTATATATAGCTTCTATCTTTCACATTTCCGGAAGATATCTTCCGTTACCTCTCTCGAGAGTTTGAGTACCCCTTTCATGAATTCTTCCTGTGTAAGCTTTCCCCTTTCCATTCGTGCCAGTTGCGCCTCCCAGCCCGAAGTCAGTGCGGTTTCCGCTATTTTCATGTTCCGTACCGTCTCATATATGTAAAGCCCCTTTCGTGTGGGGATGATGTATTTGCCTGAATAACGTACATATTTGCGGTCAATCAGGGTCTGCAGGATTCCTGTACGCGTGGCCGCCGTTCCCAGTCCGGCAGTGTCCATGTAGGTGATCAGTTCCGCGTCGGTATATGCGGATACGGTCAGGTCCTTCCTGTGTATCAGGCTGCATCCGGTAACAGCGGCCGTCTCCCCGTTTTCCAGTTGCGGGATGGGGGAGAAGCCGTATTCCCTTCCTGCAATGACGCTTTCTCTTTCGAATATGCCGAACCATCCCTTTTCAATGATGCGGCAGGCATGACACCGGAAATTTCGTGCGGCACATACGGCATCCACAGTGGTGTATTCCGCCCTGCATACGGGCATGAAGGCTTCCAGCATCCGTCCGATAATCATCATGTACAGCTGCATCTCTTCCCGGTTTAATCCTTCCGGATATGTATCGGTAATGATGATGGCGTGGTGTTCCGCCGCTTGTCCTTCGTCGACTACCTTGTCCGGCAGGTCGAATATGTTGATCCCCATGCTTCTGACATACGGTCGGAATTCCTTCCTGTTCAGGATTTTCTCCATGATACGGGGCAGTTTGTCGTAAACGTCCCGTGGAAGGAAACGTCCGGCAGTTCGCGGATAGGAAATCAGTTTCTTCTCATAAAGTTTCTGTGCGATTTCAAGCGATTTTCCGGCAGTCATTCCGTAATAGTTGTTGGCGTCTTTCTGGAGTTCGGTCAGGTTGTAGAGGGCTGGAGGCTCTATCTCCCTGACCTGTCTGCTGACAGCGGTGACGCGTGCATGTCCGGCCAGTTTGCAGTCACTGTAAAGCCGTGCAGCCGCCTCCCGGTCTGTGAATTCTTCCGTACAGCGCATTTTGAGCAGGGTGTTATTTTTGCACAGGCTGATAAAAACCGGAAAGGTGTCCGTGGCAATGTGGTTCTCACGTTCACGGTAACGGCTGCTTATGGCTGCCAGTATGGGTGTCTGCACCCGTCCCAGTGAGTTGTTTCCCGTTCCGGTCGCCTGGCAGAGGGCATAGCTGGCGTTGAGTCCCAGTACCCAGTCCGCTTTGTTGCGGCTGTCCGCTGCCAGAAACATGTGGTCATACAGGCTGCCGGGCCTGAGGTTGTCCATTCCTTCCAGCACGGCTTCGTCCGTAAGTGACGAGATCCATAGACGGCGGTAGGATTTCCTGCATTCCAGATACCGGTAAAGGTACCTGAACACCATTTCCCCCTCCCGGGAGGCGTCGGTGGCCGCAATGATACTTTCGCAGGCGTCGAATACTTTTTCGATCACTTTCAGCTGGAGGACCGCGTTGATGTCCGGTATCCATCCCGTATCGGTCTTGATGTGTTTTACCATCAGTCTGAAGGGGGCGGGATTTATCGGGAAGTCCCCGCGTTCCGGGCGGTCCATCCCGTAATCCTTCGGCATGGCCAGTGAAAGCATGTTGCCGAAGGTCCATGTCACCATGTACCCGTTCCCGCTCATGTATCCGTCCTCTCTGGTATGTGCTCCCAGAATTCTTGCTATCTCTTTTCCCACATTGGGCTTGTCTGTCAATATCGCAATCATGATCTTTTTCCATTTGATGTTCCCCGTACCTTCGCAATAAAACCGGTACGGGGAAATTGTGTATACTTTTGATTCTGTCTGTATGGGGCAGGGATTATCCGCCGGCTTCGCTTTCCGCTTCGGGACTGATCCCGTTGATTTCCATTACCGGCTTTCCGTCCGTCCCCACCGTGATCCTGAGGGTGGCGTCCATTGTTAAGCGGAGTGCGGAAGTGCGGATTTTCAATGGGACGGTTTCCGTTTCCTCCCCTTGCAGGAGCAGTTCCATGTCCCCGCTTTTTTCCAGTTCTTCTTTGTGGATACCGATGGTCTCCAGTTCTTTCCAGTCAAGGTCTTCCTTTCTGAATATCCGGTTGTCATTCTGATTCATGCCTTTTTTTCTGATGAATGGTTAATGATTCTTTTTTGTATTCTTTTTATACGGCCTGTCTGCTTCCTTTCTTCTGTTCCTGCTGCCGGTTTTGCGTGTCGTCCGCCTGTGCGGCACGCCGGGCTGTATTGCGGCGTATGTCCGGGTTTTCCTGGAAGTATTGCAGCTGTCCGGAATTTGCGTTCACTTTCAGGTAGGAACTGAATGTCTTGTTGTTGGCGCTTTTCAGGTCCGATACGAGTATGGCTTTTCCGTCCTGCAGGTTGGCCCGTTCCTGTGCCGTGAATACATGCCCGTATACTTCCGCCGGAACGACCGGCACCTGGCGCTCGCTGAAACCGTCCGGTGTACGCGAGTATTGCGGCCTGCCCGTATTCATGTCCAGTTTGACGAAGGAGGAGAACTCTTCCCCTTTGCGGTTGATCATGTTTTCAAGGAAGACGGGTTGTCCCTTGCGCAGCGCCTCCTTGTCCTCGGGAGTCAGTAGCACGTTGCAGATTTCCTTCGGGATGTATATTTCCCCGTTCTCCGGATTATGTCGTGTATATTGCGGTCGGCCGGTCACCTTGTCCAGCGTGACGAAAGAGGAGAACAGCGCTCCGTCGGTGCGTTTCATATCCTCTACAAGGATGGTATGTCCTTCGCTGAGCATTTTGATCTGGTTGGGTGAAAGTTGTACGCCTCCCAGGCTCTGCTGGTTGAACCCCTTGCTTTCCGGATAGATGAATTCCAGCCCCCTGCGTTCCGCGCTGTATTGGAGTGTGGCGTCGAACGGCTTTCCGTTTTTTGAGATCATTCCGTCCACATATACCGGTTGTCCTTCCTTCAGCGCGTTTATTTCATCCGCTGTCAGCCTGATGCCTTTCACTTCACTTGGTATGTATACGTTTTCTTGCCGTACGGCAACCAGCTCGTTGGTATTCTTGTCAATGGAGATGAGACAGGGTGTATAGGAACCCCCGTTCAGGTTCAGTTCCGCCACGCGTCCCATGTTTCCTGTCTCACGGAGGTTCTTCTTGTCCTCTTCCGTGAAGATGTGCCCGAAATAGGGCCTTTCCAGTTCCGGTTCCTTGCGGATACCGTGGATACCCAGACCGATCTGCCCGTCCGGCATGGTGATGAATGAGAGGCGTGCGTCCAGTTTGACCCTGGCACCTGTCAGCGTCAGTGTCAGGGGAACCAGTTTGTTGGTTTTGTATCCTTTCAGCATGGAATCCAGCAGTCCCTGCTGTTCGAGGGAAGTTTTGGAGACTCCCATCTTTTCCAGTGCGTCCCAGTTTACCATGTTCTCGTCATAACGGTAGCGTGGTGCCTGCTGTTCCTGCGGCTGTTCTGTTGAAACTGTCGGTTGTGGTGCCTGTTCCTGTGGGTTTGTTTTTTGTTTCTTTGCCATTGTTTCTGTTTCTTTTTCGTTCTTACTCTGTTCCTTGTTTTCTCTTGGTCGGATTTCGTAGCGTTTGAGGAACTCTTTTACTGCGTCCGTTTCCTTGCCTTGTGACAAATCCCTGATTGCCTGCTTGTTCTGCTTGTAATCATGGACGGTCATTCGTATGAGCCGGAAATGTGTAGGTTCCTTGAACTGGCTCCAGAAGTTCTTGATGAAGTTTTCGAGGATACTGGAGTTTTTCTCGAATTTCAGAAAGGAGTTTTCGTTCTTTTCTTCTGCAGGAACCGTCCTGACCTTTCCTTCCCCGTCAATTTCGCTGACGGCTTGCACACCGGCTTTGGGGTCCTCCTTGTTGTGGACAAACAGTAGTTCGTTGATTTGTTCCACATAGGGCTTTTCTTTGGCGGATTTCTGCGTTTTGCGCGTCCGCTTCGGTTTTTCTTTCACTTCTTTTTCTTGTGCCATGATCCATCATTTTGAGATTAATGTTTTCGTTTGACAGCTCAAAAATAGTGGCTGAAATTGAATAAAATGCTGATTCTCAAAATGGTGACATCACGTGTCGTTAGATGTCAGCAGATGTCAGTCAAAGGGGAAAGATGATGGTAAGCGTCTCTGCGATAGCATATAGCGCATCTCAAAAACGACTTTTACATAGATCAGTAAAAAACGAATTATGATAATAGAAAATTCTGATCCGGTTCCCTTAAAATATCTTACGTTATTGGAAGTTCCTAAAAAGAGCTGACGCAGAATCCTAAAAAGTCTTTGGTATCATTCTGTGAAAAACATTCAATAAATGATCATTTCAACAGATGGTTTTGCCCCCTCAGAATAGACTATGTAATGAAGTATGCCTGGAGGCTGGCCAGTCTCCAAATTCAAATGAATTGTACTTAAACAGCTCCGAATTATTGAAGACTGAACTGAATAATGATATTAATCTATGTCTCGTTGATTTTTGTGAAAGGCACAATATCGATTATAGGGGAATGGTGAATAGGCTAGTAACTAACAATATGTATTTTTTCTATATATGGGGCAAATATGCGCTGTCAAAGGCATAGAGATTCCCAAGGGCAACAGCTAACCTTATATTCCTCCTCCTTTCAACGGGGACAAGGCACAAGCAAGACTCGGGAAGACACTGGATAAATACCGAAAATAACTGGATTCCAATCCATGTTATTCGCTGAAAGTTCATTGCACCAGAATGGGAATAAATTATTGTGATATGTTACGCTGGATGAGATTAATGAAGGTTATTGTCAGACAATTGTAAAAGGCGTAAGATTCAATACGAAAATTCCCCGATAATCTTCCATGTTCATGGTTCAGTTTTGGTTCAATGGAGGCCCTCGCTCAGATATGTTTAGAGGTGTGACTATCAGCTGTCCTGATGGGAAGAGCATTCATGTGGAGGAATGTTCCGTTATTGAATTGTGTACTTCTATACACTTATGATAAAGACCAAAGACGAAAATATATACTCCCAATTATATTTGAACTATCAGAAAACAACCAGTACTTTTTCTTTCCAGAACCTGTCCGCATGAGTTGTGGTATTGATGGTTTTTCCAAATCGGTTTATATCCATCCTATACTTTCATTGGTTTCAGGGGATATATTCATTTTTTATGTTGACAACAAAATTATGTTGGTATTGACCTATAATATCTTTAAATAGAAATACTAAAGTTTTTTTATCACAACATAATAATCTTGCATGTTTCATATCTTTATGTCAAGGAACTGCCACTAGCGGCAGCATCAATCACATGTACGAAAGACTTTATGTTACAGAATCCAAGTTGCGGGTGCATCTTGATTCTCCATTGCTAAAAGAACGCAGAGTATTTTTAGAAGAAAATGCGAACATGGGTAAATCTAAAGACCGGTTACGGATATTAGCGTCCTATATTTTTACGCTACGCATGCTTTGCATTTACACGACGGGGAAAATGATATAGTTCCTATTGAGAATATCACCAAAGTATGCCATGATTATCGGATGCATTATTCAGATCATTTCCATAAAGTCTGCATAGCGAGTGAATTAAATGAATTTACAGATGCTTTTCGCATTATTTATTCATGGCTTTTCTCTTTAAAACTTTTAGAGCCTAAGTTCATGGATAAGGATTCTATCTTTTGTAGGTTATTTACAAGCATCCACTTTAGGCTAAAATATATTGCAGCTCCACATTATGAAGAAAGGAAAAGGCATCTGGAGACTTTGGAAAAGGATGGAGTACCGAAGGCTTACATTAGAGAATATGCAGAGCAACAGCTTAATGTCATCAAGCAGTTTAAACTTGAACAAAAGCCTATAGGACATAGCTTCTCCACTGATGAAATCATTGATGCGGCCCGTTGTTTTGGAGAGTTATCAAATGGGATATCTGTTCGCAGTAGATATCAGCGTTTCAGAGCTGTCTGTATGAGTTGGTTCTCATTCATGGAAGTTATCACAGGAAAAGATAAGAGTTATCCCGGCTCTAACTATGTGGACATGTTCTGTGAATGGCATCTCACCTCCAAAGGAAGCTCTGTCGGCGCTACGGTACATATATGTCAGGAATTAGATAGATTCTTTGCTTATATCAACTCAAAAAGCGTAACGATCAACTTATTGACCGCGGCTTGTATCGACGGATATATTGAAACTTATCAATCCGCATGTTTCGCACGTAAGACTGTGGCCAGTAAGGTGTCAATTTTGAGGACTTTTCTCAGATATCTATATAACAGAAGTATCATTAAAACAGACATGTCATCATACCTCATAAGCCCCCGAATTTATACATGTGAGATTCTATCTGTTTCTCCAAACGAGAATGACCTTAATCGAATCTCTCATTTTTATGATGGTAACACTCCCTCTGCCATTAGAAATAAAGCTATACTTCTTTTACTTATAGAATACGGAATGAGAAGTGGGGGAAGTTACCGGTTTAAAACTTAGCGATATAGACTGGGAACGCGATGTTCTGTATCTTCACAGAGAAAAGGGACGCCGAAACAGCAGGTGCTGACGTTGAAAGCTAATGTTGGAAACGCCATCCTCAGATATATCAAAGAGGTAAGATGTAATGAACGTGGTTATAGGGAAGTTTTTCTTAAGTTGAACAATTCCGTGAGACCAATGCCCCCCAAAGGCATATATCATGTGGTTTCCAATGCCATTAAGGGATTGTGTATACATGTAGAGCATGTAGGTCCTCATTCTCTTAGAAGAGCATTTGCTACGATACGTATCAATAAAGGACATACGTTTAAAGATATTGCTGACATACTCGGACACAGATAACTTGACACGACCAGAATCTACGCAAAGGTGGACCTTAAAAGCCTGCGCCAAGTATCTGACATAAATTGGGAGGGTATATTATGACAGTAACCGAAGCAATATCAAAGTACATCACTTTCCGTAGAAGTGTCGGTGAGAAGTTTGATACAGAGCCTAGAATAATGAATCTGTTCTCAAAAGCTGTTGGCGAAGACAGGGAAATGTCGGACATTAACAGGCAACAGTGCGTGTCTTTTCTATATAGCAGACCTTCATTCAAGAATGGTTTGACCGCCTATTAGTTCAACATATATGGGATGTTGGATGGTTTATTCAACTGGGCTATAGCAAGAAACATCATGAATTACAATCCTCTTCCCACAGATAAGCCCAATCGTCCGCAGGGCTTTATCCCATATATATACAAAAGGGAAGAGTTGAAAAAAATAATTGATAAATCCATGACTTACAGATCCTTTTATACAACCTTTTACCCTGAAACTATCAGAGGAATAATAATGCTGACCTATCTTTGGGGGCTTAGACCGAGTGAAACTCTTGGCATAGAGATGGCGGATGTACATCTTGGTACTGATAACTATATAGTGATTAAACAAATGAAGTTCTATAATACCAGGATAGTAACATTCAATGATAGGTCGCTTCTTTTATAGAAGACTTCCTGTTTTGGCGTAAACATACAGGATTACCATCCGAGGAGTGACTCACCTCTGTTTTTGAAAAGAACATTTGCCGCATACTCAACACATGCTCTACAAATGACCTTTGCCATGATACGTGAGGATGCAAATGTTCGTAGATATGATGGCGCAAGATACCAGCCAAGACTGCACACCGCTAAACATCATACAATCTATATCTAACTGAAAATAAAATAGTTATCTTTTGTCCTAAGCTGAATAGGTAACGATTTAGAAACGAGCGAATTACAATATTCTGTTTTCTTTTGCCTCTGTCAAAGAACGATTCTTTCAATGCAAATATACACTTTACTTGTGACAAAAGCAATCCTTTTCCGCATTTAATCGACTTACAGTCAACCCTAAAGAGGGTATCTGATTTCATTCCACCTCTCTTCCTCAAAAAATAATATAGCAATCTAAATTGGCTTATATACGGGATAGGTCTTGTTCATTCGATTCTTGCAAGGCGTGTTTTATAAAAACGTCCCAATCCGGTAGACTACTGTACATGAAAGTATAAAGGCGAGATACGACAAGAAGATGCCATGCTTTTGTGTAAGGGGAATATCTCTTAGCTTATCGCAGACCATGTATAGCCAGGTGTTTTTCAAAAAAAACTGAATCCTAAAATCATTCATAAAAATGATTTTAGGATTTTTTCATCACAAGTTGAGCCAACAATATTACGAGTATATTCTTTATATCCACCTAATGTTTGTAAGTAGGTTATAGCCAAAGGATATTTTTTCAATTCTTTGACATCAGCACTAAAAGACATCAATATCAACTTTCTTAAATCTTCATTAGCCTCATCAGAAAGAGTAAATGTTCTCTCACAGATAGATGTCCTCCATATTTGAAGAAGAAAAAATAATCTAATAAGTTTACTATTCTCTAACAGTAATTTATTTTTTTATTTAGATTTTGCTGTCTGAATTTAAGTAATATTTCATCAATAAAATGCGCCTCTATTGATGCAAATATTCTTTCGCAATCCTTACAAAAAATATGATCCACTGAATACGGATTATGTTTAGTATCTATCTTCATTTTCAAAAAGTTTTATCGTTAATAAATCTATTTGCGATAATGAAAAGAAATTAATAGCTTTTTATATTGACATACCTAGATTGGCATCACTTCCTTTCATAATACAATATGACATATTGCTAGCATAGGCTATTTGTTTTGCATAATCAGATTTTGCTCTTACAATTTCATCATCAATCATATTATCTCCTTTGACTTCAACTATTGTGTAAGAACCATCTTTCATCTTGACCAGAAAATCGGGATGGTAAGCGCGTACACCGCCGGATATAGGGTCTATATAGTTAATAAAAAACTCTGTTTGACCGTGAGTTAACATCCCTGTGAACCATACTTTGTCAATCCGATTATCTCTCAGTAGAGTCCAAAACAATTTAATTTCGGGTTTAGAATCAAAACAATAGTTATCAAGATTAAAAGACTTATCGCCATAACTTGAGAATTGTGTATCTTTCAGAGATGCTAATAGTCCATCTTTATATTTTATCAAATAATAACCATCTTTTGGCTCTTTCACTAAGCATAATTCTACTGACTCTTTATGTTCATATTCTTCTATATCATATAACTCATGGAATAACCGAGGAATAATTTCATCGTATAGAATCTCATTAAACATATTTATTGACTCACATACTTTAGCAATACCCTCTTTGGAATTGGTCAGAATGTTTTTAACAAAAATGGGAGATATATTTAAATATCGCGCAATTTCTGCTATCATAGTTAACTCTGTAAATACTACTTTTTCCATAGCCTCAGAAACATCCTTTTCAACTCCTATCTTGTTTAACAAATCAAAAATAGAACGATTGCTTTCTTTTATTTTATATCTTTCTAAATTCAAAGAGTCTAACTCAAAATCTATATGATCCTTGAGACGTTTTTCACGGAGATTGAAAAGTTTACGTACTCTATTTATCTTAATAGAAATAGGAGGTGGTACTATTCTAACTTCAACATGATTATCCTCTTCTCCTTTATTATTAATGTCTGTAAGAGTAACATTAAAATTCTCCTGTAGTTCATTATCAAGTATCTTTGTATTTTCGTCAGATAGAAAAACCAGTGCTGTGTGTTGATAATTCCCTATCTGGCGGAGACATCTCATCGTTGCCTGAAGCACAAACACCTTCGATTTGGGCTCTCGGTGGAGAGCAACACCAAACAGTGACCGGCAGTTCCATCCTTCCTTACCTTTATTAACAAGTAGAATAAATTGTTTATTTGAATTCTGAGTGTCAAGATTTTTAAATTCTCTAAGATCATCATTAGAAGTAATCCGATCATCACCTACATTAACAAGAATTTTAGAAACAGGTATATTATTCTCAATCAATACTTGCTCCACTGCCGGGCGGAGTTCGTTTTGAAGTTCATCAATAGAAGAAGCGAAAAATGCCAGTTTAGGAAGCATATCTTCTACTCTTTTTTGTCCAATGCGCTCCCAAAATGAAGATATAGCAATTCTACAGAATGCAATAGTCCGATCTTTTATATTCTCATAACCTTTTATATCTACTTTTTTTAAATAGCCATTGCATATTGCATCTTGAAGTCCATAAGAATAAACGACTTCAGGCAATAGCCTATTTCCAACATATGGTGTTCCTGTATAGTTATAACAAGCTACTACCCGAGAACCGGCCCGAGATAAATTGGCAGAAAGCTCATTTATCGTTACACGTAGGCTTGTAGCTTTACTGTTTGTCGTTAAATCTTCTGAAAGTTTTGTACCAAAAATGTGATGAGCCTCATCAACATATATGCCTAATTGTTTTAATCTAAGAAGTTTGGAAAATCGTTGATTCGTAGTAAGTTCCAATTCAGTATCAATATCTTCAATTCCTGCATCTTCAGCGATCTTTTCCCATTCACTTTTTATCGAAATAGCTTTATACCTACTTGCATCTGTTCCAAATAATGTTTGAGTGGGTGTTTTTGCTTTTCGGTCTCTTTTGAGGATAATTTTCTGAGTATTAGAAATGATTATATTATATTTTGAATTCTCAATTGCATTGAGAGTATCACCAGACTCATCAAGAAAATAGAACTTAAGATTTGTTTCTAACCAATTAAGATATTCAGCTGGTATTACTTTGGATTTATCAAATGTTTGAATCTCCTTTAATGATTGAAGAACGGTCTTGTCTGGTGCAAAAACAAGAGCATTATGACAATATAACTCATTCTTAGGGTATTTATTTGCAAGAATAAACTCATAAAATATTGAAGTTGCCATTAAAACAGTCTTACCAAGCCCCATGGTCAGAGCAAAAATAAAGTTTGGATATTCTTGCTGCATAGATTTTATTTGACTAAATACACGAACAAACGTTTCTTTTGTTGTTTCATACCCATCTTCAGCAACTCCAAATAATACACCTTGCCCCTGAATATCACGTCCTGCAAATCGTCTTCCCTCAAAAATACCGTTACGGTTATACCATTCCTCAAAAACTTGCCAAAGTTTACGATTTTCGCAAAACTCTTTTAGAAATATGTACATTTCAAGTGCCTCAAACTGTGGTGGACGCAAAAATGCCGTTTTATTTTCATTAGGATTATTAAAACTTAAAATTTTCCTTGTCAATGGTTTAAATGTCATGTAAACACGCTTTCTCTCCTGTTCTATAAAGTTCTGTAAATAGCTATAGAACGGAAAGTCTATTGTTTTGCTTTGTAATCTCTTTTTTGCCATACCTTATTGATATTTCCAATTAATAACTAATTGATTGATCATTAACTCTGCTGAATATATAAATTAATTATATTGTTATCTCAATTGACTCGCTAAGCAGATCGGTAATTTTCACCCTTATTGTTGAAGCATCAGAAGGTATTGAGTAAACACCTTTAACCATTTCATTCTTTGATGGAATATCAACGAGAGTAGGAGTAAATACTGAACCATCATAGTTAAAATCTACTTTAATAGAATCCGTCAGTTCTCGCCAATCCTCTACACTCTCTTTTTCGAGCGAAAGCTTTTGAAGTAGATTCATAGGGAAGAAGTCACGAACTATAAGTTTATTACCCTCAACAACTACCTCTGCTTCGGAATCTCGTTTGAATTCTAAATTAGATTTATCACGCAAAATATCAAGCACCTCTACATCCATTGTATAGCCTTTGGTCTTCATTTCTAAAATCAATACTGAGCCAAGGTCAGGTTCATGCCCCATACAGACAAGTGTTATTAGTTCTACTGGCTTGCCAGGTGCCTCTTCGTTACGTTTGTCGAATGTAGCGTATGGAAAGTTGGTAATTAGTTCATTGAGATCAGCACGGGTTGTAATGCGATTCACAGGCATGATCTTGACTAATCTGCCGTCTTTTTCACCATCATACAGGTCGTTTTGTGGTAACGGTTGAAGTTCAAGAGCTTTTACCAACAGATCGCGAGCTTCAACAGGATTGCGGAACACATCGTAATTATTTACGTTATACACTTCAAAACCTGTGTATAATATATTCTGCTCCTTATTAAAATTAATTTTTTGCGATGTTACAGACAGTTCTTTTTGTATATTCAATAATCGTTTAACTGTTGTGTCAATAGCACCAAGGTTAATATCGGCACCAATGAATCTCCTTCCAAGTTTCAATGCCACGGCTTGAGTAGTTCCGCTGCCCATAAAACAATCAAAAATCAAATCCCCCGGGTTTGATGAGGCTTTTATGATTCGCTCAAGTAGGACTTCTGGTTTTTGTGTTGGATAATCAGTTGCTTGATTCGCATTACCTTTTACAACAGACATTCGCCATACCGTTTCAGGTATTTTTAAACCATCCTCATCTTCTTTTGCGGAGTATTCAAATCTTTTTCCTTGTGAGTTTATTAAGTATCTTGTACTTTTATATCTTTCTTTTGAAGCATCCAAAATAGGTATCTTTATTTCATCTGGATTAAATGTATATTTTCCTCTCTTAGAATACCAAAAAATTGTGTCGTGTTTGGGTGCAAATCTTCCATTTGGTCGGCCTGGAGAATCTGGATAAAACCAAATAATTTCATTAACCAACCCCGCACTATTACTTTCAACTTGATTTCCAAACACTTCATCCATTAAACATCTTATCAAGTGTTGTTTATGCCTATCACAGTGAATAAAAATGGACCCTGTATCAGAAAGTAATTCACGCAAGATAATTAAACGCTCATACATAAACTGTAGATACTCATCATTACTCCAAATATCAGCATACTGTTTTTCTTCAAAGGCTGTTGAATCATTCTCCACTTTTTTCCCGCGAAGCTCTATTTTCTTTTTATATTCTGCCTTAGAATCAAATGGAGGGTCAATATATATTAAATCAACTTGACCACGATAACGTTTCAGCAGATGGCTCATCACTTGAAGATTGTCACCCCAGAAGATTTTATTCAACCAGCCATTTTGATCTTCTCCATGGGTTTCTTTTAACTGTGCAGGATAAAATTGCGTTGCCGTAAATGGGCGTTTTCCTCTCCAATTGAGCATTGGATATCCTTTTATGGGTTCAAATTTGAACTCTTCCACATTATCAATCCGCTGTTCCGCTTTCATATTTAGACTACTCATAATTCTTAAATTATTTAAATATTTTATGTTTAGTTATTTGCTTACCATTTATACTCGACTTTTCCAACTTGTTTTTTATTTGTTAATGCAATAAAACCTCATATCACAGTCGCCACAGTGTTTTTCAGAACGAGAAACGCCGTCCATTGAAAAGTCTCTGGATTCAATCTTGCGAACTATTTGTTCAAAAGAGTCAATTGTTGCTGATACATTGTATTCTCTATATGGAAAAGTGATTCGAGGATTTGCATTCTCCTCCTTTGGATAATATATATGCATATTACTAACTTTCGCTCCAGTACGTTGTTCAACCAAATGTGCATATACTTCCAATTGACGACGATATTGATTAATTTGTGCTCTTTTTTTCTCATCACGAGTATTTACATCAGGTTTGTCACCCGACTTGAAGTCAACAAGTTCAACTGTACCATCCTCTCCCTTTATCAAATCAATAGTCCCTTTGAGAATATAATCGTCTTTAACAAGCGAGACATCAACTTCTGCTTCTCGTATCAAATGCCACTTATCAGAATTATTGTCTCTATATCTTAATACTTGTTTGAGTATCGCAGCTTGTTGTTCCTCTCTCAAAAATGAACGCTGTTGTTTTACCAGCAACTCATAGTTCATATTGAACCATTTACTTATATTGGTATCAGTAAGCGTATCAACCTCATTACGAAGTACAGCCCGATGGATGTCCTCAATGGTTTGATGTAATAAACTACCACCGATAACACCTCCTGTACGGACTTCTACAAATTCTAACTCCTTGTAGAACTTATATTGTAGTGGACAACTTTCATAAAGCAATATATGTGAAGTAAAAGAATACTCATGTTTGATATTGACTGGCTTTACTTCTGCTAATTTTAATTTTGATAAATCGAAAACACTATTATCCCTCCAAGAAGGAACCTGTTCCCAAATATCTTTTAAGTATTTAGATGGTACAGAACCTCCACCTTTACTTTTATGTTCGTAACCTGTTAAAACTAATAGATTCTGCGCTCTTGAAAATGCCGTATAATACAATCGATAAAAGTCATAATACTTAACTTTTCCCAAAGGTTCGTACATAGGCTTATGATAATACTCTTCCTGCAGAATTTTATCGACCTCATTATAATCCTTCCGGGGAATTCCACTCATTGAACCTACTATTGTTATTGGAAATTCCAATCCCTTTGACTGATGAATTGTCATAAACGAAACACATCCGGAAGGTGTTGTCTCATCAAAGCTCTCATACTCCGATAATCCCCCTTCAACAATAAAGCGTAAATAGTCATTAAACAGATTACTAAGAGTTTTATCGATATTTTTCACTGTAAGCACAGTTACATTATACAGATATTCAAAACGATTGAGCAAACTTGTAATCATACCTATATTATACGCTGGGCGCAAATCATTCTTATTTGCATTCAGTTCTACATCTAAATATTTAGCAAAAATTGGAAACTGAAACATTTGATATATTAATGCAGTAAAAGCATAATTGGTACTTTTCAGCAATGACGTATGTGTCCGCTGTTTATCAATAATCCATTTTATTAATTGTCTATTAGATTCAATATTCTCAGTAACCTTTGCTTGGAAAAACTCTTTCCAATCTTCATATAGCGTAGAAATATTATTACCCTCATATAGATTATCAAAGAGAGTTGGAAATATTGTAACTAATGCACCAAGTGTCATTTTCACCTCATCTCGGTCAAAAAACAACTCTGACCGAGGCGAAAATACTCGTATGCCATTTTTTTCCAAGTAATTAGCTAAACCGATTACGGCATCCCCTTTAACCGAACGAAACAAAAAAGCTATTTGATTATAATCATTTATAACTTTCTTCTCTTTTAACTCATTAATAAATACCAAAACCTCTTCATAATATGTTTCAATGCTATCAGATGAAGATACTTTCACAACTGAAGTAGTACTAGAAAAGTTTCTGTCACAGGGAATAATAGTCTTATCAAATCTGAATGTTTTATTATTATATGTCCAATCTTGAACGTCCATCCATCTATTATAAAAATCTATTATAGATGGATGGGACCGATAGTTTTTCGATAAATATACTTTTTGACATTCACTATTTCCAAAATTATCAGCAAATTCTAATATATTACGAACAGTAGCACCGCGAAAGCGATATAGGCCCTGATCATCATCACCAACAACACAAATATTATTATTCTTTGAAGCAAGAAGTAATACTATCTTCTCTTGAACAGTATTAGTATCTTGATACTCATCAATCATAAAATATTTAATCTTGTTCTGTATCTCCTCCAGAACTTGTGGATTATTCTCCAACAATTTCAACATTTCACTTTGGATAGATGAAAAATCCAATGCATTTTCTTCTTCTAAAATCTTTTGGTAAAGTTCGTAACATTCAGCTAAGGCTCTAACAGGTAGATGCTCTGAATACTTCATTACCTTAACATCAAGTACCTCTTCATTTACAACATTAATCTTTTCAACGAGCAATTCTGCTTTTCTCCACCTATTTATCTTCGGCTCTCCTATTAGTTCATGGATGTGCTCAATACCCAAAAACACATTTAGGTTTCGATAGACAAAAAATGATTGTTCAAATTGATCTAATAGGCGATGATTCCTTTTTAAACGAGTAAATTCTTTATGTTCCTCTAAAAATCTTAGAAATATAGAGTGTAGAGTACCTATATACATTTCGTTAAGATTAGTCTTGATTCCAAGCTCTAACAAACGATTAGATATCCTTGTGATAAGCTCCTTTGATGCCTTCTCTGTAAAGGTGGCTATAAAAATAGACTCGGGAGCAATTCCATCTTGTATCAAAAGTACTACTCTTTCAACCAGAGTTTTTGTTTTTCCTGACCCAGGACCAGCAATAACCAACAATGGACCATTTTTGTGTAAAAGGACTTGTTTTTGGCTTCTATTTAACACATTAACTTCAGTCATATCTTTTATTTGGTTTTATTTAACAACTCTCTGACATCAACATTCAATAATTCAGCAATGCAGATTAAAGTCTCAATTGAAGGCTGAGAATGATTGTTACACCAACGAGATACAGTTGCCGTGTCCTTACCAAGATTCTCAGCTAACCATTTTCCTGTTTTCTTTTGTTCGGTTAAGGCCGCCTTCAATCTATTAATTTCTTTCATTATTCCTTATTTGATTGACCTAATATGCAAAGATAATTAAAGTAGTAGATAAATTAGTGCATATCCTAAAAAAGTTCTTTATGCTTGAACAGAATCGAATACAAAGCGAGAAGATAAGATTTTAAAAACATTTCATGCTTTTATGTCACTATGTATAGATTTACACAAAAATGCATCGTAGGTTGTCGGTAATGAGCTTTATTCTAGGATAGAGCACAACGAAAGTCTATTTGAATTTAATGAACTTAACGAAATGTGCAATAAACTTAGTTCAATGTTATGGTTCATCTTTACCTATGTTAGGTAGTCATTCCTTAAAAGCTGAAGAACTCATTTTAAATTCTCATTCAAGATACAAAGTGTCCATTATAAACCTTACTATTCATGTATTTTTGCAACCTCACAACGACTACTTGCATAAATTCATCAAAACTTATCATTTCCTTATCAATCAGTTTCTGAGGTACGGTAATCTTATAATCACTATTCACATGAGCCTCTGTTGTGTAGTCAGCAACCTTCTTAAGTAAATCTTCATTTAGTTCACCAATATTATTGATTACCTTCATTCTATCCTTTGTTTCTTCAAAAGGCGGATATATATGTTCGTCTACATATCGGCAGTCAAACTCATACATATTTACCGAGAACAAAGCATATTTATCAGGATTTGATTCACTACGTTGGTGTTGCAAAGCACTCATAAGCACGGATCTGTCAGAGGTCCACCTTGACTTTACCTCAATATAGTATAGAGGGGTATCACCATCCTTTATAATGATATCCTGTCCACCTTGTTCATCTTCTACGTCAACTTTGAGGTTAATTCCCTTCAATTCGTCTTGAAGCTCCTTGAATAAATACATTTCAACATACTCACCGAGCTTATGTTTGTATTGCTTATCTTTCTGTTCGTCATGTAGACGCTTTGCTTCTTTCCTTCCGAGTTCAACAATTTCAGCCAAATTATCCATTGTAGACAAGTCTGCAATCAGTTTCAATTTAGCATCATCTTCCAATTTCATTATCTGGAAAATGCTATCTCGTTTCGTTTGACTCTGAATCACAGAGAACATGATCTGTCCCTTATGATTATCTATATATGTAAATAAATGAGACCATCGTCTACCTTCCTGACCGTTGATAGTCATCTTTTCAATTATCTCAACGATTAATTTTTCATGCTCATAGTTAGTAATTGAATACCCCTTCTTTTCTATAATCTCTTCAAGTTCTTTGCAGTGTTCAAGGCTAGCAAATAGGGTGTGTTTTTCCCCTTCTCTTCACCGGTTTTTGCATAAGAAGAACTACAGCCCTGCATGCACAAACATGCAAGCGATAAAACAAACAACACAAATGATGCTTTCATATATCATATTCTTTAATAGCCTTTAATTTGATTCTGACATAATCTATCCGCCAGTTTCCGCTCTGAAACAGCCGGCTTCTCAAGGTGTGTTCCGTACCGGCCAGTATATCATTTTCTGTCTTTGCGTCCACAGTGCGGAACGGAATCTTGTCAAACATCCTTATCCATTTTCTCAAGCCGCTTTCTCCATAGCTGCAAATTGTCGGACGGTCGAACAGTAACGCATAAACAACCCTGAAACCGGCCTTCTCCAATAGAACGGCATATTCTCCTATAGACGGAAAATAAAAAGGAATGAAGTATTTCATGCCCGCTTTTTCAAAATTCAGTCGCAATGCCTCATGTACTTGAGCCGCACATCCCTTTCCCCCAAACTCGCAGACCAATTCTCCGCCGGCTTTCAGGGCACGGTTGATTTGTTTCAGCAACAAAGGTTGCTTGTCCTTGTCAATCCAATGGAATACAGCATTGGAAAAAACCGCATCCACCGGCTTTTGCACTGTAAAATCCAAGGCATCCGACTGCACGAACTCCAATTCCGGATAACTGCTACGGGCTATGGCAAGCATATCCTCCGAAGCGTCAATACCTATAGCCCGCATTCCCATTTCAGCCAGACGCATAGTCAGTCTTCCATTTCCGCACCCCAAGTCAACAACTGTATTTGCCGTGCCGGTATCCAGAAGTTTTAGTACCTCCTCTCCATATTGGGGAACGAATGAAAAAGCACGGGAATATTCTCGTGCATCCCAGTCTATATTCATAGGTCGTCTTTTTTAAAGTTATAACAATTCAATCCCAATTCCGGATTATACGCACGTTCTATCGGTTCTCCATAATCTTCCACGACAAACTCCCCTGCGCCATTCAGAATCGCAGCCAGCAGATGTCCGGTCAAAGCTGAATAATCGCTCCGTCCGGCAGTGATGTGCAGATGCAGATATGCTTTTTCATCCTCTGTTGATATGTTACCGATAAGACTGGATATCTCCATTTGTTCACAGAAAGTCTTGTCCTCATAGGCTTTTGTCTTGGGATTGAAGAAACGGAGTGTCAGCCTGTTGATTGCGCCGATCCCGATGATTGACCCGGACATGATTCTCTTTTCATTGCAAAAAGCTGTCAAAGCCTCTACAATTTCTTCGTGATTGTCAATGCTGACAATGTATTTACTGCCGATACGTTTATATGAATACATATTCTTCTTAAATTTGTGCGTTTGCCGGAGCGGATAACACTTCGGCAAACAGCATGATAAACAACAATCTTCTCATGACCGGTATGTCAGAATACTTGTGATGAAAGTTCCGGACGCTGGTCCTGATGCCAGTAAGGATAAGGTTTCGCTGTCTTGCTGGCAGTATCTAAGCGATTGACCTGTTCTGCCGTAAGCTGCCAGTCTACCGCACCGAGATTCTGCCGGAGTTGTTCCTCTGAACTGGCACCGATAACAAGACTGCATACTGTCGGACGCTGCAACAGCCAGTTCAATGCAACCTGCGCCACGGTCTTTCCTGTTTCCTCTGCCAGTTCGTCCAGCACATCCACAATATCATACAGCCGTTCATAGGATACAACGCTGTCCCTGACGGGCGCTCCTCCGCGTGCTACCCTCCCGTCTTGCGGCACGGGATTATCCCGGCGGTAACGGCCTCCCAGACGTCCGGCGGCCAGAGGACTCCAAACAACGGTACCTACCTGCTGGTCAATGCCAAGCGGCATCAGCTCCCATTCAAAATCCCGGTTGAGCAGGGAATAATACACCTGGTGCGCTACATACCGGCTCCATCCGCGGCGTTCGGATACTGACAGGGACTTCATCAAGTGCCAGCCGGAAAAGTTGGAGCAGCCGATATACCGGATTTTGCCGCTCGTCACCAAATCGTCCAAAGCCCGCAAGGTTTCCTCCACCGGGGTGTTCGCGTCAAAACCATGGATATAATAAAGGTCTATATGGTCTGTACCGAGACGGCGCAGGCTCGCTTCACAAGCCTCTATCAGGTGAAATCGTGACGAACCTTCCTCGTTACGGGTTTCCCCCATTGGGAAAGTCCCCTTTGTGGCAATGAGCAGCCTGTTTCTTTTTCCGGATATGGCCTTGCCCAGAATCTCCTCGGAAAGTCCACGCGAGTACATGTCGGCGGTATCAAACATATTCAGTCCGGCTTCCAGGCACATATCAACCATACGGGTTGCTTCGTCCACCCCGGTGTGCCCCCATCCTTCGAAGCCATGAGAACCGCCGAATGTTCCTGTCCCCAATGTCAATGCCGGGACAAACAGTCCCGAACCATTCAATTTACGATATTCCATACATCATAAGATTTTAAACTGTTTATATTAGAAATCACATAAGCAACATAAGTACCGACAGGCAGGTAACCGCCGTCGTGAAGTAGCGGAATCCTTTTTCTGGTAATTTTTTTATCAGAAGAATACCCAGTGTCCCTCCAAGCAAGACAAATGGAAGGGTAAAGGCGTCCAATATCAACGATTGCGCGGAGATGTTGTCCCAGGCCCATACCTGTACAGGTATTTTCAGATAGTTAATCACGAGAAAGAACCATGCGTTAGTACCCACAAAGCTATACTTGGGCATCTTGACAGATAAAAGGTATATGGCCATGACCGGTCCGGCGGCATTTCCTATCATGGTAGTGAAACCGCCAAGTAACCCGAACACGGGTCCGTACCACCAGCAGGAAGACAGACAGTTTTCTTTTCCTTTCCAGTTCGACCAGAACATGACAATTAGAACGGCGAGCAGACAGCCACCCATCAGGTGCTTGAACTCCGCGGGCGGCACAACCTTGTCAACCAGCAGTGCCATTGCAAAACCGATTAGCGCGGCCGGAAGTAGTTTCAAGACATACGTCCATTCCGCGATGCGGCGATAGTATAGTACCGCCATCAAATCCGCCACGCACAAAATTGGCAATATCAGTCCAGTTGAAGCTTTTGCCCCAAACGTCACCGCCATTAAGGGCACTGCCAGTAGGCTTATGCCCTGAACACCTGTTTTCGACATGCCTATCAGCAAAGCAGAAAAGAACAGCATCCCCCAATCCGAAGGGGATTGCATCCACATGGAAAAATCCATAACCATTTCTTGTTACAGTCCGAGAACCCGTTTTAATTCTTGTCGCATGACATCGCCGTCCACCTCTGTCCCTGTCCAATATTTGACGGCTATCACAGCCTGATTGACCAGCATGTTCATTCCGGGCAGGACATGCTTACAACCTTTGGCTGTAGCGTCTTTTACAAAATGCGTATAGACTGGGTTGGGTATGCAGTCGGCAACGGTCATATGAGGCTTCAGTGAATCGACATGGATATTCAGCCGTTGCTCGGTATTGGGATACAATCCGACAGAAGTGGCATTGATGACAATATCAGTATCGGACGGAATCTCGAAAGTGTGATTCCACAATATGAAAGAGGTTTTCGCCGGGGTATACCGGTTAAGCAGATCCGCCAATACTTGTCCGGCTTCATCGATATTCAGTATTGTAATCTCGGACGCGCCGGCCAATGCCATCTCTACACAGATCGCACGTGATGCTCCTCCGGCGCCGAATACAACCAGTTTCTTGCCTTGTATGGACGTTACTTCCGATATGGCCTTTACAAAACCTTTTCCATCCGTGTTTTCTCCCCTTGTTTTTCCGTCCTTTTCTATTATTACCGTATTGACGGCACCGATGATACGGGCGGATTCCCCAAGCTCGTCGAGATACTTGATAACTTCCACCTTGTTCGGGATGGAACAATTGAAGCCGCGCCAACCCATCGCTTTGGCTCCGGCAACGGCCGCCTCCAGATTTTCAGGTCCTACTTCACAGTTAATGTAGCGGTAATGCAGTCCGTGATGACGGAACGCGGCCTCCATGATTGCCACTGTCGGATTTTCTGCCGCCGGCTTTGCAAAAGAGCCCAGCAATCCGGGAAGGAATCCGAGAGCCGGATTGTATTTTTTTTGTTCATTGATACTCATAACAGGATAATTTATATTGGTAATTAATTTCGATTAGAGTATTTCTTGGTTCGGAATTAGTCTCTCACAGAATTCGATTTTTTCTTCATTGGGGCCGATTATCGTAAAAAAACGAACACCATGTTTCCAAAAAGGCAAATATTGTACCTTGTCGTCCAATATTTTGTAACCGGACTTTTTGACTATAGAAAATATGGAATCTATATCCGTTACATCCAAAGCGATGTGGTCTATCGCTCCGGATTTCATTACAGCATGTTTGTTGTCATAAATTTCTATAATCAAACTTCCTTGTTGTAGGAATACGACATCCCCTTCATTATGTTTATTAGTAGTCTGCCATACCACTTCAAACCCAAGTCCCTCATAGAAAAGCGTACTTTTTTGAATATCATTTGTCGGGATACCGACATGTTGAATTCCTTTAATTTTCATTTTTGTATCCATATCATTTAAAATTTATGATTTTATGTTTTTACATTACTATATCGTTCATAAACAATCTATTATATTATCATATTGATGTTGCAAAATTAAGGCATATTTTTTATTTGTTGTTCCATTGCATTTGCTGTTTATTCTATTATATTTGCATAAAATAAAAAAACAAAATATGCCTATACTGGAACGGAAAATCATTCATGACCGGACTACATTATGCAGCCGCATATTATACCCCCGGTTCGTGTTGCCCCGGCATAAGCATGCCGAATATGAAATCATGCTGTTCACAGGTGGAAGTGGCAAGCAGTTTGTGGGAGAAGGGGTTTGTGACTATAAGGAAGGCGACATAGCCATGATAGGGAGCAACGTACCGCACCTGCATTTGTGCAATGCCAAATTGAACCCGACGATGGGACTCGAAGCGAGTGCCGGAGTGGCATTACAGTTTCATCCGACCATTTTTCCCATGTCCATGGAAAAACTGCCGGATTATTTACCCATTTACGGGCTGTTGCAGAAAAGCCAGTACGGAATACGTTTTTACGACAAAAATTTATATGAAGAGTTATTGCAACGGTTCCAGGAGTTGGAAAGGGTGGAGCACACGGCCCGGTTGATACTTTTTTTTCAAATTTTAGAACGGTTATGCCAGTGTAAGAAAACAAACATTCTTTCAAATGTTGCTTATAACAGTTCGAATCTTCTGCCGGAAGTCAATGAGCCTGTCAATCGGGTGTATGCCTATCTTTTCAACCATTTCAAAGAAAAAATCACATTGAAAGAAATAGCAGACTATGTGAAACAGAATCCCTCAGCTCTTTGCAGATATTTCAAACAACGTACTGATAAGAATATCTTCCAATGCCTCGCTGAAATACGGATTGAACATGCCTGTAAATTATTGGCTTATTCCAATCTGACTATAGCACAAGTGGCTTATGAATCCGGCTATAATTATGTACCTCATTTTATTATGCAATTTGAAAAAATAGTCAAGCGAACACCAAGCGAATATAAATCGCAAATTGACAGCTTGTAAAAAATGTGTACCCATATATCTTACCGAATTTGTGGTACAAAATAGAATACTAAATCACAAACTATATCTATCGATACAATACTGAGATACACAAACAATAGGTGTGACTTCGGAGCATATCCTTGTAGACGGCTGGCGGCGTTTTCGCCGTTAAACCGTCCTGTTTTCGTTAAACGAAAACACAACTTGCTGTCCGCAGGGGCGGACCACGTTTATCCAATAATTATTGTGTATCAGCCCATTATATGGCTGTTCTCTTGTGATTTGCGGGGCATTTCCATCGGGGATTTGCCGGCTTCTCTCCCCATAAAAGGGTGGATATCTCTCCCGAATCCATGCGACTTACGCCCATAATTCGGGAATAAGGAGGCACATATACGGGAAATCAGCCCTTTCCATACCCTATTCTCCATTAATGGATTGTCATTTTTACACTTCTGCGAATGGAGAACGGGCAGCGAGCCGTATATGCCTCGTGTCCTTCCTTCGTTATCTCCATTGACGGATTGTTACTTCTACACTTCTGCAAATGGAGAACGGGCGGTGAGCCGTATATGCCTTATGTTCTTCCTTCGTTGTCTCCATTGACGGATTGTTACTTCTACACTTCTGCAAATGGAGAACGGACGGTGAGCCGTATATGCCTTGTGTCCTTCCTTCGTTGTCTCCATTGACGGATTGTTACTTTTACACTTCTGTAAATGGAGAGCCTCCCCACCTTCCCATTTTACACATCCCATGACAAAAACTGACTTTCCATGACTATAAGTGACAGGCGGTTCCGTCCTGTCCTCTTCTTCCTTTATTTTGTATTCCGAAACAATACCGGTTGTGTAATTTAATAATTTAAGATTTTAAGAAAATGGATTCAAAAAAGGAAAAGGACCGGCTTTCCGATATAATTCTCGGGAGGGTCGGGCTTATGGGGAACTTCCTGTCAGATCCCGTCTCCACATCTCCGGAACCTCCAGTGGATACGCCGGGTCGTGAAAGGCGGTCCCGAACGGCAGAAGTGACATCCCCGGAAGAATACAAGAGGAGGTTTCTGGTTCCCGCTCCCAAGTCCGCGGAGTGGAAGACCGTGTACATTGACGGGAGACTGCACCGCCGTATCGCCATGCTGGTCAGGGCCTCCGGTTGCGGCAGCATCTCAGGTTTCATCATCCGGCTGCTGGAGCTTCATATGGAGGAGCACAGGGAGGATATCGCCGGGCTGCTCGGTGAGGTCTACCGGCCCTGGAATGACGAGGATGGGACGGCCCGCCGGTAAACATCTGTAAATATTCAAAAAGACATGTCAATGAAAGGAAAGAACGTGAAAGACCGGACGGGTCCCGGCAGAATGGACGCGGAGCACATCCGTGGGATAATGGGGGAAGCCCCTGTCCGGTCCCGAGGGAACGGGTCCGTACAGCCGTCCTTCTACGGCGATGAATACCTGCGTGGAATTCCGAGCGTACAGCGCCGGTCGCTGCACATTCCCGCCGTCTTGCACCGGAAACTCTCCATCCTGGCGGGAGCCTCGGAAAACGGGAAGGTCACGCTGGAGGGATTCATCAACTACCTCGTCTCGCGGCATCTGGAGGAATACAAAGAAATAGCGAAAATAATTCTAAATGAGTCCCTGCCCGGCCAGATATAAAGGGCCGTATGTTGGCCATGTATCGCGGACTGCGGGGCATGAATTATCCTGCTATATGGCTATCCTGATATAGCACTATCTTCCTATATCCATATCAGGCTATATCCATATCAGGCTATATCGCTATCCGGCTATCGGCATAGCTTCATTTATCCCTATCCCGATATCACATAATCTCCCTATCTTCATATCCGGCTATATCGTTATCCGACTGTTCCGATATATTACCGTCTTTTGTTATCCTGGACTCGTGGCAGATAAGATTCGGATACCTCAAATAAGGACTTTTAGCCTAAGATAAAGTAAGCTAATAGCGTGATAATAAGGCTCTTATAATTACGACTTCTCCTATAGAAGCATTACCTTAGTAGTAGAATCATAAAGGAGGTAACAAGTTATGAACGAGCAAATTAGGAGCATTTTAGCACAAGAGACAACGAAGACAAGCAAGATCCGGCAGCTGTTCCTTCTGGGGGTTCCCCGTGCGGAAATTGCGAGAATGGTGACCAACGGCAATTACGGCTTTGTAGTGAACGCCCTGCGCCGGATGAGGGAACGTGAGGAGGGTCTGAATATCCATCCGGCGACAGCCGCACCGGATTACACTTTCAACCGCAAGTTCGGTATCGAGATCGAGGCCTACAACTGTTCCCGTGAACGGCTCGCACGCGAGCTCAGGGAGGCCGGCATCGAGGTTACGGTGGAAAGCTACAACCATACCACCCGTCCGCATTGGAAACTCGTGACGGACAGCAGCATAAGCGGTAACGACACATTCGAGCTGGTCAGTCCGATCCTGGTCGGTGAAGCCGGCCTGCGGGAACTGGAGAAGGTCTGCTGGGTGCTCGACCTGTGTGACGTGAAGGTGAACGGGAGCTGCGGGCTTCACGTACATATCGATGCCGCCGGTTTCAACATGGAAACCTGGCGTAACCTGGCCTTGAGCTACAAGCACCTGGAACCGGTCATCGACAGGTTCATGCCGGCATCCCGTAGGGACAACTACTATTGCAAGGGATTGGGCCATGTCTCTGACGGGATGATACGTTCCGCCCGGACGGTGGACGAGCTAAAAGGAAGGATCGGTGACCGTTACCATAAGGTGAACCTTGAGGCCTACTCACGGCACAAGACGGTCGAGTTCCGCCAGCATTCGGGAACGACCAACTTCACAAAAATGCGTAACTGGGTGCTGTTTCTCCACAAATTGGTTACCTTTGCCACAAGGGGACAGGTGCCCGCAGCCACCGCACTTCAGGACATTCCCTTCCTTGACAGTGAACAGAAACTATATTATAAATTAAGAACGAAAAAACTATCGGCATGAACAAGCATATGTATATTTTGGCGGATGGCGGCAGGATTGCCGCCTCCGACCCTTCCGAGTTTGTACGCGTCCTGCGTGAGGGCAGCTGGTTTGACAGCGGGTGCACCGACGGGGAGTACATGGTGAATTTCTCCGGGCGGTACAGGGAACTGCACGGGGTGACGGTGAGGACCGACACGCCGGAGCATTTCATGGACGACCTGAAAAAGTACGGTTACATCACGGGTTGAGAAATCCGCTCCTTTATTATTGCGATTCCCGCCAGTTTTTGTGTGAAGATTTTTCCTTTTTACGGTATCGGATGTCCGCCGTATCCTGTTTTCCAGTGAGGGGGTCTGGCTCCACGACTCCCTTTGGGAAAGCATTTTTTTTCTTTTCACCGTCTTTTCCGTCATGACAAAAACCGACTATCCATGACTATTCCTGCCAGTGTACCGATCGTGCTTGTTTCTCAAGGTTTCTTCCCTTATATTCGCACTGACATTTAAACGAGTTGAAAATATGGAAATATGCTACATCGAGGCCGGTGTCCTTGAG
>ERZ772835.552-NODE-552-length-29358-cov-4.84425_pt1 | contig 29358 bp, 28 predicted proteins | sample MGYA00511901_ERZ772835 | MGnify/ENA primary metagenome ERZ772835 (study PRJEB29015, sample SAMEA2737729) | human gut metagenome | biome: human gut; feature: human-associated habitat; material: faeces | place: China | collected 2012 ...
TGGCCTTCTGGATACAACAAGCGCCGTCCCGGCCGGGACGGCGCTTGCTTGTTATCTCTTTCGGCCGGAGAGCAGCAGGCCCAGAACGACGCCCACCCCGGCAGGGAGCACCCAGCCCAGGCCTACGTCCGCCAGTGGCAGGGCGTCCAGAAAGTCCAGAGGCACCTTCAGACCCTTTAGGGCAAAGAGTACGCTGAACACCCCAGTGCACAGTACCGCTGCGGGATACACCCAGCGGCGGCCCTCCAGCCACCGCTGGAAGAAGGACAGGGCGATGAGCACGATAGCCACCGGGTAGATGGCGCTGAGCACCGGCGCGGACACTTCCAGGATTTGGGTCAATCCAGCATTGGAGATGGCCATGCTCACCAAAGCGAAGAGCACCGCCCACCCCCGGTAGCTCAGCCGGGGACAGATGCTGTGGAAGTACTCGCCGCAGGAGCTGATAAGGCCCACGCACACATTGAAGCAGGCAATGAGGAAGATACCCGCCAGCAGGACGCTGCCCACGGTGCCGAACAGCAGGCCCACCACATTGGTGAGGGCCTCCGCCCCGTCGGCCGGGTTGGGGAGTGCGCCGCCAGACAGGGCGCCGATGTGGGCCAGCATGCAGTAGACCGCCAGCAGCATCCCTCCGGCGACCACCCCCGCCCGGACGGTACCCTGCACCACGGCGCCCTCCTCCTCCACGCCCCGGGCGCGGATGTTCACCGCAATGACAATGCCGAAGGCCAGGGCGGCGATGGTGTCCATGGTCTGATAGCCCTCGATGAAGCCCTTGACCACCGCATGGGTCGCGTAGTCCCCGGCGGCCGGACCGTAGCCCTCCAGCGGGTTGACCAGACAGCCCACAAAGGTGACGACAATCAGCGCCACCAGGATGGGGCAGAGAATCTTGCCCAGCCGGTCGGTGAGCTTCTCCGGCCGCAGTGCGATGAACAGGGCGGCGGCGAAGAACACCAGGGAGTAGACCAGTTGATACACCCCGATGGGGGCGTCCGCTCCCACGAAGGGAGGGACGGCCATTTCAAAAGAGGTGGTGGCCGTCCGGGGGATGGCCAGGCAGGGGCCGATGGCCAGATAGGCCACGATGGTGAACACCCGGGCAAAGGCGGGATGCACACGGCTGCCCAGGGCATCCAGCCCGCCGGAGCGGGCCACCGCCACCACCCCCAGTACCGGCAGCCCCACCGCGCTGAGGGCCAGCCCCAGCATGGCGGGCCAGGTTTGGGTGCCCGCCTGGGCTGCAATATTGGGCGGAAAAATCAGATTACCCGCCCCAAAAAACATGGAGAACAGGGTGAAGCCCACCAGAAGCAGATCCCTGCCCTCCAGCCGTCTCTCTTTCTCTCTCACGGTCGTTTCCTTTCCCGCAATTTAAAAACAGCGGCATACCGCACGGCATGCCGCTGTTTTTCACTTACGTACCAAAATCAGCCCTGGGAGATGGCACCCGTGGGGCAGGTATCGGCGCAAGAACCGCAGTCGATGCAGGAACCGGCATCGATGACGTAGTGCTCGTCGCCCTGGGAGATCGCGCCCACGGGGCAGTTGCCCTCACAGGCACCGCAACTCACGCAAGCGTCGCTGATGACATAGGCCATTGGATACACCTCCAAACACTCAAGCTAAAGTTATTGTACCATAACTTTTTAAAAATGCAATGCTAAAATGCGCCGACTGTGGGTATATTTTTTCACAGTGGGAAAAAATAGAATCCAGCCACCCGAAGGAGGCGTATTTTTCCATGGACAAATCCTCTCAATTTCACATGGAGGCGGCCGGGAGCCTAACCCCGGAGCTGGACGGCGCGCCGCGCAGCGGCCTGCACCAGCACAGAACAAAAGAAAAGGGGCGTGGCACAGCGGATGAAGCCCGTCAAAAGGCAGTGGAGGCTCCTCTTTTGGAGACGGAGCAAACGAGGTGAACACATGAGCGAAACCAGATTTACCGAGCGGGCCCAGGCCGCCCTGCGGCTGGCCCAGGAGTGTTCGGCCGAGCTGGGCCACGGCTATGTGGGCAGCGAGCACCTGCTGCTGGGCCTGGCCCGTGAGGGCAAAGGGGTGGCGGCCAAGGTGCTCCAGTCCGCCGGGCTGGAGCCAGAGAGCCTGAAGGCCGCCATCGCCCGCATGGTGGGGGTGGGCGCCCCCGGCGGCGCGCCGTCCCAGGGGCTCACCCCCCGGTGCAAAAAGATCATCGAGCTCTCCCTCACCGAGGCCGCCCGGCTGGGGCACCACTACGTGGGTACCGAGCACCTGCTGCTGGGTATCCTCCGCGAGGGGGACGGGGTGGCGGTGCGGGTGCTCTCCGGCACCGGCGTGGAGCCCCGGCGGCTCCACGCCGACGTGGTGGCCGCCATGGGGGGCGAGGCCTCCCCCTCCCCCTTCCGGGGCGGCGGCAAGACACGGGAGCGGGAGTACGGCGGCGACACCAAGCTGCTGGACCAGTTCTCCCGCGATCTCACCCGGCTGGCCGCCGGGGGCATGCTGGACCCGGTGGTGGGCCGGGACAGGGAGATCAACCGGGTCATCCAGATCCTCTCCCGCCGCCAGAAGAACAATCCCGCCCTCATCGGCGAGCCCGGCGTGGGCAAGACCGCCGTGGCCGAGGGGCTGGCCCGCCGGATGGTGGCCGGGGATGTGCCCGACGAGCTGCGCTCCAAGCGTCTGCTTTCCCTGGACCTGTCCTCCATGGTGGCGGGCACCAAGTACCGGGGCGAGTTTGAGGAGCGGGTCAAGAACATCCTGGCGGAGGTGCGCCGGGTAGGTGGCATCATCCTCTTCATCGACGAACTGCACACCATTGTGGGCGCCGGCTCCGCCGAGGGGGCCATCGACGCGGCCAACATCATCAAGCCCGCCCTTGGCCGGGGCGAGCTGCAGGTCATCGGCGCCACCACCACCGACGAGTACCGCAAGTATATCGAGAAGGACGCCGCCCTGGAGCGGCGCTTTCAGCCCGTTCTGGTACCCGAACCCGATCAGGACACCGCCCGGGCCATCCTCCGGGGCCTGCGGGACCGCTATGAGGCCCACCACCGCCTCCAGATCACCGATGAGTCCATTGACGCCGCCGTGGCCCTCTCCACCCGGTACATCGGGGACCGCCACCTGCCGGACAAGGCCATCGACCTCATCGACGAGGCCTGCTCCCGGGTACGGATGGAGCGGCTGGCCACCCCGCCGGACCTGCGGGAGCTGGAGGAGAAGGTGGAGCACACCCGCCGCGAGAAGGAGGAGGCCATCCGGGGCCAGGACTTTGAGAAAGCCGCCATGCTGCGGGACGCGGAGGAGGACTTCCGCAAGGAGCTGGAGCAGCAGAAGACCGCCTGGCGCTCCGGCCAGAACACCGGCGCGGTGACCGCCGAGGACGTGGCCGCCGTGGTGTCGGGATGGACAGGAGTCCCCGTCACCACCCTCACCGAGGCGGAAAGCGCCCGGCTGCTCGGCCTGGAGGAGGCCCTCCACCGCCGGGTGGTGGGCCAGGAGGAGGCGGTACGGGCCGTTGCCCGGGCCGTCCGCCGGGGCCGGGTGGGACTCAAGGAGCCGGGGCGGCCCACGGGCTGCTTCCTCTTTCTGGGCCCCACCGGCGTAGGCAAGACTGAGCTGTGCAAGGCCCTGGCCGCCACCTTATTTGGCAGCGAGGAGGCCCTGCTCCGCTTCGACATGTCCGAGTATATGGAAAAGCACGCCGTCTCCCGCCTCATCGGCTCACCGCCGGGCTATGTGGGCCACGAGGAGGGAGGCCAGCTCACCGAAAAGGTGCGGCGGCGGCCCTATTGCGTGGTGCTCTTTGACGAGATCGAAAAGGCCCACCCGGACATCTGGGGCATCCTGCTCCAGATCATGGAGGACGGGATGGTGACCGACGCCCAGGGCCGCAAGGCGGATTTCAAAAACGCCATCGTGGTGCTCACCTCCAACGTGGGGGCCGCGCGTATCACCGCCAAGGGCAGCAAGCTGGGCTTCTCCGCTACCGAGCGGCGGGACGGCGAGACCCGCCCCATCGAGGAGCTGAAGGCCGCGGTGCTGGACGACCTGAAAAAAGTGTTTCGCCCGGAATTCCTCAACCGCCTGGACGAGACTATCGTCTTTACCCAACTCGGCCGGACGGAGATTCAGGCCATCGCCCGGCGCATGCTGGAACGTGTGGGAGAGCGTATGAAGGCTCTGGGGGTGACCCTCCGCTTCACTGACCGGGCTCTGGAGACTCTGGCCGACCAGGGCTTTGACCCCGACTACGGTGCCCGGCCCCTCCGCCGCACCATCCGCGCCCAGGTGGAGGACGTGGCCGCCGAGCAGCTTCTCAGCGGCGCGCTCCAGGCCGGGGACACGGCACTGGTGGACGGCGCGGAAAACGGCCTGCGTTTGTATGCCCAGCCCGCCGGAACCCAGGCCCTGAACACAAAGGAGAACGAACTATGAAATTGCAGCGCACACTCCCCCTGCTGCTGCTCCTGGCCCTGCTGGCCGGGTGCGGTACGTCCAGCCAGCCGAGCGCCCTCACCGCCGAGGAGCGCACCCAGCTCTACCAGACCGCCATTGAGAGCGCCCGGGACGCCGAGATGAACGAAGCCATTGGTATTCTCACCGACGCCGGAGACGACATGGCCGACGTGATCTTTGAGCTGCTGGGGGTCACAGCCGCCGACATGAGCGCCTTCGCCCTGTCGGTCTCCCCCATGAATATCAAGGCCTACGGCATCGCCGCCATCTACCCCGCCGCTGGGAAGTCGGACGCCGTGCTGGAGGGTCTCAACGCCTTCATCGACCGGCAGAAGCAGAGCTTTGAGCAGTATCTGGCGGATCAGTATGAAATCGCCAGCAACGCCCGTCTGGAGACTCTGGAGGACGGCACCATCCTGCTGGTTATGTGCGAGGACCAGGACGCGGTGTTTGACGCCATCCGAGACACGATCGAGGGCGTAGCCTGAACCAAAAAGTCGTTTGATTCAACCCGAAAGGGAACCCTGGCGGTTCCCTTTCACACTATCCTTCCCTCCGAAGCCTTTGGCAGGAGGGTTTTCGACAGCCTGACAGCCGGTGGATTATAATGGAGCATACTACAGTCCGTTCCACATTGGAGGTTTTGGTATGCAAGCGCGCGCAAGCGGTATCCTGCTTCCCGTCTTTTCCCTGCCGGGGCCCTACGGCATCGGCACCCTCGGCGCTCCCGCCCGGAGCTTCATCGACTTTCTGGCCCAGGCCGGGCAGAAGTTCTGGCAGATTCTCCCCCTGGTTCCTCCCGGCGGCGGTGATTCCCCCTACATGTCCCCATCCTCTTTCGCGGGCAACCCCTTTTTCCTGGATCTGGAGGAGCTGAACCGGGAGGGCCTGCTCACTCAGGAGGAGCTGGATGCCGCCCGGCAGGCCGACCCCGACCGGGTGGACTATGCCTGGCTGCACCAGACCCGCATCCCCCTGCTGCGGCGGGCATGGGAACGCGGCAGGGTGTGCTACGCCCAGCCACTGGCGGAATTTATGGTGGAGGAGGCAGACTGGCTGCCTGACTACGCCCTGTTCCTCGCCCTGCGTGAGCGCTTTGGCGGCAAGGAGCTGAAGGACTGGCCCGACGAGATCCGCCTGCGCCATCCGTCGACCCTGGCCCGTTATCGGGCCGAGCTGGCGGACGAGTGCGCCTTCCACGCCTTCCTCCAGCTCCTGTTCTTCCGCCAGTGGACCGCCGTAAAAGCCTACGCCAATGGCAAGGGGATCTCCATCATCGGCGATCTGCCCATCTACGTCTCCCCTGACAGCGCGGAGGTGTGGAGCCGCCCAGAGCTGTTCCAGCTCAAGGAGGACATGACTCCTTCCGGTGTGGCAGGAGTTCCACCCGACGCCTTCTCCGACAAGGGGCAGCACTGGGGCAATCCCCTGTACGACTGGGACTATCACCGGCAGACCGGCTTCGCTTGGTGGCGGCACCGGGCCACCCACCTGGCCCGGCTGTACGACGTGGTACGCATCGACCACTTCCGGGCCTTCCACACCTACTGGTGCATCCCCGACGGGGCGTCCGACGCCCGGGGCGGCCACTGGGAGCCCGGCCCCGGCATGGAGCTGGTGAAGGCCCTGCGCTCCGTCCCCGGCCTGGCCCTGATCGCCGAGGATCTGGGGGATCTGGACGCCGACGCCCTCCGCTTCATCGCAGACAGCGGCCTGCCCGGCATGAAGGTGCTGGTCTACGCCTTTGATCCTGCGGGCGAGAGCGCCTACCTCCCCCACAACTGCCCCCGGGACGCGGTGATCTACACCGGCACCCACGACACCCCCACCTTTGTCCAGTGGCTCTTTGAGCAGGCCGCCCCCGCCGAGCGGGACTATGCCTTCGACTACCTGCGCCTGCGGGAGGACGAGGGCTTCGGCTGGGGCGCGGTGTGCGGGGCGTGGATGTCCCCCTGTCGTCTGGCCATCGCCCCCATGCAGGATCTGCTGGGCCTGGGTGGCGACGCCCGGGTCAACACCCCGGGCACAGCCGGCCCCCGGAACTGGAGCTGGCGGGTACGGCAGGAGGCCCTCAACCCCAGTGTGTCCGGCCGCCTGGCCCACATCACCCGCACCTACCGCCGATAGCATAATCCGCCCGCCGCAAAACCCAGGCTTTAAGAAAAGATGTTTTCTTATCTTTCAGCAGAGGGAGTATCTTGAGGTGCTCCCTCTGCATTTTTACTCCAGGTTGCCGATGCAGTTAAAATAGAAATCGACCCAATCCTTTTTTCTTCCGCCCTTCGGAACGCTCATGCACCAGGATGCGCTCCACGAACTCATGGAGAATTTCCGGCGTCAACTCTTGAATATTCAGGTAACGATCCACGACCTGCAAGAGCTGATCCACTCCCTGAATGTTTTCCTCCTGATCCTCCAGTTCCGTTTCCATCTGTGGGATGTGCGCTTCACACTCCTCCTGCTCTGCATGGCACGGAACCCCTTGTGCTGCTGAGCGAGATGTTACACGATATTCAAGAGGGGCACCGCTGTCTTTTTTGCTTCGGAACATGTTCTATGATTTCGCAGTCCAACAGAGTCGCCAGGCAAGCTGCTCCTCGGCTGTAACGACGATTGGGAAGTATGCCACTTCATGTGGAGTAATTTGAAGAAAGAAACTCCGGGGCAGCTTTGACTGCCTAGTTTCTTATTTTTCGGTCCCTGATTCTATCTCACTCCAACCCTTGCTGAGATAGTCCGCAACCGTACCGCGGGGATCTGCCGCCCTGCCTGCCGGTAATCCCCCCCTCCTCATCTAAGTACACTCAGCAGATGCCAGGGTTCCGCAAACAGAATCGTCTTTTTCACCTCTATTTCATCCGACCAAAGCCTCTGTATCTGGTTTAGATGAAGCCCATAACTCCAGAATAACAATGGTTTGCATGTCATAAACAGTCCGTGGACCGGCGCAAAAAACGGCGCCGGTCCACGCGCTGTCATCCCATGGCCGTGCCGCTGTAAGAGGCGCATGGCCAATTTTGTTATGCTTGTGCATAGCAAAACACCCCAGTCTGAAGAATGACGATTATTTGTTCAGACTGGGTAGGGCCGTTCGAAATTTAGTTGAAAGTATTTCCACTGTTTTGCAAAGCCTGCGCCTCCTATAATAAAAAGTATCACTTAAGATGGAGGTCCTCTATGCAATCAGGAAAAATATATGGTTACGCGCGCGTATCCTCCAAACATCAAAATGAAGAACGCCAGCTTATTGCGCTGCGGGCCTTTGGCATCAGGGACAGGGATATCTACTGCGACAGACAGTCCGGAAAGGACTTCGACCGCCCCAACTATCAAAGGCTGCTGCTCCGGCTTCAGGCTGGCGATGTATTTGTGGTAAAGAGCATTGACCGTCTGGGACGAAACTACAACGAAATTCTGTACCAGTGGCGTCTCCTGACCAAGGAAAAGCAGGTCTTTATTGTCGTACTGGACATGCCGCTGCTGGATACCCGCAGCACACGAGATCTAACTGGTACACTGATTGCAGACATTGTGCTTCAACTGCTCTCTTATGTAGCTCAGACGGAACGTGAATTTATTAAGCAACGACAGGCCGAGGGGATAGCGGCAGCGAAGGAGAGGGGGGTACGGTTTGGCGTACCCCCCAAGACGCGGCCGGAAAAATTTGAACAAATAAAGCAGTCCTGGCAGTCAGGAACTCTATCCGCGCGGGAGGCCGCCAGGCAGTTGGGAATTTGTCACAAGACCTTTTTGCGCTGGGTACGCAGTTAAATGCGAGAAATCGTGACCGTTAAAGCTATGCTGCATATTCTACAAACAAAAAAAGTAATGAAGCAAAAATTTTGGTTATAAAGGTTGAGATTTTGCACCGGTCAAAATAGGGGGAAGAATGAACGCAAAGCCACCTTAACTATTCATAGTTAAGGCTGCCTGGTCACAATCTTGAAGCTCCGGTAAAACAAAAGAAACAGCCGGGTTGTCAGGCATTACAGCAGGGAAATACATCTTTCTTTTCCGCCCAAGATTGCGGAATTATCTGGGAGCTTGGAAAGCTTCTTTATTTTAGCACCAGGTGGGGCATAAAGTCAGCTTTATGCCCCACCTTTTTATTTATGTAAAAGGGCATATCTGCTCCGTATACAAACGGACAGCCGGGTTTGAAGGAATTTGCTTGTGGGAATACAGGGGCAAAATGAAGAGCAGAAGGAGTTGTATGCAATGAGTGGAAAAGAACAGTGGGAAGCAGAAACCGTCGCAAAAGCACTGACGAAGGGCCCGGAGAGACGAACCGTCTTTGAAACCACCAGCGGCATCCCGGTAGAACGGCTTTACACGCCGGAGGATGCGGCAGGCGGCTATGAGGAGCGGCTTGGCTACCCCGGGCAGTATCCTTTTACCCGCGGAATCCAGCCCACCATGTACCGCGGGCGCTTCTGGACGATGCGGCAGTATGCCGGCTTTGCCACAGCGGAGGAGTCCAACAAGCGGTACCGCTATCTGTTGGAGCAGGGGCAGACGGGCCTGTCCATCGCCTTTGATCTCCCGACGCAGATCGGCTATGACTCGGACGACCCCATGGCCCATGGCGAGGTGGGTAAGGTAGGAGTGGCCATCGACTCCCTGGCGGATATGGAGGTGCTGTTCCAGGGGATTCCCCTGGACAAGGTAAGCTCCTCCATGACCATCAACGCCCCCGCGGCAGTTCTGCTGGCCTTCTATATTGCAGCCGCCGAGAAGCAGGGAGTGCCGGCCTCCGCCCTCAAGGGTACTATCCAGAATGATATCCTCAAGGAGTACGCAGCCAGAGGTACATACATTTTCCCACCGGCGCCCTCCATGCGTCTGATCACGAACACCTTTGAATTCTGCTCCCAGAACGTGCCGAAGTGGAACACCATTTCCATCTCCGGCTACCACATCCGGGAGGCCGGCTCCACAGCGGCGCAGGAGATCGCCTTTACCCTGGCCGACGGCATCGCCTATGTGGAGGCCGCGCTGGAGGCCGGGATGGACATCGACGAATTTGCCGGCCGGCTCTCCTTCTTCTTCAATGCACACAACAATCTGCTGGAAGAGGTCGCGAAATACCGGGCGGCCCGCCGGCTGTGGGCCAAAATCATGAAGGAGCGCTTCCATGCCAAAAAGGACCGCTCCATGATGCTGCGCTTCCACACACAGACCGGCGGCTCCACGCTTACGGCACAGCAGCCGGACAACAACATTGTGCGCGTGGCCATCCAGACATTGGCGGCTGTGCTGGGGGGCACCCAGTCCCTGCACACCAACAGCCGCGATGAGGCGCTGGCCCTCCCGACGGAGGACTCCGTGCGGATCGCCCTGCGCACCCAGCAGATTGTTGCCTATGAAAGCGGTGTGGCTGACAGCATTGATCCCCTGGGCGGCAGCTACTATGTGGAGCGCATGACCGACGAGCTCCAGGCCGCAGCCGAGGCGTACATCGAAAAGATCGACGCCATGGGCGGAGCGGTCAAGGCCATTGAGCAGGGCTACATCCAGCGAGAGATCGCGGAGAGCTCTTACCAGTATCAGCGCCAGGTGGAGAGCGGCGAGCAGATCGTGGTGGGCGTCAACAAGTTCACCATCGAGGAGCCGCCGGCCAAGGGGCTGCTGCACATTGACGCCTCGGTGGCGGCCAACCAGATCAAGAAGCTGCAGGAGATGAAGGCGGCCCGGGACAACGTACTGGTGCGCCAGCGGCTGGACGCCCTGCGCACGGCGGCGGAGGGCAGCGACAACCTGATGCCCTATATTCTGGACTGCGCCAGGGTGTACTGCACCGAAGGAGAAATCTGCGGCGAGCTGCGCAAGGTGTTCGGCGAATACCGTCCGATGGAGGTGCTTTGAGATGAGTGAAAAGAAGATCCGGGTTCTGATTGCCAAGCCCGGCCTGGACGGCCATGACCGCGGAGCCAAGGTAGTGGCCCGGGCGCTGCGTGACGCCGGCTTTGAGGTGATTTACACCGGCCTGCGCCAGACCCCGGAGCAGATTGTGGAGGCGGCTGTGTCCGAGGATGTGGACGCGGTAGGACTCTCCCTGCTCTCCGGGGCCCACAACTATCTGTTCCCACGGGTGATCGAGCTGCTGAAAGAGCAGGAGGCTGACGGTATTTTGGTGTTCGGCGGCGGCGTCATCCCGGAAGATGATATTCCAGAGCTGAAAAAGGCCGGTGTGTCCGAGGTCTTTACGCCTGGCACACCCACTGCGGAGACGGTGAAGTTCCTGCAGGATCACTGTGGTGCCAGGGATGACGGATGACTTCGCAGCACTGCTGGAGCGGGGCCGGACGGGTGATAAACGCGCGGTGGCCCGCCTGATCAGCCACATCGAACAGGGTGGGGAAATGGCGCGCTCCGTCCTCACCCAACTCTGGCCCCACACCGGGCGGGCCCGCATCTTTGGCATCACCGGTCCCCCAGGGGCGGGCAAGAGCACGCTGACCAACGCCTTGACCAAGTGCTGGCGGGCCAAGGGCCTGCGCGTTGGCATCATCGCGGTGGATCCCACGAGTCCCTTTACCGGCGGCGCCATCCTGGGCGACCGGGTGCGGATGGGGGATTTGACCCTGGATACCGGGGTGTTCATCCGCTCCATGGGCACACGGGGACAGCTGGGCGGCCTGTCGCCCGCCACGGCGGGAGCGGTCCACGCACTGGACGCCTGCGGCTATGACCTGATTTTGCTGGAAACCGTAGGTGTAGGGCAGTCCGAGGTGGCGGTCATGGAGATCGCCGACCTGGTGCTGGTGCTGAATGTCCCCGGATTGGGGGACGATGTGCAGGCCATTAAGGCCGGTATTCTGGAGATCGGCGACCTGTTCGCGGTCAACAAGGCGGATCGGCCCGGCGCGGATCGAACGGCCAATGAGCTGCGGGCCATGCTGGAGCTGGGAGAGGAGGAGAAGCGCCCGCTGCCAGTGCTCCTGGTCTCGGCCTCTCAGGGCACGGGTGTGACGGAGCTCTGCGAGGAGCTGGAGCGCCAGTACCTCCTCCTGGACGGGAACGGAGAGCTGGCCCGCCGCCGCGCCTTGCGCCTGCGCAGCGAGCTTCTGACCCTGGTGCGGGAGGGCATCGAGCAGCGCCTGCTGCGTCCCCTGCTGGACAGCCCCATGTTCGCTCAGAGCCTGGAGCGGTTCCAGTCCAGGACAGAGAGTCCCTATCGTTGGGCGGAAAAATTTGTAACACAAATCAGTGGAGGAGGTCCCGGTTATGAATTGCACAAGAGTTGATCATGTCGGTATCGCGGTCAAGGATCTGGCGGCTCCGGTGAAGTGGTATGAGGAGACGCTGGGCCTGCACAGCAAGGGCACGGAAGTTGTCCAGGAGCAGCAGGTGACTGTTGCGTTCCTGCCCTGCGGCGACAGTGAGCTGGAGCTGCTGGAGAGTACCTCCCCGGAGGGCCCCATCGCCCGCTTCATTGAGAAGAACGGCGAGGGCATTCAGCACATCGCCATCCGGGTGGACGACATTGACGCCGCCCTGGCGGAGCTGAAGGAAAAGGGCGTCCGGCTCATTGACCAGACGCCGCGGTACGGCGCCGGCGGGGCCCGGATCGCCTTCCTCCACCCCAAGGCTACCCACGGTGTCCTGCTGGAATTGTGTGAAAGGAAGTGAGGACAATGACTACGGCGGAAAAGCTGGCTCAGCTTGACGCGCATTCGGCCCGTGTGCTGCGGTGCGGCGGCCCTAAAGCGGTGGAGAAGCAGCACGCGCTGGGGAAGCGGACGGCCCGTGAACGGATTGAATTGCTGATGGATACCGGCACTTTTACAGAGGTGGACCGCTTTGTGCGCCACCGCTGTACCTCCTTCGGTATGGGGGATAAGGACATCCCGGCCGACGGCGTGGTTACCGGTTACGGCAAGATCGACGGGCGCACGGTTTTTGTATACGCTCAGGACTTTACCGCCCAGGGCGGGTCTCTGGGCGAGATGCACGCGGCCAAGATCTGCAAAATCATGGACATGGCTCTGGAGGCGGGCTGCCCCGTGGTGGGCCTGTGCGACTCCGGCGGCGCCCGCATTCAGGAGGCGGTGGATGCCCTGTCCGGCTATGGGCAGATTTTCTACCGCAACGCCTGCTCTTCCGGACGTATCCCGCAGATCTCCGTCATCATGGGTCCCTGCGCGGGCGGCGCGGTCTACTCCCCCGCCCTGACGGACCTGATTGTCATGGTGGAAAAGGAGAGTCAGATGTTTATCACCGGTCCCGCGGTGGTAGCGGCCACCACGGGCGAGGAGATCTCTGCGGAGGATCTGGGCGGAGCGGATACCCATACCACTATGTCTGGAGTGGCACACCTTTCCGCGCGCAGCGAAGAGGAGGCCCTGGGAGCGGTCCGATGCCTGCTCAGCTATCTCCCCTCCAAGGCAGGAGCTCGGCCCCCCCTAATGGATTTTACCGAGCATGAGGAATTACAGCCTCTGCTGGACACGGTGATTCCCGACGACTCCTCCCTGCCCTATGACATGCACGATGTTGTCCGCATCCTTTTAGATGAAGACAGCGTAATGGAGTTGCAGCCCTATTATGCCGACAACATTATCACCTGCTTCGGCCACCTGGGCGGGCACAGCGTGGGCGTAATTGCCAATCAGCCCTTTTCTATGGGCGGAAGCCTGGACATCAACGCTTCAGACAAGGCCGCCCGCTTCATCCAGCTCTGCGATGCCTTCGGAATTCCGCTGATCAACCTGGTGGATGTACCGGGCTTCCTGCCCGGCGCCGACCAAGAGCACGCCGGCATCATCCGCCACGGAGCCAAGCTGCTCTATGTCTACTCGGTGGCGGAGGTGCCCAAGCTGACCGTGGTGCTGCGCAAGGCCTATGGCGGCTCCTATCTGGCCATGTGCTCCAAGGATTTGGGCGCGGATTTTGTATACGCCTGGCCCACCGCGGAGATTGCGGTCATGGGCGCGGCCGGCGCGGCCAACGTGGTCTTCCGTAAAGAGATCCAGGCGGCGGAGGATCCGAAAGCGGCCCGCCGGGAAAAGATTCAGCTCTATTCCGAGCAGTTTGCCACGCCATATATGGCGGCCTCCCGCGGCTTCGTGGATCTGGTCATCCGCCCCTCGGAGACCAGGGCGCGGCTGCTGGAGGCGCTGGAGCTGCTGATCAATAAGGAGCGGCAGCCCCATCCCCGGGGGAATATGCCGCTGTAAGGAGTTGAAACGAGATATGGGTATTATTCCATACACAGCCATGACCTACGGTCTGACAGCGGTGATTTCCCTGCTGGTGGTGGCCATCATCGTGGGTATCAGCAAGCTGACCAGCCGCCCGGGCCAGACGGACGACGGAGAGGGGGAGCCGTAACATGGAGTTCTTTATGCAGCTGTTTCCCGGCATCGGAACCTTCTTTGCGGTGGAACCCGTAATCGCGGTGGCCCGTATTGTCCTCATTGTATTCGGCTTTGTTTTGGCCTGCCTGGGGTTCAAGCGGACTCTGGAGCCGCTGATCATGGTGCCGATGGGAATCGGCATGATGGCGGTGAACTGCGGCATGATGTTCCTTACTTCCGGAACCGTCGGCAATCTGCTGCTGGACCCGCTTGTCTCCGATGCTTCGGCCATTGTGGATGCCATGCAGGTCAATTTTCTCCAGCCAATCTATAATCTGACCTTTTCCAACGGTCTGATTGCCTGTCTGGTCTTCATGGGCATCGGAGCACGGAGCGAGATCAGCTTTTTGCTGGCAAAGCCCTGGAGCTCCATGATTATCGCCATTTTTGCTGAAATGGGAACCTTTGCCGCGCTGGCGGCGGGCGTACTGGCCTTTGGGCTGACGCCGGAGCAGTCTGCCGCTATGGCTACGATCGGCGGTGCGGATGGCCCCATGGTACTCTTTTCCTCTTTGATGATGGCTCCTGAGCTGTTTGTGCCCATCTCCATCATTGCATATCTGTACTTAAGCCTGACTTACGGCGGATATCCCTACATCATCAAGCTGATGGTGCCCAAAAAGTACCGCGGCATTGACATGTATGTTGAGGTTCCCGAGGTCTCTCAAAAGTCCAAATTCCTGTTTATCATCATCACCTGTACCGTCCTCTGCCTGCTGCTGCCCGTAGCCGCTCCCCTGCTGCTGTCCTTCTTCATCGGCATGGCCGTAAAGGAGGCCAAAATCAACAAGTACACGGAGCTGCTCGAGGAGGGCCTCTCCTATTTCGGCACCTTCTTCCTGGGCCTGATCCTGGGGGTGCTGTGCGAGGCCTCCACCATTCTGAATCCCACTGTGATCATTATTCTGGTCATCGGGATTCTTGCCCTGGCTATCTCCGCGGTGGGCGGCCTGCTGGGCGGCTGGCTCATGTATTTGGTGCACAAAGCCAAGCGCGAGGACTTTAACCCCACCATCGGTATCGCCGGCGTTTCCTGCGTGCCCACCACCGCCAAGCTGGCCCAGCACGCCGCCCAGGATGAAAATCCCTTCGCCGTCATCCTGCCGGTGGCCATGGGTGCCAATATCTCCGGCGTCATCACCTCCGCCATCGCCGCCGGTATCTTCGTCACCACCATAGGCATGGTGTAAAAACGATTCACAGTGATATTTGATTAAGGGAGGAACTTTTTATGGAAATCAAAGCACGCATCCCCGGCACCATCGTCGCCATCAACGTCAAGCCCGGCGACACCGTAAAGGCCCGCGATAACCTGGGCACTATGGAGGCCATGAAAATGGAGCAGCCCATCCCCTGCCCAAAGGATGGAGTTGTCAAGGACGTACTGGTCTCCGTCGGCGACAAGGTCAAGTCCGGCGCCGTGCTGCTGTCCATCGAGTGACCGTCCGGCGCCGCCCCTGAGGAAGAGAACCCCCTCTCAAATCTATCAGAAAGGATGCCAGGAGCGCCTTTGGGCGGCTTCCGGCGTTGGTGATTCAAATGGGAGAGATTTTTGAGCTCATCATGGTCATTTGCTTCGGCCTGTCCTGGCCGCTGTCTGTCTATAAGTCCGCAAAGTCCCGCACCGCCAAGGGGAAAAGCCTGTTCTTTGAGGTGTTCATCTGGACAGGCTACGTCAGCGCCATCATTGGCAAGATTGTCACCCAGAACCTGACCTATGTATTCTATTTCTACATCCTCAACATCGTCATGGTTTCCATCGACATCTGCCTCTATTTCCGCAATCGCCGCCTGGATGCGCTGGCCAGCCGAAAGGCGTAATGTATGGAGGCGTGAAATATGGAACGTATTGCTGCATCCCTGCGCGATAAGATCAAGAGCGTGGAAGAGGCCGCGGCACTGATCCAGTCTGGAAGTGTGATTGGCTGCTCCGGCTTCACCCTGGTAGGCGAGCCCAAGGCGGTGCCCCACGAGCTGGCCCGTCAGAAAAAGGCCGACCACTTGACCATTCTGACCGGAGCCTCAGTAGGGGATGCCCTAGATGGTGAGCTGACCAGAGCGGGTCTGCTGTCCATGCGGTATCCCTATCAGAGCAACAAGTCCATGCGCAACGCCATCAATGCGGGCGAAGTGGGCTACTCCGATATGCATTTAAGCCATATGCCGGAGTTTATTAACCGAGGCGGTCTGCATATTGACTTTGCCTTGGTGGAGTGTGCCGCTGTCACGGAGGATGGCGTGATCCCGTCTGCGGCAGTGGGCGCTTCCGACTGCTTCTTGTACCAGGCGGATCAGATTATTCTGGAGGTCAATGAGGCTCTTCCCTTGGAGCTGTACGGCATGCATGACATCTACCGAGTAGGACATGAGCCGATCCCGCTTACGGATGCCACACAGCGCATCGGAACCGCTGCAATTCCGTGTGACTTCCGCAAGATTGCCGCCATCGTTGTGACCAATGATCCGGGCGGCTGCCCTGTGTTTAAAGAGCCGGACGAGGTCAGTGCGGCTATCGGGGCGCACATCATCTCTTTCCTGAAGGAGGAGGTGGCAGCCGGCCGGCAGCCGGCCTCGTTGTCCCCCATCCAATCGGGCGTGGGCAGCGTGGCCAATGCTGTACTGGCCGGTCTGGGAAGCAGCGGCTTTACCGGCCTGCGCATGTATACCGAAGTCGTACAGGACTCTGCGCTGGAGCTGATCTGGGAGGGAAAGATGGCAGGGGCCTCCACTACGGCGGTTTCTCTCTCCCAGAAAAAGCTGGAACTGTTTTATGAAAACATTGATTTCTTCCGGGAGCGGCTGGTAATCCGCCCCCAGGAGATTGCCAACAATCCGGAGCTGGTCCGGCGCCTGGGGCTGATCTCCATGAATACCCCCATTGAATGTGATCTGTACGGCAACGTCAACTCCACTCACATCATGGGAAATAAGATGATGAACGGCATTGGCGGCAGCGGAGACTTTGCACGCAATGCGGGACTGACCATCTTTGCCACAGCCTCGGTGGCGAAAGAGGGGGCGATCAGTTGTATCGTCCCCATGTGTTCCCACATCGACCACACGGAACACGATGTGCAGGTAATTGTCACGGAGCAGGGACTGGCGGATCTGCGCTGGAAATCGCCGCGGCAAAGGGCGGAACTGATCGTGGAACGCTGTGCGCACCCTCAATATCGTCCGCTTCTGCGCGAATACTTAAAGGACGCCGCAAAATATGGGGGACATACTCCCCATAATCTCCAGCAGGCGCTCTCCTGGCACACGAGATATCTGGATACCGGAACTATGCTGCCCGGGTAGGATACGTGCCAAAGTTTGCAGCCTGTCAGGCAGCCCCATTCGGAGCTGCCCGGCAGGCTGCAACTGATATCTCGAGAACTGCCGGGTGTGCGGAATGCAGATGCAGGAAGGCGGTGAGGAAATGATGACGAAAAATGCGGTTCAGCAAATCGAGGAGGCTGAACACAAGGCGAAAGAATACCAAGCTCTGGCTGTGGAGCAGGCAAAGAAACTGCTCTCTGATGCGGAGCGGCAGGGGCAGGCCGCACTGGAGCAGGCGCTCCGTGAGGCGGAGGCACAGAGGCGGGAACAGGATACACAAGCGGAACAAGCTGCGCAGCTTCGTGCAGACGCGATTATGACGGAGGCGCGGCGTGCCTGTGACGGCCTGCGGAGGCAGGCGGAAGAACGGCTTGCAGACGCGGCCGCACTTATTGTCAGAAGGGTTGTGGGAGACTCATGTCTATTGTCAAAATGAAACGGCTGCGTATCTTCGGCATGGCATCCGACTGTGAGGAACTCCTTCGGAAACTCCAGCATCTTGGCTGCGTCGAACTTCGTGCGCCAACACAGCCAAGTTCAGATCCAGGCTGGCAGGGCTTTACCGCAAAGAGCGACGGGGAGCTGGCAAATGCACAGCTCAGGATGGACGAGTTTCGCGCCACGCTGGAGCGGCTGAAGCGCTGTTCCCCTACAAATAAAAAAGGTCGCTTCCCCTCCCGGCCCCGAATTACGGAGCGGGAACTGTTTGACCGACAGATAGTTCTGGAGGCGGAGGAAACGGTCGAACGCGTTGCCGCGCTTGAAAAAAAGCGCGACAGCATCTGTGCTGAACAGAACAAGCTTATCGGGCAGAGAGAGGCCCTGACGCCCTGGCTGGGGCTGGACGTTCCCCTGGATACCGTTTCTACGAAACATGTATTAGTGCTGTTCGGGACGCTCTCCGGCCTGGCAAGTCATCAGGCGGTGGAGGCCGCCCTGGCCGAGACGACCGAGCTCTGCCAGGTACAATGGGCGGGCCGGGCCGGAGAGCTGCAATATGTACTGGTACTCTGTCACCGAAAAGCAGGGGATGCCGCGCGGGACGCCTTAAAAAACTTTGGCTTTACCGCCACAAGCTTTCGAGGTTGGAAGGGGACCGCCCGGTCAAACATCGATCAGATTGAGGATCGGCAGAGGATACTTTCACAGGAACTAGAGGCATGCCGGGCTCGGCTGGCACAGGAGGCCGGCCACCAGACAGCGCTTCAGATCTGCATAGACCGCATGACCCAGGATATCCAACGTATGGAGGCGAAAGAGAAACTGCTCTCCTCTACATCCACGTTTTTTCTGGAGGGTTGGGTTCCGGCGGAACAGCTTTCCGACGTAGAGCATCTGCTCTCGCAGTACTCCGCCGCCTGGGAGGCCACTGATCCGGAGCCGGACGAATACCCTCAGGTGCCTGTCAAGCTCAAAAACAACCGGCTCACCCGCCCTCTCAATATGGTCACCGACATGTATGTCTATCCCGCCTATGACGGGGTGGATCCCAACCCGCTTATGGCTCCCTTTTTCATCTTCTTTTTTGGAATGATGATGGCCGATATGGCTTACGGGCTTCTCATGCTCGCCGGTGGCATTTTTATGCGCAGGAAGCTGCGGCCGAGCGGAACGATGGAGCATATGGCCGGGCTTTTGATCCTGTGCGGGATCAGTACGTTTGTGATGGGAGCGCTTACCGGAAGCTTCTTGGGTGACTTCCTCCCCCGTCTGGCGAAGCTGATCCGCCCGGACACAACCTTTACCGCTCTGCCCGCGCTCTTTACTCCCCTTACGGATACGCTGGCTATCCTGATTGGTTCTCTGGCCTTGGGGCTGCTGCAGGTACTGACCGGTATGGCCATCAGTGTTGTGCGGAAGGTACAAGCGGGCACCTGGACTGATGCGCTGTGGGACGAAGGAACTTGGTGGATTATTTTGGCAGGGGTGGCCCTGGCGGTGGTGGGCATCGGAAATTTGGGCGGATATCCCATTGTCCTTTTGATTGGGCTTCTCATGCTGCTCTACGGGGGAACCCGGAATGCAAAGGGCTTCGGGAAGCTCACTGCTTTGATTGGGACGGTATACAATGGAGCCACCGGCCTTTTCAGTGATATCCTGTCTTACGCGCGCCTTATGGCGCTAATGCTGGCTGGCAGCGTCATCGCGCAGGTGTTTAATACCCTGGGTGAGGTAACCGGCTCGGTGGCAGGCTTCGTTATCATCTCCCTGGTAGGAAACGCGCTGAACTTCATGTTGAATCTGCTGGGCTGCTATGTCCACGATCTGCGGCTCCAATGTCTGGAGTTCTTTGGACGGTTCTACAAAGAAGGCGGCAAGCCCTTCCGGCCGCTGCTCATCAACACAAAATATGTAGATATCAAGGAGGAAGATTGATATGGCTGACTTTATTGCGCAGTTTGGCGGTATTGGCCTGGCGTTTCTGGGTGCCGCTCTTGCGGTAGGACTTTGCTGTGTAGGCTCTGCCAGAGGTACTGGAATGGTCGGCGAGGCGGCTACCGGCGTTTTAAGCGAAACCCCTGAGCACTTTTCCAAATGCCTGATTCTTCAAGTTCTGCCCGGCACTCAGGGCCTGTATGGTTTGGTTATATGGTTCTTTGCGCTGTTTACCATGGGCGCTTTTTCCGGCGGCATTACCGACCTCTCCGTGACGGACGGACTGACCATCTTTGTTTCCTGTGTCCCCATGGCCCTCGGCGGCTGGCTCTCCGCGCTCTATCAGGGCCGTGTGGCCGCAGCCGCCATCAATGTGGTTGCCAAAAAGCCGGACGACTGGGCGAAAGGAATTATTCTATGCGGTATCGTGGAGTTTTACGCCATCCTGTCCCTGCTGGCCTCTGTATTGCTGCTGATGAACGCCCTGTAAGGAGCAGCACGCGGGAGAAAGGTGGGAGCAAATGAACGGAATCCAAGCGATTACAGCGCAGATTATCGCTGATGCACAGACTGAGGCAGATCGGATTTTGGCCCAAGCCAGGGCCAGAGCGAAGGAATGTCTCTCCGCTTATCAAGAACAGGCGTATATTCAGAGCACCGCCCTGTTGGAGCGCAACGAGAGGGAGTCCGCCCTTCGGGAAGAACGCCTCTCCCATGCTGCAATCTTAGCGGCGCGCAATTTACGGCTCAGTACCGAGCAGGAAATGAGGGAGCGTGCCTTTGTCGCGGCATTAAATCAACTGTCGGAATTGCCGGACGAGGAATACGTAGGGCTGCTGGCGGGGCTGGCGGCGAAGGCGTCGTCCACGGGACGGGAGGAGGTCATTCTGTCCCAGAAGGACCGGGCGCGCTATGGCAAGCAGGTGGTCACCCAGGCCAACGAGAAGCTGGGAGACGGCCATTTGACCCTGTCTGTCCAGACCCGGCCCATCCGGGGCGGGCTGATTCTCAGCGACGGGGACGTGGAAGTGAACTGCACCTTTGAAACACTGGTGCGCCTCCTGCGGGGCGAGATGGACCGGACGGTTGTGGAGGTGCTCTTTGGCTGAGCGCTCCGATAGGGAGGCGAAAACTTGAGTAAGATCAGAGACACGGATTATTTGACCATCTCAGCCCGCGTGCGGGCGATGGAGAACCGCCTGGTGACCCGGGAGCGGATGGAGCGGATGGTGGAGGCCCGCAGCGACGACGAGGCGGTGAAGGTGCTGACCGAGTGCGGCTATGAGGAGCTGCCGGCCCTGACCAACCGTGGGCTGGACGAGCTGCTCTCGGCGGCGCGGGCGGCCCTGTACCGGGAGCTGGGCGGCGCAGTACCCGACAAACGGCTGGTGGAGCTGTTTCAGATGAAGTACGACTACCACAACGCCAAGGCCCTGGTAAAGGGGGCCGCGGTGGGGGCGGACGCCGACCGGCTGCTGATGGAGGGCGGGCGGTGGAGCGCCGCCCAGGTGAAGGAGGCCTTTCAGCGGGACAGCCTGCGGGAGTTCACCGACCCCTTCCGCCGGGCGGTTGTGCAGGCCCGGGAGACCCTCAATGGTGGAAATGACCCTCAACTGGCCGACTTTGTGCTGGACCGGGCCTATTTTGCGGAGATGGCGGAGACGGCCCGCGCGGTGGGCAGCCCCTTCCTGGAGGGGTATGTGCGGCTGCTCATCGACGCCGCCAACCTGCGCTCCGCCGTCCGGTGCGCCCGGATGGGGAAGGGGAGCGACTTTTTGAGCCAGGTGCTCCTGCCCGGGGGAAATGTGGAGGCCCACGTGCTCACGTCAGGCAAGGGCAATGATCTGGCGGCGGTGTTCCGGGCCGGTCCCCTCAGTGATGCGGCGGCGGCCGGCGCGGCCCTCACCGCTCCCGGCAGCGGGGAGCTCACCGCCTTTGAGCGGCTGTGCGACGACGCGGTGATGGGCTACCTGGCCCAGGCCCGCCGCATCCCCTTTGGGGAGCAGGCGGTGGTAGGCTATCTGTACGCCCGGGAGGCGGAGTTCACCGCCATCCGCACCATCCTCTCCGGCCGTATGGCCGGGCTGGACGCGGACACTATTCGGGAAAGGCTGCGTGAGGCCTATGTCTAACTATAAAATCGCGGTGCTGGGCGACAAGGACAGCGTGCTGGGCTTCAAGGCCCTGGGGCTGGACGTGTTCCCGGCGGAGAGCGCGGAGGAGGCAAAGCGCACCCTTCACGCTCTGGCGAAGGAGAACTACGCGGTGGTGTACCTGACCGAGGGGTACGCGGCCCACATGGAGGCGGAGCTGGAGCGGTACAAGGACGCGCTGACCCCCGCGATCATCCTGATTCCCGGCAAGGATGGCTCCCTGGGCATCGGTATGGCCAACGTCAAGCGGGCCGTGGAGCGGGCCGTGGGCGCGGATATTTTGTAGCTCCCCCTACGCCCGTAACGCGTTGGGCGCCCTGTAGGGGCGGGTGCCCACACCCGCCCGCGCCGAAGACGGAGCAGGCCGAGGGAGCGGATCATCGGCAATGGCCGGAAGGACGGGCGACCATGAAGGTCGCCCCTACGTCCGGAACGCCCTGCGGTAGGGGCGGCCTTTATGGCCGTCCGGACCCCCGGCGGAGCCCAACGAAGTGGGTCCGGCGGGGAGGAGGAGGCGCAACGGAACGAGTGAGCGTTCCCGTTTACGGGGACGCGAAGGATGTGCAGTTTGCGCCGACGAGAAAGAAGGTTGAAGCATTGAGCGGAAAAATTGTCAAGGTCTCCGGCCCGCTGGTGGTGGCGACGGGGCTGAAGGACGCCAACATGGCCGACGTGGTGCGGGTGGGCGAGCAGCGCCTGATCGGCGAGATTCTGAACATGAACGGCGATGCGGCGTCCATCCAGGTGTACGAGGAGACCTCCGGCCTGGGCCCCGGCGCGGTGGTGGAGACCACCGGCGCGCCCATGAGCGTGGAGTTGGGCCCCGGTATCATTGAGAACATCTACGACGGCATCCAGCGCCCCCTGGAGGGCATCATGCGGAAGGCGGGGAACAACAACCTGCCCCGGGGCGTGGAGGTGCCCGCCCTGGATCGGGAGAAGAAGTGGGACTTCACCGCCGTGGCCAGGCCCGGCGACAAGGTCACCGGAGGCGACGTGCTGGGTACCGTCCAGGAGACCAGCGTGGTGCTCCACAAGATCATGGTGCCCCCCACCCTGTCCGGCACCATCGAGTCCATCCAGTCCGGTTCCTTCACGGTGCTGGACACGGTGGCGGTGCTGGTGGACGGGAAGGGGGAGAAGCACGCGCTGACCATGGTGCAGAAGTGGCCCGTCCGCGTAGGGCGGCCCTACAAGCACAAGTATCCCCCCAGAACCCCGCTGCTCTCCGGCCAGCGCATCGTGGACGCCATGTTCCCTGTGGCCAAGGGCGGCACCGCCGCCATCCCCGGGCCCTTCGGCTCGGGCAAGACGGTGATGCAGCACCAGCTGGCCAAGTGGTCGGACGTGGACATCGTGGTCTACATCGGCTGCGGCGAACGGGGCAACGAGATGACCGACGTGCTGCGGGAGTTCCCCGAGCTGGTGGACCCCCGCACCGGCGAGTCCCTGATGAAGCGGACGGTTCTGATCGCCAACACCTCCGACATGCCGGTGGCCGCCCGTGAGGCCTCCATCTATACCGGCATCACCATCGCCGAGTACTTCCGTGACATGGGGTACGACGTGGCGGTCATCGCCGACTCCACCTCCCGCTGGGCCGAGGCCCTGCGCGAGATGTCCGGCCGCCTGGAGGAGATGCCCGGCGAGGAGGGCTATCCGGCCTACCTGTCCTCCCGCCTGGCCCAGTTCTATGAGCGGGCGGGCATGGTGGAGTGCATCGGCTCCGACGAGCACCGCCGGGGCTCCCTGACCGCGGTGGGTGCGGTGTCGCCCCCCGGCGGCGACCTGTCCGAGCCGGTCAGCCAGGCCACCATGCGCATCGTCAAGGTGTTCTGGGCCCTGGACGCCTCCCTGGCCTACAAGCGCCACTTCCCGGCCATCAACTGGCTCAACTCCTACTCCCTGTACCTGGACTCCCTCAAGCCCTGGTATGACGAGCACCTGGGGCCCCAGTTCATGGTCAACCGCGACAAGGCCATGTCCATCCTTCAGGAGGAGGCCAGCCTCAACGAGATTGTGCAGCTGGTGGGCAAGGACTCCCTGTCCGCCGCCGACCAGCTCACCCTGGAGACCGCCAAGATGCTGCGGGAGGATTTCCTCCAGCAGAACGGCTTTATGGAGGTGGACTGGTACTCCAGCTACGAGCGCCAGGACAAGATGATCCAGATGATTCTGGACTACGACAAGCTGTGCCGCGCCGCCATTGAGAAGGGCGCCGCCACCGCCGAGCTGTTCGCCATCCCCTTCCGGGAGCAGATGGGCCGGGCCAAGAGCGTGCCGGACGACCGGTACGCCGCCGTCTACGCCGATATGGCCCGGGAGATGGAGGAGCAGATCGCGGACATCGCCGCCCGGGGAGGTGCTGAGGAATGATCAAGGAATACCGTACCATACAGGAGGTCAACGGCCCCCTGATGGTGGTGCGCCGGGTGTCCGGCGTCACCTACGACGAGCTGGGGGAGATTGAGCTGCCCGACGGCGCCGTACGCCGCTGCCAGGTGCTGGAGGTCAACGGCGACAACGCCGTGGTTCAGCTCTTTGAGTCCTCCGCGGGCATCAACCTGGCCGAGTCCAAGGTGCGCTTCCTGGGCCACCCCCTCCAACTGGGCGTGTCCGGCGACATGCTGGGCCGGGTGTTCAACGGCATGGGCAAGCCCATCGACGGCGGCCCGGAGATTCTGGCCGAGGAGTACCGGGACATCAACGGCCTGCCCATGAACCCCGCCGCCCGGGACTACCCCAACGAGTTTATCCAGACGGGCATCTCCACCATCGACGGCCTGAATACCCTGGTGCGCGGCCAGAAGCTGCCCATCTTCTCCGGCTCCGGCCTGCCCCACGCGGCCCTGGCCGCCCAGATCGCCCGGCAGGCCCGTGTGCTGGGGGACGACGCGGGCAACTTCGCCGTGGTCTTTGCCGCCATCGGCATCACCTTCGAGGAGTCCGACTTCTTCGTACAGGAGTTCCGCCGCACCGGCGCCATCGACCGGACGGTGCTCTTCACAAACCTGGCCAACGACCCGGCGGTGGAGCGCATCGCCACCCCCCGCATGGCCCTCACCGCCGCCGAGTACCTGGCCTTCGAGAAGGGCATGCACGTGCTGGTCATCATGACCGACATCACCAACTACGCCGAGGCCCTGCGCGAGGTGTCCGCCGCCAAGAAGGAGGTGCCCGGCCGCCGGGGCTACCCCGGCTACCTCTACACCAACCTGGCCACCCTCTATGAGCGGGCGGGGCGGCAGCTGGGCAAGAGCGGCTCCATCACCCTCATCCCCATCCTCACCATGCCCGAGGACGACAAGACCCACCCCATCCCCGATCTGACCGGCTATATCACCGAGGGACAGATCATCCTCTCCCGGGAGCTCTACCGCAAGGGCATCATCCCGCCGGTGGACGTGCTGCCCTCCCTGTCCCGCCTGAAGGACAAGGGCGTGGGCCCCGGCAAGACGCGGGAGGATCACGCGGGCACCATGAACCAGCTCTTTGCCGCCTATTCCACCGGCAAGGAGAACAAGGAGCTCATGAGCATCCTGGGCGAGGCCGCCCTGTCCCCCACCGACCTCCAGTACGCCAAGTTCGCTGACGAGTTCGAAAAGCGCTACGTGGCCCAGGGCAGCGACGAGAACCGCTCCATCGAGGAGACTCTGGATCTGGGCTGGGAGCTGCTGAGCATCCTGCCCAAGGCGGAGCTCAAGCGCATCAAGCCGGAGTTCATTGAGAAATACCTCCCGAAAAAGGAGGGGTAATCCATGCCCGCGATTAACGTGAACCCCATGCGGCCGGCCGCATGGGGACCCCTGGATTTCCCATTCTCGGGCGGAATGAATCCGCCCTGCGGAAATCGCCTGCGGCGCTTTTGCGGCGCAAAAGCGCCGTCCCCGCGCGGCGGGGCCCCTCTGAAGGCTGACGGTGGCGCAAGGAGAGGAGGGGTAATCCATGCCCGCGATTAACGTAAACCCCACCCGGCAGGAGCTGACGCGGCTGAAAACCCGGCTGAGAACCTCCATCCGGGGCCACAAGCTGCTCAAGGACAAGCGCGACGAGCTCATGAAGCAGTTCATGGACGTGGTGCGGGAGAACCGGGCCCTGCGGAAGAGGGTGGAGGAGGGGCTGATGCGCGCCCACGGCTCCTTCACCGTGGCCTCCGCCCTCATGTCCACCGAGATGCTGGAGCAGGCCCTGCTCTACCCCAAGCAGAGCGTGGAGCTGGATATGACTTTCCAGAACATCATGAGCGTCAACGTGCCGGTGTACCACTTCAAGACCAAGAGCGACGACGCCGGGGAAATCTACCCCTACGGCTTCGCCACCACCTCCGGCGAACTGGACGGCGCCGTGGAGGCCCTGTCCGGCGTGCTCCAGGATATGCTCCGCCTGGCGGAGATCGAAAAGACCTCCCAGCTCCTGGCCGAGGAGATCGAGAAGACCCGCCGCCGGGTCAACGCCCTGGAGTATGTAAAGATCCCCCAGATGGAGGAGGCCATCCAGTATATCACCATGAAGCTGGACGAGAACGAGCGCGCCAACACCATCCGCCTCATGAAGGTCAAGGACATGTTACTGAAAGAGGCCATCGAGGAGAAGCGGGAGGCCGACGAGCGAGCCATCGAGGCCTTCGGCGGCCGCACAGGGGCGCCGGAGGAGACGTAAAGCAGCAAAAGGACGGACGTGCGCCGGTTCGGCGCCGTCCGTCCTTTTTTGACAGAGGGGAAATTCTGCGATATAATCACAGACTATACCCTTAGATTCAGGAGAATACCCCATGAAACGAAGCATTTCGATTCCAACCGACACCTTGTGGCAGGCGGGCTTCCTGCTGCTGACCCCACTCACCGCCGCCTGGCTCATGCAGTTCACCTACGGCGTCCTGCCCTGGGCCATGCCCTTTCCGGCGCTGCTGGCCAACGCCCTGTGCATCGCCCTGCTGTACTGGCCCCTGTGTGGTCTAACCGGGCGCATCGCCCCCTGCTGTATCGGCATCCACATCGCCTCCGGTGCGTGGGGCGCGGCCAACTGCTTTGTCCAGTCCTTCCGGGGCACCCCCATCCTGCCCTGGGATCTCTCCGCCCTGGGCACCGCCGCCGATGTGGCGGGGAGCTACCGCTTTACGCCCACATGGCAGATGCTGGCGGCCGTCGCCCTGGCGGCGGCCCTGGTTGTGTTCCTCCATCCGGAGAAACACAAGGCCCGCCTGCGCCTCACCGGAACGCGGCGGCCCCTGCGGCTGGTGTGCCTGGGGGCAGGGCTGGCCTGCCTCCTACTCCTGTTCCCCACCGGGCGGCTGGAGCGTTTCGGTGTTAAGACCGATGTGTGGGACCCCGCCGGCTCCTACCGTGCTGGCGGCTGCCTGGCGGTATTCCTCCGCAACACGGAGTTCCTCGAGGTGGAGGAGCCGGAGGACGTCACGCCGGAGCGGCTGGAACAGATCATGGCCGGCGTGGAGCCGCCGGAGCCGGCGGCGGTTTCCGTGGAGCGGCCCAATATTGTGGCCATCATGAACGAGTCCTGGGCCGACTTTGAGGACTACGGAAACCTGACCCTCAGCGCCAGCGTCACCAACTACATCCGCTCCCTGGACAACGCGGTGTATGGCCATGCCTACACCTCGGTGTTCGGCGCGGGCACCAGCGCCAGCGAGTTCGAGTTCCTCACCGGCAACTCCATGGCCTTCCTGCCCTCTGGCAGCATCCCCTACCAGCAGTATGTGCTGGGGCCCACCGCCTCCCTGGCCTCCATTCTGAAGGCGGAGGGCTATTCCACCCTGGCCTTCCACCCCGGGGAGCGGGCCTCGTGGCAGCGAGATCGGGCCTACCCCCGGCTGGGCTTCGACTCCTACAAGTGCGGCGACGACATGGATGTGCCCCAGACCTTCGAGCACGGCTACGTCAGCGACCAGTCCGACTTTGAACAGATTATCTGGGAGCTTGAGCACAAGGAGGAGGGGAAGCCTCTGTTCCTGTTCAACGTCACCATCCAGAACCACGGCGGCTATACCGTGCCGGACTACCCGGCGCAGATCACTGTAGCCGACGCGCCGGGGGAGTACCCCATGGCGGAGCAGTACCTCACCCTGGCGGAGTATCTCCGGGTCTTTGACGAGCCCACCATCGTGGTTATGTTCGGGGATCACCAGCCCTCGGTGGAGCAGGGCTTTCTGGATTTGGCCTACGGCGTCACCCAGGAGCAGATGACTATGGAGCAGTATATGGGCAAATACTATGTGCCCTTTGTCATCTGGGCCAACTATCCCCTGCCCGGGACGGGGCCGGAGACGACCAGCCTCAACTTCCTGGGCCAGTACCTCCTGCGGTACGCGGGCATTGCGGGCACCCCCTACGGGGACTTCCTGTGGCAGCTCCAGGAGGAGCTGCCCGCCCTCACCTTCGTGGGCTATACGGACGCGGCGGGCCGGGCCTACAGCCATCTGGAGACCAACGATTTCACCGCCCGGATTGAGGACTACCAGCGCCTCCAGTACAACAACCTGTTCGGCGGGCAAGACCGGCTGGCGGCCTTCTTTGACCCGGAGAGCGGAGGGGCAACCGGCGGTTGACAAAAGGAAACGGCGGCTTGGTTGTCAAGGTGGCCCCCGTTCGGCTATACTGGGAGGCAGAGAAGGGAGGGGTGTTCTGTGACCCTTGGGCAGCGTATTCAGGCGGAGCGGAAGCGGCTGGGCCTGTCCCAGGAGGGCCTGGGGGAGGCGCTGGGCGTCACCCGGCAGGCCATCTCCAAATGGGAGGCCGACGGCGCGGTGCCGGAGGTGGACAAGCTGGTGGCCCTGAGCCGCCTGTTTCACCTCCCGGTAGGGGTGCTGCTGGGGGTGGAGGACGCCCCTCCCGCCCAAGAGGAGCCCCGCTCCGCGCCCGGGTGGAGAAGGTGGCTTTGGCCCCTGCTGTCGGCGGCGCTGGGCGCGGTATGCGTTGTGCTGCTCCTAAGGGTGAACACCCTTCAAAGCGGCCAGGCCGACCGGCTTTTGGCCGCCGCCCTGGCGGACGGCCGGATGTGGCGGGTGGAGGAGCAGGGGGTGGCCGCTCTGGAGGAGGGCGGCACCTTCCGGTGGCGGCTCCGGGCCGCCCCGGAGATGGAGGCGCCGGGGCTGGGCCTGTCCGTCACGGCGGAGGGGGGCGGGGAAACCTTCACCGCCCGGGCCGACCGGGACGGCCTGGCCTATGAGGCGGAGCTGCACCTTCCTCTGGGTGAGGAGTACCGTTTCACGCTGCGGACGTCCATCCCCTCCGGCGCGGAGTACCGGCAGGAGCTGGGAGAGTGGACCGTGACTGCCGAAGCCCTGGCCCCGCTGGGGTTGACGGCGCGGAAGGGGAAGGGCGGAACCCTGTCCGGCGGGATATGGACCTGGGACGGGAGTATTTGGGCGGCCTGTGTGCCCCCCGAGGGCTCCTTAGTGACAGTAGAGCGCGCCGTCCTTCGCCAGTACCGGAACGGCGCGCCGGAGTGGGCGCAGTCCCTTCCGGTGGAGCACGGCCGCCTGGAGGCCGATGTATCAGATTTCCAGCGTCAGACCCGAGTGGAGGAAGGGGACGAGGTGCTCCTGCTGGTGGAGGCGGTGGACAGTCTGGGCCGGACCTGTACCCGCCAAGTGGAGGGGGCGGCCTTTTCAGATGGCCCCTCCGGCCTGGGGTGGGCGGCGTTCCCATGACCGGGCACAAAAAGGAACCCCCGCGGACTCGCGGGGGG
>ERZ772835.553-NODE-553-length-29284-cov-5.81775_pt1 | contig 29284 bp, 29 predicted proteins | sample MGYA00511901_ERZ772835 | MGnify/ENA primary metagenome ERZ772835 (study PRJEB29015, sample SAMEA2737729) | human gut metagenome | biome: human gut; feature: human-associated habitat; material: faeces | place: China | collected 2012 ...
GATCCCGGGCGGCGTTCTGCTTGTGTTTTTTTGTCACAGGGAAATTGCCGCCCCCGGAGATCAGAATAGAGGGCACCCGGGCATCAATCACATTGCGTTCATTCAGATTTTCCGCAAGTTTCCGGGCATAGCGATCCACCAGCGCGTCAATCTTATCATGGTACATGGGATCGACACGGGCTTTCTGGCGTTCCGCCGCTGCATACGCTTCATCGACCATTGCCCGGTAGCCCGCCGTAGCGGAGCCCGGCTGATAGTCGGAAAAGCTGTTCATATCTTTTGCCCGCTTTGCGGCTTCTTCATTGATCGGATAATATTTCGGCATAGTACTTCCTTCCACAAAAGCCCGAACTTTGGGACAAATTGTCCCAAAGCCCCGGCAGCTAAAATGTTGACAGCATCTCACGGAAACAGGGCCGGACGTAGAAACATACGCCTCCCGCAGAAAAGGGCCTTAAAAAGCCTTGTCATAAGCGGGTTTAGGCTGGCCTAATTGTCAACACATCAGCCCCGTTTTTTTCGCATATATTCCCGCTGCTGTCTGCGGTGTGCCGCCTTTGCACAGGCCGCCGAACAATAGGTTTGCCGTCCATCAGGAGCCACGGCTCTGCCGCATACCGGGCAAGCCTTGAAATCCGGCCTTGGCCCTTCTGTCAGCAGCGCAACCTCCAGCGCCGGATCAAGGGGCAGAACTGCCTCGCGGAAGTAGCGGCAATAAGCTCCTGTCCAGCATTTCCCAAACATATAGCACTCGCAATCCAGCGGCAGGCAGCCGCAGTCCCGGTCATAGTTGGCACACCATTTTGACACCAGCCTGCGGATTGTCGCTTTTTCTGTCCGGGTCAGTTCTCGGCCCACAGTATCACCTCCCGTTGCCCGGTGGTTTGAGCTGCTCCCGGTAGCAGAACACGCAGCCGATCCCGCGCCAGTAAGGGCAGCCGTCACAACGGGAGCCCTTCGGCGGCAGGCTTGGCGGCACACCCTTAAAGTAGCTTTTTTCTTTCATAAATCCCTCATAGGGGTTATTTGTAAATCTCATTCATTATCCTCGCTTTCGGTATCATCCTCGTCCCAAGGCGGCCCATTGTCCTCGGGATCGTCATAATCAGCCAGTTCCTCACTGTAATCCTCTTCGGGTACAGCAGCTTTTTCATGCTTCGGGCGGTAGATTTTGAAGTACCAGCCTGCACCGCCGCCCAGAACAGCCACTGCCAAAATCAGCAGAAGCGTCCCGGTATTACTTTTCTGCTGGGGCTCGGGTTCCGGCTCCTCCGCAGGTTCCGTCACCGGAGCGGGTTCGGGAGCTGTGCCAGCACACTCGGTCATGTTGACCGCGCAGACCTCGCAATCCGTATGGATGGCTCCGGGCGCACATTTTTCTGTGCAGGAGCAGGCCGGAAGTTCTCCGCCAGCGGCCTCCAGTGCCGCCAGCAGATCGGCTTCATCCACCATGTTCAAAAAGTAGGTGTGATACTGTTCGCCGTCCTCGTCCACAGGCTTGTCATAGTCAATGACAATGTAAAAGGTGTTGCCGCCGCTGGTTTCCACCGTGATGAACTGTTTGTTGGTTGCGGCATCGTAGAGCAGATCGCGGGTCACAAGGTTTCCATCCTCCGAAAAGCCCTCGCCCGGGGTAATGGTAGGCGCTGGCTCCGGGGCCGGAGTTTCTTCCACAACAGGCGGTTCCTCATTCCCGCCGTCCGAATAGGCATAGGCCGGGATTGCAAAGCCGCATAAAAGAACGGCGGAGCAAAGCCCCGCCGCCAACATACGAAAGTGTTTCATATTCAGTTTTCCTCCTTTTCTTCTTCGGACTTCGGGACACTTTGTCCCAAAGTACCTCCGTCCTTCAGCTTTTCAAACAGCAGCGGGAGCTCCGTAAGGGAGATGCTCATACCGCGCACAATGTCCACGATCTCGCTGTTTTCCGCCTCCAGCTTTTTCTGCTCCAGCTCCTTGAGCCGGGCCTGCTGTTCACTGATTTTGGCCTTGACCTTATCAATCTCGGCCTGAATTTTCATGCTTTTGGTAGTTGCCATTTCAAAACCTCCTGTCACGGTAAACGCCCGTAGGCGTAAAAATGAGATTGCCAGTAGCTTGTATTCAAATTTGCGTAGCCGATGGGATCTCCGCAATGCAGCATTTTCCCGTCACCGACATAAATCCCGCAATGGCTCACACCCGGCGTGTCATAGGTGCCTTTGAAGAACACCAGATCACCGGGTTTGGGAGAACTGGTCGGCGTACAGATGTTATAGAGCCCCTGGGCTCCCAGCCTGCCCACATTCCAGCCGGAGTGATTGATGACCCACGAAACGTACCCCGAGCAATCAAAGGAAGTGGCGGGAGAACTGCCGCCCCACACATAGGGATAGCCGATATATTTCTGCGCCTCGGCAAGCATCGCGGCAAAGGTTTCATCGTCCAGATATTCTCCGGGTACTTCGTAATCACCGGGTTTCCCGGTAATGTACTTGTTCACATAGGGAGAATCCGGAAACAGATCGGGGCGGTTTCCCAGCGTTGCCATATAGATGGCATACCGGGAAAGCTGATCCTCACCCATAACGTACACAGGTACATGGGACAAATCAAAGTTTTCCAACGTGACCGTACAGATGTAATAGTCGTAAGGCACCTGATAGGTGTCCGTATGGGAGTTGCCATCCTCGTCCGTCCATGTGTCGGTTTCTGTGCGATACCGGGTTTCCACCACCACATCCTCCGTGAGAATGTACTGGCGGTCAAACAGCATTTGCAGCGTTCCCTGTACTTCGTCTATTGTCCATTGCCCCTCATGGAGCGCACACAAAAGAGAAAGCAGCACATAGGGGTCATGTTCGATTTCGTCCAGATCGAAGTGGTATTCGTCATAGTCATGGGTGCTTTCATAGGTGTCCAGATAATGCTGCAAATCATCTTCCAGCGCACAGTAGGCAGCTTCGGCGGCCAGCATATCCCGATCCTCGCAAGGATAGGTGCTGGCCCCTAATGCACCGGCCCCGGCGTTCCCCAGCATAAGCATGGTAGAGGAACAGGACTGCATAGCAAACAGGAGTAACACACAGAGCACCGCAACCACGGCACCTGCGGGATGACTTTTGACAAATTCCACTGCCCGGGCGGTCAGGCGTTCTGTGGCTGTGGCAGTTTTCCCAGCCGCAGCCGCGCCCTGCTTTGCAGCCTCCTTTGCCTGCTTGCGGTATTGCCTGCGGAGCCGTTGCTTCTGCCAGTAGCGGGTAAGGGCATTTTTCGTCAGCTCCGGGTGCTCCTGTGCGGCGGTGTGAAAATGGTAGTCCGCCGTGTATTTGGTATAGCGGGCCTCGGCCTTGCGTACCACTTTTGCCGGATGTTCCCGGACTTTACGGCGCACAAAGCGGGAGCCGTGCCGCAGCGCAGTTTCTCCCACAAGCTCAGAACGGTGTGCTCCTTCTGTGCCGACATTTTCCTGTTCCACTTCAAAAATCTTGCCATGCACGAAGCTGTGAACGGAACCGCTGGCAACACGACCTATGCGTTTTACCGGGCCGGGCTTTTTCGGCGGCTTTTGTTTTGCCAGCTTCTCCCGGGCCTGTTCCAGCTTTTCGCCTTGGGACTCCATACGGAGCTTTGCCGCCGCAGCCTGTTCCTGCTGGCTCTTTTTGCGGAACTTGGACTTTGGGACACTTTGTCCCGAAGTGTCGGAAGCCTCCGGCCCGGGCTGCTCCCCGTTAGGGGCGTGGGCGGTCTGCGACCAAGCCTCCTCCTTGGCCTTATTCGTTTTTCGTTTCATTCTTCATATCCTCCGGGCGGGTAGTCAGCAGGTCATAGATTTCTCCGCGAGGGAACCGATCCACAAACGGAATGGTTACATTTCCATAGAACAACAGCCCCTCACCGGAATTGCTGTGTGTGATATAGGAAAGCTGATGCTCGGAAATACCGAGCTGTTTTGCCAGAATGGTACGGTCACTCTGCGCCTGCGAAAGCAGAATCATAAAATCCGTGTTGTCCAGAATGTTCTCGATTTCCCGGCTGGCCAAAAGGTCTTTGACGTTCTGCGTCAAAGCAGACGGCACACATCCTTTTTTACGCAGCATTTTCCAGACTGCCACAAAGTAGCTGGCTGTCAGCGGATCACGGAGCAGGATATGAAACTCGTCAAAGTAGCACCAAGTCGCCGCACCCTCGTGGAAGTTCTGATCCACCGCCTGCGAAACAAACTCATTTGTGATGTGCATTGCAATCTTTCTAAGGTTTTCGCCCATGTTTTTCAGAACGATGCACACCACACGGCTGTCCGTCTTGACGTTGGTAGGATGGTTAAAAAGATTGAGGGAGCCTGTGCAATAAAGCTCTAAGGCAGTTGCCACGCGCCGGGCTTCGGGCTCCGGCTGGCGTAAGAGCTCTTCGTACAAATCCTGCAACAGCGGTGTTTTTGCAGTTTCCAGTCCGAGCGCCTGTTCCCGGTACACCAAACGCACACAGCGGTCAATGACCGTCTTTTCAATGGGCTGCAAGCCTTCCTTGCCGCCGACCACCAGCTCGCATAGGGACAAAAGAAAATCCGCCTTCATGGAAAGCGGGCTTTCTCCGGCGGCCATATTGAGCTCCACATCCATCGGATTGAGGTGGTGCAGGCTGTCCGGGGCAATCTCGATCACCTGGCCGCCCAGCCTTCGCACCAGCGGCGCATATTCGCCCATCGGGTCAACCACAATGATGCGATCCTGCGGAATGGTGAGAAACACATTCAAGAGCTCACGCTTTGCGGCAAAGCTCTTGCCGGAGCCCGTAGAACCCAAATACATCCCGTTTGCCGACTTCAGCTTTTTGCGGTCAGCCATGATGACATTGTGAGAGAGTGCGTTCATGCCATAGTAGAGGGCCTGCCCAGCCATGCGGAGCTCCCTTGTCATAAAAGGAATAAAGATGGCTGTGGAGCTGGTTGTCATACCGCGCTGGATTTCTACCTCGTTGTAACCAAGGGCCAACGAGGAAACAAAGCCCTGTTCCTGTTGCCAGTCCAGACGGCGCAGAGCGCAGTTGTATTTCTGCGCGATACCGCCCACGGTAAACACATCGTTTTCCAGACGCTGGCGGGTAGGGGCAAGGTTTACCACCGTAAAGGTCAGCAGAAACATTCGTTCATTGCGGGATTGCAAATCAGCCAGAAGCTCCGCTGCATCCTTGCTGAATGTGATCAGGTCAGGGGGAAGAATATCCGGGTCATAGCCGGAGCGCACAGCCTTTCTCTGTTCCTCCACCTTCATTTTTCCGATGTCCGAGATTTTCCCCTTGATGGTCTTGATTGCCTTGAGCTGATCCACGGTCTGAATGTGCATGGTCACGGTCATTTCTGCATCCAGCTCCAAGATTTCCGCCAGCAGCTTATCCGAAAGCTCCGATGCCATAATCTGCAAATAGGACACCGCACCCCAATACTGGCCGATGCGGAATGTGCGGGACTGGCGGAAGTCGAGACTGTCCGGGGCAATAAAGTCTTTTGTGCCAAGCCCGGTCTGTGGGATGTCTTTCCACGAAAAGCGGAACGCCTCGCGGCTCCCCGGATGCATCTGGCTATGAAGCAGCGCAAGGCGGGCCCGCCCGTCCATAGGCTCCGAGGGAACGCCCAGCCGCTTAAAGTTTCCCATGACATCAGCCTCCACACGCTCCAGACGGGGCCGAGCCTCCGCAATCCCCTCGGCGGGTATGCCAAAGGTGATGTATTTTGAGCGTTCAATGCCGTTATTGCTTTTGGCAATCTGATTTTTCAGCATCCCGGTAAACTCATCCCGGACGCTGTTATAGTTGTCATCCGCTTTCGGGATATTGATCTGATAGCGGCTGCGGGAATGGGAACGGCGATTGATAAAGGAAAGCTGGAACGGCAGCGAACTGTCAAAGTAGTTGAGAAATGAGCTCCATCCGCTGAATATGGCAGTCTGATCCTCGGTGGATGCCACGGAGTAATTGATGTCCTCATATTCCACGGTTTTTGTATAGAGCCCGCCCGGGAGCTTGCACACACCGTCCGGGTGCATGGACAGATACGGGATTGTCTGCTGGGCAGACAGGGTCGCCCGGCCTTTACCCTTGGCGGCGGCTCCGTTTTTCTTCTTTGTGTTTTTCAATCACATCCTCCTTTCCAGCGCCCGGCCCGGCAAAGGGCGCATAAATGTTTTCGGTTCGGTAGGCCCTGATCCCCGGCCTTAGAAACTTGGCCCGGATGATGTTTCGCACAACCTTTTCAAAGGGCAAGCCGTCCTTTTCATACATCGCCAGCAGGAACGCCGGGAGCATAATTCCCAGCATGAGAAACATCGCCCCGGTATTGCCGAGGGTGCCACGGGTTAGCAGATAGACCGGAATCCCCACTGCGCCCGCGCTACCGAAGCAGACAAGCTGGCGTTTGGTGAGGTTGAAAGCCATCTTTGTTTTGATTTTGGATAAATCGTTTGGTACGTTTACATAGGGCATAGATCACACTCCTTTCTGTACTTCGGGACAATGTGTCCCAAAGTCCGGGATGGTTGGTGTTACTTCATTTCCCCATACAGCCCAGCCGGGCGGGGTCTGCCTGGCAAAGAGCTCCACGCGGGGCAGATCGCCCATCAGGGAAATGATTTTGGCGCGGGCTTCGTCCGGCTTTTTGCTATGGGCTTCAATCGGGGAAATGATGAATTGATGAATGTTGGCAGCCTGCCGCTTTGGATGTCCCTTGGTTGCCAGCAGGCAGATTTCTGCATTGCCCCTTGTCCAGAAGCCAAGGCCGTAAAACCAGCTATCCGCCTTCTTGTTCTTTTTCAGCCAGACGAAAGCAACGCTTTTGTAGGTGAAGCCCCAAGCCTCGATCAGCCGGAGCGCCTCCGGGAGCTGCGGGAAAGTAGCCCATAAAAAGAGTGCGCTGTCCGGGGCTGCAAGATCAGCCACAGGCAACGCACATAACTCCTCAATGCTCATAGTGGGATAATGATTTTCCGCCGCGCCCTGTACTTTCTTAGCCGAGTAGCGCCAAGGGGGATCGGCGTAAATGATAGAATACTGCTGGATAATTACACTCCTTTCTCGCCGGAGCTTTTTACTGCCTGCGCCGCACGGATGCGCTCACTGGCGGCGGCATAAAAGGACGGGGCCGTTTCAAAGCATACAAAGCGGCGTTCTGTGTTGATAGCTGCAATCGCGGTTGTGCCGGAGCCCGCGCAAATGTCCGCGACCAATTCGCTGGGGCGGGTATAGGTGCGGATCAGATACTCACAAAGCTCCACGGGCTTCTGTGTGGGATGGATGCCGCCGGACACCGTAGGCACAAAAAGCACATTTCCGGGATAGCGGCGGCCATCGTTGGACTCTGAGCCCTGCCGTTCAAATTTCCCATAGTTGGAGCTTGTACCGCTTCGGGAATGAACACGGGTATATGGCTTGCCGTAAGTAAACTGTGGATTGTAGACCGGGGACTTTTGGTAAAACACCAAGATGTTCTCGGACTTTTTCAGCGGAGCCCGATTTGCATTGAGAAAGCCCGTTCCGCGCTCTTTGTACCAAATCCACTCATAGCGGAGCATGGCGAGGTTGGATGCGCCCAGCACCTTGTCAAAGGGGCACTGTGCGAAAAACAGCACTGCGCCATTCGGCTTGACTGCCCATTTCACCGCCTCCCACAGCTCCGGGAGCGGCAGGGGCACATCCCAATAATTCCGGGTTGTGCCGTAGGGCGGATCAGTCAACAGCATATCCACGCTATGTTTGGGCAGGGAGCGCAGGCCCTCAATGCCATCCATGAGAAACAAGCCCTCCTTCGGGACACTTTGTCCCAAAGTGCGGCTATCGGTCATTACGGGCCTCCTTTGCCTTGGCAGGCGCAGGCCGGGCAGCGTTTTCTTTTCCCGCTTGCTTTGCAGCCTCGGCCATCTGCTCCTTGATCGGGGCAGGCCGTACCGCCTGGGCCCGTGCAACAAGCTGTTCCACCGCCGCATGATACGCCTCCACACCAGCCGCATTGATCCGTTCCTGTGTGGCTCGGTCAGGAATCCGAACCGTAGCCCGGTATCCCGTCCGGCTGGCAGGATCAGGTTTAGAGGGAGCGCCGAGGAAAATCCCGTTTTTCCCGTCCACAACCTTAAAATCGTCGATGACCACACCGCCAAAATTGACGCTGGCGAAGCCGATCAGTTTTCCCTGCGGCTCAATCGGGCGGACAGATACCGTGATCGGAACAACCGCCTCCTGCAAGACGGCATCCGTCCGCATTTTTACCGCCTCGTCAATACTAACGCCCTTGACTTCCGCAAGCTCCGCGATGGGAGCATCAAATAGCCAGCGCCGCTCCTCCGTAGCAATCTGCTCCGGGGTCAGCAATACATCGTCGTTCTTACTCAGATAAAATTCCTCCTTTCCGCTTGCCGGAGCAAGCTGGGCGGGGTCGTCCATCAGCTCTTTTCTTTGCAGGACGGCCTCCGTTTCCGCCATAAAGCGGTAAGCGTCCGCTTCAGTAAACTCCTCCGGCGTTTTTCCATTCCATAAGCGCGTTCCATCCGCCCCGTATCTTCTCGGCATAAGCACCTCCTCCTGTTAATGAGCGCCAAAGATACGCTGGGCAATGCTCCCGGTCTTAAAGAGCATGAAGCAAAGCAAAACCGTGTAGCCCACAGTTCCCCAAATCGCCCCGATGGGATCGCCGCTTGTTGCGATGCCTTGAATGAGCACCGCGTAAATTGCAACACATACAAGAATCAGCAGCCCTTGAAAGCCCACGGCAAACAGGGACTTGATGTAGTTTTGCCCGGTGCTGCCAAGCTCCCGGTTGGAAAGCGTAGCAACGGGGATGGGGGCCAGACTGGTCAGCAGATAGATTTCCAGCATCCTGCCATACACCAAAACGAAAATGATAATCCCCATCGCCTTCATCGTAAATCCAATGAGCGCAGACTGCAGCCAAAGCCCCAAAAGCGGCCCCAAGTCCATCGCCTCCAGCGAGGTTTCCAGTTCGGCAAGCATATCCGCCGAAACATCGGTAGAGCCTTGAATGAGCCCGCCTGCCTGCGCGATGACGCTCTGCGAGACATCGAACACGGCCATGACGATATTGAATGTGTTTGACAGGATCAGGATTGCACAGGCTGTTTTGAACATCCATTTATAGAGGTTCGCAACGTCAACCTCGTGCATATTGTTCTTTTCCAAAAGCATCTGTATGAGCTCATAAGTGGCAACAAAGGTCAGCACCATTCCGGCAATCGGCAGGATCACCGTTTCGGAAAGCTGTCGGATCAGGGAGAAAACCCCGGCGTGCCACGCCGCCGGGGTAGTCCCTACCTGTGCCGCAATCTCTCCGACCTGGGTATTGACGGTATCAAAAAGACCTTCGAGGTTCCCCATGATCCCGCCAATCAGAAGCTCTTTGAGCCAGTTTGTGAGCCAGTCGGTGAGAAAATCCATAAGCGCCTACCTTAAAACAGGCCAGACAGCAGAGGGATCAGTGTGGTGCCAATGACGATGATGCCGCCGCCCGCCATGAGCTGCTTCATGCCCTGGGACTTGGAGCCCGGGTTATCCGAGCCGTAGCCCTCCAGCAGATTAACCACGCCCCACACGCCAAGGCCAGCGCCGAGCGCGATAACGAGGGTCTGTAAAGTGTCGATTGCAGATGAGAAAAATGCCATATAAGCCTCCATTTCTCCGGGTTTTCCCCGGTAACAAAAAAGCCGCCCTTGCAGGCGGCAGGTTACAAACTTCGGGACACTTTGTCTCGAAGCGTTTATGCAAAGGCGTCTGGATCGTCGATGTCATCATAGTTGAGGATGTCCTCGTCCTCTTCCGTGAGCGCATCGTCCGGCACAGTCACCTCATACATCGTACACGCCTCGTTCAGACTGGGCCGCCTGCGGCGGTTAATGAGCCTGTCGAGGTCAAAAGCGTTTTTCTGTTTATCGGCCTCCGCCGTATAACGGTAGTTCGGATGCCGTTTCAGATCATACTTGGGAGAGAAGAACGGGGGCAGGCCCCGAAGCTGCAAAATACATTTATCTCCCGGCATGGTTGCAAGTTCGGCTGGGGTCATCAGTTCCCGGCCCAGCCGCTGGGTATTTTGACTGTAGCTTTCCGACTGACCACGGGAGCGGCTGTCAGTCTGCATACTGATTGTGGCTTTTCCCAGCCAGTTCTCGGAGATTTCCTTGATGGTGCTGGCTTCGCGGCCACCGAGGAACACCACGCTGTCCATGTTGCCGAGGATTGTCTCGGCGTGTTTATCGTAAATGGCCTTGCACTGTGCCAACTGCTGATACAGCAGGCACAGACTCACCTCGCGGGAGCGGATAACTGCGACCAGCTTTTCGAGCTGGGGCACCTGGCCCGTGTTGGCGGCCTCGTCCCACAGCACCCGTACATGGTGCGGCAGGCGGCCACCGTGAACATTGTCTGCCCGTTCACACAGGAGGTTGAACATCTGCGAAAAAGCAAGCGCCACTAAAAAGTTGTAGGTCTGCGTGGTATCGGAAATAATGAAGAATACCGCCGTTTTCCGATCTCCGATGCGGTCAAGCTCCAATTCGTCATAGGCCATGACTTCACGAAGCTGCGGGATGTCAAAGGGAGCCAGCCGCGCACCGCAGGAAATTAAAATGCTTTTTGCCGTCTTGCCGCTGGCCAATTTGTACTTTTTATACTGTTTGACTGCGAAACAATCCGGCTTGCGCTTTTCGAGCCCGGCAAACATATAATCCACCGCGTTCATAAAGTCCTCGTCATCCTCCTTGACCTCCATGCCGGAAATCATATCCACAAGGGTATTCATGTTCCGATCCTCGGCAGGCCCCTCGAAAATGATGTAGGCGATCAGAGCACAGTACAAAAGCGTTTCCGATTTCGTCCAGAATGGATCGCCTTCCTTGCCTTCGCCCTTTGTGTTGGAAATCAGGGCATCCACGAATTTCAGAATATCGGCCTCGTTGCGGATATACGCCAGCGGGTTATAGTGCATGGATTTTGAAAAATCTATGCTGTTGAATACCTTGATTTTGTACCCGCGTTTTTGCAGGAAACCCCCGACCTGTCCCAGCACACCGCCTTTGGGATCGACCACCACATAAGAGGAATGAGCCTGTAAAAGCTGGGGCGTGAGCCAGAAGCGGGTTTTGCCGGAGCCGGACGAGCCGATAATGCAGCAATTCAGGTTTCTGGCATTTGCGGGGATTTTCGGGCGGGTGTTCATCGTGAGAAACTCCGTCCCGGTCAAAATCACGTTGTTTTCAAACCTTGGATCAACAAACGGTTTGATGTCTTTTTCCGTTCCCCACCGGGCGCTGCCGTATTCTGCATCCCGCCGAAACTTCTTAGCGTTCTTGCTTTTGAAATAGATCTGCAGCCGGAAACCAACTGCGCCTACAATACCAACAAGCCAATCCAGCGGGGCAAGACCGGGTGCAAAGTCAGCAAAGGCCGGGCCAATCGTCTGGCCCAGTCCGATGAGCTTATGTGAAAAATCGTTACCCGCTGCCAGCCGGTAGGCCGTTCCCAGCTTGAGGAACGCCCACAGGATGAACAGATAGGGAATGTTCGGAATGAGATATTTTCTGATCTTATCTGTCCTCATGGGCCACCTCCTTTGCACGTTCTTTCTGCTTCGGCTTTTCTTTGGAAAGCTGATCTGCCGCCTGTTGCAGTTGTTCCCGGATGGGAACACGGTTCGATTTTGCTTTGTTTAACACCTTCCGGGAATACTCAGAAAAGCAGGCGGTCATTGCGTCTGCCTGTCCAGCCTTGAAAAACAGCAGGTATTTGTCCGGCCCGGTTTTATAGAACGCATAGTCTACATTCCATTTCCGGGCCACGCGGTCAAAGGACTTGGCATCCCCGGATAGCTCAATGCTGTTGGTGGCTGTACCGTGGGCCATGAGCTTTCGCACACTTTGTTTTCCATGCGGTACTTGCCGCCCACGGTATGCCTTGCGGATCTTCCGGCCCACCATGCCCAGCACATACGCCAGTCCCCGCGCCGTCAGCTTGGTTGTTTTTACGGATATGGCTATCGTGCGCCGGGAAATATCTTCATCAATCAGTTACACCACCTCCTTCCTTGGGACAATTTGTCTCGAAGTGCCATCACCGATCCCCACGGTCTTTTTTCTGCATTTGACGGTAGCCCTCCAAAGAAGAACCGTCTATGATTTCCTGATAAGCGGCCATTTGCTCCCGGATAGAGAGCTTCGGGAAAGAGAATACCTTATGCTCCTTGGGAATATCCTGCAACCCGTGATACACTTCCACGAAATGATCGCTTTCTTTGACAACATAGCCGCCCGGGGCAAAATGGCCGTTTTCGTGGATGCAGGCATCCCGGCCATACGCCTCATAATCGAAATACGGTTTTACCTGATCCGGCACATCCAACATTTCCAGATCGTCCACATAAATACGCCCCAGCGTTTCCTCATCGGATACGCCGGGGTAAAAGCCGTAACAGTCCAGATTTTGTGTCAGATTGATGATGTCCCGCACCGAAGAACAGTGATCGCCGCTGTCGAGGACGGCCTCCAGTGTTTCCAGCTCCGATGAGGTAAGCTCGGAAAGCAGGCAGGCCAGATGATTAAGCTCGTCCAGATTTTCATACTCGCTCAAATGGTCATAGAGCCCCAGCACATCCCCATCGAAAGAGGTAATAAAAATTTCCTGATAGCGGACGCCATCCACGCCGATCCGTTTCAAGAGAGCCTCCACCTCCTGGGCGGTTGTGGGAAATTTCAGTGTTTCACCCACAAGCTGGCCCTCGCTGTACTTTCCGGCGTTGGTAACGTAGGCTTCAAACAGGGTTGCCATTAGCGGCGGCCCTGTCCCTTGACGGTCAGGATGCCCTCAAGGGTTGTTGCCGTAATTCCCAGCCGCTGGGCCACGGCAATATCATTTTTCATGGCTTCGGTCATACTGTGCCCGCAAACAACCAGCACATGAGAACGGCGGAGCAGGTCACGGCTCATGTCGATGCCGCTTTTATGCTCCTCGGGAACAGCATCATTGAGAAACAGGGGCAAGTACAGGGGCGGGCAAATAGGAGAAAAGCCTGCCTCATACACGGTGCGGCAATACTGCGCCGCCAGTTCTGCGTTTTCGCTATCGCCGCCGAGCCATGCAGCGGTGATATAAGCAAGGGGTCGTTTCATCGTTCATACCTCCGATATTTTAATAAGAAAGTTCAACCCAAACCCCACGCCCTTTCCCAGTCTTGGGAAAGGGGGCGGCTCTGGAGGATATACCCCCGCCGCTTGCCGGGGAAATAGCACAGCCGGGGCAGACCGTCAAGGGCGAGCCGCCGAAAACGGCGGTGCGCTGCACCCTTGACGGCCCACTCCCGGCTGTACTAAAAAACAGGCGGCGACGGGGGATATATACCACCAGAGCCTCTGCTCGAGGGCGGGGCCCTCGGGACAAAGTGTCTCGAAGTTGTTACTTGTCAAGTTCCTGCTTTTTCGGGGCTTTTGCCAGCTCCGGCGGCTGTTTTTCTTTCCAGTCATCCAGCAGGGACATAATCTGTTCTTTCATTTTGGCGGGAGTGACCTCCTTGCCAAAATACTTTTCCAGTTCCGCAGTAGAAATAATCACGCCTCGCTCCTCCTTTTTCTGTTCTGATAAGATACCGTCAATGACATCGCCGTTAAGCTTGCCTTCCTTATCCAGCTCCCGGAGCCGTTTAGCCTGGGCCAGCGAGGGCGAAGCCTGCTCCCCGTCAATGGAAACAGCAATAAGCCTCTGATTTTTCGGTTTGATGTAGGAAAGCTCCACGGCAGGCATGAAGCCCATCTTTTTATCGTCTACCTTATCCAGAAGCTCCGGCACAAGGGAGTTGAGCCGCAAGTAGCGCATGACCTTTTTATAGTTCATTTCATGCGCCTCGCCTACAATCTCAACCGAGCGTTTCCCGACATCGCCTTCCGCAACACCTTTCAGCCGCCCGCCCTGATGCTTGATGTCCTCAACCTCGAGTTCCAGCAGCGCGGCCAATTCGCTGGGGAGCATCCCGTCACGCTGCTTGTTGCTGTCCTTCATGGCCTGTACCGCTTCGTGGTCGGTCATTTCACGGACGATAAAGGGCATTTCCTCCAGTCCAGCCAGCTCACTGCCGTGAGTACGGCGATGGCCCGCTACAATTTCATAGCCGTTTCCGTCTTTCTCCGGGCGGGCAAGACCGGGAACCATTACACCGTTTACGCGGATAGAAGCAACGATTTCCTGCATCTTCGCATCGTCCCGTACCTTAAAGGGGTGCGGACGGAATGTGTGAAACGGATGAACCTCGGAAAGTTTCAGATAAACCAGCTTGCCTTCCTCAACCGGGCGGGGCGGTGTGGTCGGCGCGGGAGCCGTCTGTTCCACAGCAGCTTCCTTCGGTGCCGTATCCTGTGTGGGCTTTACGGGCTCCTTGGCATCCGGGGCCTTTCCGTCACTTCGGGACACTTTGTCTCGTTTGGACGGCTTGGGCTTGTCAGGGGCCGCCTTATCCGCCTTGGGTGGGCGGCCCTTGCGGGCCCCAGCCGATTTCTCCGCTTTCTGATTTTCAGTCGCGGCCTTTTCCGCTTTCGGCGGACGGCCACGGCGCGGCTTTTTCGGCTCCTCCGTATTGGCGGGCTGCGGTGTTTCTCCGGGGGCTGCTGCCTCCGGCGTTTCTGGAGTTTCCGCCTTTTCGACTTCGGCGCGGGCGTTCTGCCTCTTTTCCGCCATAAGCTCATTGATTTTGTCAAAGGACACAACCACATCGCCGGGCTCAGGTATGGTAGGCCCGGTCTGTTCCTGCCGGGGCTCAGACGCAGCGGCCTGTTCGGGTGTGGTGATAGGCCCGGCGGCCTCCGGGGAAGTATTCTCCGCAGGGCCTGTGTTCAGTTTTTCATCGGCCATTTACGATCCTCCTTTTCGTTAAAGTTGCACAAATTAGAGCGCTAAAATTTTGTAGTTATTTTTGTGCCTCCTTTCCGTCTATCCACGCAAAAAAGCCGCCCGTTTCTCATGCCGGACGGCTTTTTGCGTAATGTGATAGATCAAATATTATTTTTTCTGGTTTGCAGGCTCCGAAAAGCCTTGTATTTACAGTGTTCCTAATAGGAAGTAATCATATGCCTCTTTTGCTTGCAGGAATATCGTTGACAACCTTTCCGTCAATTACAATTTCGCCGCTGTCGGGATTTTCAAGTCCTGCAATCATACGAAGAATTGTTGTTTTGCCGCTGCCCGAAGGACCGAGAAGTCCGATAAGCCTACCCTTTTCAATACCAAAGTTTACATTGTCGGATGCCTTGTAGTCACCAAAAGTTTTATTTATATTTTTAAGCTCAACATACATTACGCATCCTTCTTTCCTTTGTATTCAACCACACTTCTGATAATCAAAATCGCAATCGCCATAAGCACAAGTATTGATGAAACCGCAAATGCGGGAACATACTTGAACTCGTTGAACAAAATTTCAACATGGAGAGGAAGTGTGTTTGTTTTTCCTCTTAAATGTCCCGAAATTACCGAAACTGCACCGAATTCACCCATTGCTCTTGCGGCACATAGTACAACTCCGTAAAGGAATGCCCATTTTATGTGCGGAAATGTTATTTTTCTGAAAATTGTTGTGCCTTTTGCGCCCATAAGTGCGGCGGCTTCTTCCTCATCCGTACCCTCGGATTCAAGCACGGGAATAAGCTCCCTTGAGATGAACGGGAATGTTACAAACACGGTTGCAAGGATAATTCCCGGAACGGCAAAGATAACCTTGATTCCAAGTTCGCTTAAAAGCGGATATATCGGACTTTGTCTGCCGAATGTGAGTACAAATATAAGACCTGCAATTATGGGGGAAACCGTTACGGGGAGGTCGATGAGTGTTGTAAGAAGTTTTTTGCCCTTGAATCTGAACTTTGTAATTGACCAGGCGGCAAAAATTCCGAATACCGTATTGAACAGTACCGCAAACACGGTTGCCTCAACAGTAAGCACAATTGCCTTTACCGTGTAATCATCGCTGACAGCCTGCCAGAACACCTCTGCACTGCTTTTGAAAGCCTCGCAGATTACCGTAACAAGAGGAAGAACGAGCATTACGAATACAAATAAAAGTGCAATGCCTATGAGTATGTACTTTACAACCTTTGAACGCTTTGTTTCTTCGTACATTTTATCTTCCTCCTTTCAGAATTTTTGCATTTCTGTGCTGAACCATATTCACAAGGAACAGAATCAAAAACGATGCGGCAAGCATTACAAGTGCGATTGCAGTTGCACTTTTGTAGTCATATTCCTGCAGTTCCGACATAATGATAAGCGGAGTGATTTCTGTTTCAAACGGCTTGTTGCCTGCAATAAAAACAACCGAACCGTACTCACCAAGACATCTTCCGAATGCAAGACCAAAGCCCGTGAGAACCGAGGGAAGAATTTCGGGAAAAATAATTTTTCTGAAAATCCTGAATCTGCCAGCACCCATAACTCCTGCCGCCTCTTCATAAACAGGATCAAGCTTTTCAAGAACAGGCTGAACTGCTCTTGTTACAAAAGGTATTCCAACAAACACGAGTGCAACCGTAATACCAACTCTTGTGTAGGCAATGCTTATGCCGAACTTTGCAAAAAATCCACCGATAAGACCTGTGTCGGCAGTCAGAGAAGTAAGTGCAATGCCGGCAACCGCTGTCGGAAGTGCAAACGGAAGTTCAATCATACCGTCAAGAATTCTTTTGCCCGGGAATTTGTAACGAACAAGCACCCACGCAAGAATTACACCCATAACGGCATTGATGAGAGATGCAATAAATGCGGTTATAAAACTAACCTTGTAGCTTGCAAGCACTCTTTCACGGGTGATTGCCTCCCAAAATTCAGAGGGGCTCATCTGTGCCGTATAAATAACGAGAGCGGCAAGAGGAATCAGCACAACAAGGCTTAATAATGTAATTGTTACACCCAAAGAAATACCGAAGCCCGGGATTACTCTTTTTGCTTTTTTTGACTTTTTTGCCTGAACCATCATCACACCTGTTTCCCCTGTAAAACATCATCCAACATCAGACAGAATTGCCTATAAACTGCCTGATGTCATTTTTTATCGGTTTTATTTTTTCTCGTAAATCTTATCGAAGATACCGCCGTCTGCAAAGTGCTTTTTCTGAGCCTCGTCCCAACCGCCGAAATCGTTGATTGTTACAAGATTAATGTTGAGGTCGAACACATCGGAGTATTCCTTCAAAATTTCCTTATTATAAGGGCGGTAATAGTTATCGCCTGCAATACGCTGAGCCTCATCGCTGTAAAGATAACTTAAATACTCTGTTGCAACCTTTCGAGTGCCTCTTTGGTCAACCACTTCATCAACAACAGCAACAGACGGCTGTGCAAGAATGCTGACGCTCGGAGTTACGATTTCGTACTCGTCGGGATTGTCCTTGATAGAAAGATACGCCTCATTCTCCCAAGCAAGAAGAACATCGCCCTGTCCGTTTTCTACAAATGAAGTTGTTGCACCTCTTGCGCCTGAGTCAAGAACAAGCACATTTTGATAAAGCTTTTTAATGAAATCTTCAATTTTTGCCTCATCACCGTTATATTTCTTGTCTGCATATGCCCAAGCGGCAAGGTAGTTCCATCTTGCACCGCCCGAAGTTTTCGGGTTTGGAGTGATAACGCCCACACCGTCTTTTGCAACATCGTCCCAATCCTTGATGTTTTTCGGATTACCTTTGCGAACAAGGAATACAATTGTTGAAGTGTATGGTGAAGAGTCATTGTCAAACTCATTTACCCAACCGTCCTCAATCAGACCTGCGTCACGAATTGCGTTTACATCGTATTCAAGTGCGAGTGTTACAACATCCGCCTCAAGACCGTTTGCAACCTCAAGAGCCTGTTTGCCCGAACCGCCGTGTGACTGGGTAACTTCAATATCCTGTCCTGTTTCTTCTTTCCAATGCTTCGCAAAGATTTTGTTATATGATTCGTAAAGCTCTCGTGTAGGGTCATACGAAACATTTGTTAATGTAACTTTTGAATCGTTTGTAGTATCTTTTTTTCCGCATCCTGTAAAGGCAACCGCTGATGCACCCAATACTGAAACTGCCAATACTGCCGATAATACTTTTGTTCTTAAATTTTTCATTTTGATTACCTCACTTTAAATTAATTTGATTTTAGATTCTGACAGGCAATTACATACAACAGTACGTCTTGCCTCCAAATGAGGTACACATTCGTATTTTCTTCAGATTGTAAATGTTTTTCATAAGCGTCACCTTTTGGATTTTGGGGCTATTTCATTTAACCTACAATTCCTATCAATTTACTATGCGTTTCTTTGAGAACTATTTTATACTGTACAGGGTGAAAAGTCAAGGTAAAATTTTCACACATCCGACACTTTAGCAAATTGCAACAATACACAAGCAATATTTTTCGCAAAAATAGTAATAAAATCGAAAAAACAGGCATAAAATAACGGATAGGTATTTTCAAATGAAATATGCCTATCCTAAAAAAGAAATATTTTTTGCGTAAATCTATTGACAAATCTATATAAAAAAGGTATAGTAGTATTAAATCAATAATGATTATTATTTTATCCAAAAAGTAAATACACAAAGGCGTATTGAGCATTTTTAAATTTCAAAAATTAATTTAACGGAGGAAATATTATGGCTAAAACAACAAAGTATTCGGGAACACAGACAGAAAAGAACCTTGAGGCTGCTTTTGCAGGCGAATCGCAGGCTCGTAACAAATACACATATTTTGCATCTGTTGCCAAAAAGCAGGGCTTTGAGCAGATTGCAAACCTTTTCTTAAAAACGGCAGACAACGAGAAAGAACATGCAAAAATGTGGTTCAAGGAGCTTAACGGAATCGGTGACACAGCAGAAAATCTTCTTGCCGCTGCCGAGGGCGAAAACTACGAGTGGACAGATATGTACGAAGATTTCGCTAAAACTGCCGAGGAAGAAGGCTTTACAGAGCTTGCACACAAGTTCCGCCTTGTTGCCGCAATTGAAAAGCACCACGAAGAAAGATACCGTGCATTACTCCGCAATGTTGAAACTGCAGAAGTTTTCAAAAGGAGCGAAATCAAGGTTTGGGAATGCCGTAACTGCGGTCACATTGTTGTAGGCAAAGAGGCTCCCGAGGTTTGCCCCGTCTGCAACCACCCACAGAGCTATTTTGAAATCCACGCAGAAAACTACTAATTCTGATTTAATCAAATATATAAAGGAAACTCCACCGCATTTCACGGTGGAGTTTTGTGTTTAGTATCAAATTAAATTCAAAAAACTTATTCTTCTTCGGGATATTTCATGCCCCAGCTTTTGCGGATATCGGTCATGATTTTCATAACATCCTTTGTGTAGTCAAGGTGCATAAGAGCCGTGTCGCCCTCTATCGCCTTTTCCATATCTTCAACCTCATAAAGCAAAGCGTCCTTTGTCTGACCTGCCGAGATTGTTTCACAATGGCCGTCAGCCGTGTATGTAATCTTTGCCTCCATGCCTCTGGGATATTCAAAAATTTCAACATAACCCTTGTCAAACGAGATTGTGCCACGCTTTGGCTGTTTTGCGTGAAGGGAAAGAATGACAGTTGCCATTTCCTCCTCTTTATTCTTTAAAAGAATACTCGCTTGTTCGTCAACGCCTGTTTCGGCATATTTAACCTGCGACAACACATCGTTTGGGCATGAGCTCATAAACATACGAACAAACGAAAGCGCATACACGCCGATGTCAAGCATTGCACCGCCTGCAAGATTGCGGTTGAAAAATCGGTTGTTCATATTGTACTCTTTGTAACTGCCGAAATTCATCTGAATAAGCCTAAGCTCGCCAAGGTCACCTGAATTTACCTTTTCAAGAAGTGCCTTGTAAATCGGCATATGGAAAATTGTCATTGCCTCTGCAAGCACAACATGGTTTTTCTCTGCAAGAGAGATTGCCTCGTCAAGTTCATCTGAATTGAGCGTTATCGACTTTTCGCACAAAACATGCTTTCCTGCCGCAAGAGCCTTGCGAAGATATTTTATATGCGTGTTGTGCGGTGTGGAAATGTAAATTATATCAACATTTTCGTCTTTAAACAGCTCGTCAATATCGTTGTAAACCTTTTCAATGCCGTACTTTTCGGCAAATGCAACCGCCTTTTCATAGGTTCGGTTTGCAACGGAATAAAGATTCTGTCCTCTGCTTTTGAGTGCGGCTGCAAGCTCATTTGCAATAACTCCGCAACCGAGTGTTGCCCAGTTGTAGTTTTTCATAAAAACACCTCCGTATATTTTTTGAAAAAAGTTTAACACACGGAAATGCGTCTGTCAACGGTATTAGATGGCTTTTCTCGTATCTGCTCCGTACTTTTTCATAATCTTGCGAAGTTCATTATTTTCGCTTTTTGAAAGACTAAAATACATAAATCCGTGCTTAACAATTTCATCACCGTCACACGCAGGCATATATGTATTACAGCCGATTCTTATTGATGCCTTTTCGGAAAAACCACAAGACGGTGAATCAAAATATGCGGATTTGCCCTCAAACATTTTCTTCACGGTTTCGGCATCTTCGGCAGACATCTTAGCGTCAACCTTGTCGCAGTACTCAACATCAAAATACACGGTAGGCTCACACGCATAGAAACTGATTTTCGGCACGGCAAATACTGCGGTGGCAGCGCATAAAACAATTGCAACCACAATTACGGCAATCTTTTTCTTCATAACATTCACCCCTTTTCGCTTATCCCTTTAAACATATATTATATTAAGCCTGTATCATAATTGTATCATTATAAATTAATCGGCATATACACCAATTTTAAAATCATTTATTTGTAAGTTAAAAAATTTTTCCGTCAATGCTTACAAGACAGCAATTTTACTTTTGTTGAAAAGGCACAAATTGCGAACAAATTAAGAGCCTTGCTCATTGAGAAAAAACAGTATAAAAATATGCAGAAAAGCAGTTTTTACCATATTATAAAGGCATAAAAAGAAGAATTTTGACGAGGTAGTTATTGTAACTAAAATTGTGAGCAAAGTAAACTTTATGTTTATAAGGTATTTTACTTGTTTATTTCGGGCAACAGGATTACAATAATTGTGGAAAACGGAAAAGAATAGTATTGTTTGCAAAGATTATGTGATTGAAGAGGTTAGAAATTAATGGAGAAAGTCAAAAAAATGCCCTCACTTGCGTTTGCAAGTCTGTTTAGAAGAAACAAAGGTCAGAATGCCGTAAAAGAAAAGCGACAGCGCTCACATCAGATAAATATGCTGGAAGGTCCGCTCGGAAAGAAAATTCTTCTTTTCACACTTCCGCTTGCAGGATGCAGTATTTTACAGCAGCTTTTCAACTCAACCGATGTTGCGGTGGTCGGCAGATTTTCAAGCAGTCAGGCACTTGCCGCAGTCGGAAGCAACGGTCCGCTCATCAATATGCTTGTGCTGTTATTCACGGGACTTTCGGTCGGCGCAAATGTTTTGATTGCAAGATATATCGGTCAAAATGACCGTAAAAAAGTTTCGGAAGCTGTTCACACGGTAATAACACTTTCACTCATATGCGGATTTCTTCTTCTGATACTTGGTCAGGTTATTGCAACACCGCTGTTAAGGCTGATGAACACACCGGATGATGTAATTGACCTTGCGGCAACATACCTGAGAATTTACTTTATGGGCATGCCGTTTGTAATGCTCTACAACTTTGGTTCGGCAATTTTGAGAAGTGTCGGCGACACAAGCCGTCCGCTCTACTGTCTTGTAATTTCAGGTATTGTAAATGTTCTTTTGAACCTCTTCTTTGTAATCATCTGCGATATGAGCGTTGCGGGAGTCGGCATTGCAACAGTAATTGCCGACGCCATAAGCGCCGGACTTGTTATGATGTTCCTCATCAGAAACGAGGACGAGTCAATCAGAGTCAATCCAAAAAAACTTTCATTCAAGAAAAAACATCTCATTATGATTTTGAAAATTGGTGCTCCTGCAGGTATTCAGGGTATGGTTTTCTCAATTTCAAATGTATTCATTCAGACAGCCGTAAACGGATTCGGTTCACAGGCAGTTGCAGGCTCATCGGCTGAACTCAACTTTGAATACATTACATATTATATAGTATGTGCGTTCAGTCAGACAGCCGTTACATTCACAAGTCAGAACTACGGCGCACTTCAGTTTGACAGATGCAAAAAGGTGTTTAGGCTTTGTATGCTTTTCAGCTGTATTTTCACAGGCTGTGTGAGCGTTATATTCATGCTCGGAAGCGGATTTTTCATCACCTTCTTCACAACCGATCCCACCGTTATCAAGTACGCAATCATCAGAATGGCGATTGTTATGCTCCTTGAGCTTATGACAGGTTCATACGAAATCAGCGGCGGTGCGCTCAGAGGAATCGGACATTCACTCCTCCCTGCAATCCTCACAATCTTCGGTTCTGTTGTGTTCAGAATCATCTGGCTCTTCACAGTATTCAAGGCATTCCACACCTATGATATGCTCCTTATGGTTTACCCCGTTTCATGGCTTATCACAGGCACATCCGTTTTGATTGCCTACTTCATCATCAGAAAAAGAGAATTCAAAAAGGTAAGCACTGCTTTTGAAATTTAAAGCTTAACAATCTTATACGACAGTCGGTGTTTTATTAACATCGGCTGTTTTTTTTTGCGGACTTGATATAGTTGAATTTTGATTGTATAATTTAAACACTGGATAGTTGGAGGTGATTTTTTGCACGATATATGGAATCCTTGGCACGGATGCAGAAAGTGCAGTGAGGGGTGTCAGCACTGCTATATGTACTTTCTCGACAAAATTAGAGATAAAAACGGAGCGGATATTTACCGTACAAAATCGGGATTTTCCTATCCGTTACAGATGAACAAGAACAAATCCTACAAGGTTCAGAGCGGTGAACTGATTCGGGTGTGTATGACATCCGACTTCTTTCTTGAAGAGGCTGACGAGTGGCGAGATGAAGCGTGGGAGATAATCCGCCAACGCCCCGATGTTAAATTTTTTCTGCTGACAAAGCGTCCCGAAAGAATTGAAAAATGTCTGCCCGACAGCTGGAGTGACGGTTGGGAAAATGTGATGATGAATGTATCGTGTGAAAATCAACGCAGAGCAGACGAACGAATTCCGATTCTTGCAGAACTGCCGTTCAAACACAAGGGAATAATGTGCGCACCGTTCATAGGCGCTGTCAGCATTGAAAAGCACCTTAATAAAATCAATCTTGAACAGGTTATTTGCGGCGGTGAAAATTATGACGGTGCAAGACCGTGTTCATTTGATTGGGTAAAGTCATTGAGAAGCGAATGTGTCGCCCACGATATCACATTCTGTTTTATCGAAACGGGCAGTATTTTTATTAAAGACGGCAGAAAGTATCATATTCCGTCAAAGCAGGTTCAAAGCGAAATGGCTTACAAATCAGAAATGAACTATGTTGGCAAGCCGATTGAATGGAATCTGACAGACAGATTCGGCATTCCGATGTCAAAAGAAGAACTCTATGTTCCGCATTTCAGAGAGAACTGCAACAAATGCGGCAGTCGCTTGATATGCAACGGTTGCAGTAATTGCGGAAAATGTGAAAAAATTTAAAATTCCAACAGACTATTCCGTACTTTTTGTGCGGAATAATTGTTTTTTTGCTGTGTTTTATGTTATAATCCAATTATAAACACACGGAGGTGCGACAATGACTAAACGGACTGTTGCCAACAATTTTTTATACTACCTTTTTTGCGGATTCAGCGGTGCGGTGACTTCGCTGATAGTATGGCTGTTTCTAAAGCTTATGGGTTTGGGAATCGGTCTTGTGTGGGATACAATTCCGTCAAATTTTGATTTCAAATTTTATCCGATTATCGTCTGTACGGCAGGCGGAATTATTCTCGGAATATGGCAAAAGCTGACAAATGCCGTTCCCGATGAGCTTGACGAGGTTATGAAAAAGGTAAAAAAAGATAAATTTTACCCGTATAACAAGGTGCTTTTGCTCTGCATTTCGGCACTTTTGCCCCTTGTTTTCGGCGGAAGTCTCGGTCCCGAGGCAGGCTTGACAGGCGTTATCGTCGGACTTTGCTACTGGGCAGGAAGTCATATGAAAGACGCTAAAAGTAAAATTCCCGAACTAATGCAAATCGGAATAAGCGCAACCCTGAGTGCGGTATTCTACGCACCGCTTTTCGGTCTTGCATCGGTCAATGAAGAAAGGCTTGACAGCGAAGAAAAGCCTACCGATATCCGTTCAACAAAGCTTATTTCAAACATCATTGCCGTACTTTTTGCGGCGGGAACTCTGTTTTTGCTTAACTCCGTTTTCGGCGGAAGTATGGGACTTCCACGACTCGGGGGTTATAACATTACAAATTTTGAGCGTTTGTGGGGAATTCCTCTCGCACTTTTGGGTGCTGTATGCGGTTTTCTGTTTATCATATCTTCAAAGATTTTCGGAAAATTTTTCGCACTCATTCAGGGTAAACTCGGCATTATTATCAGCACAACTCTCGGCGGAATTATCCTCGGTGTTATGGGTACATACCTCCCCCTCACAATGTTTTCGGGCGAAGAAAGCATTACCGTTGTCAAGGAAAGCTTTGCTGAATTTGCACCGTGGATTCTCATTATCAGCGGTGTGCTGAAACTTATTCTCACAAACATCTGCATAAAGTCGGGTTGGAAAGGCGGTCACTTCTTCCCCGTCATCTTCTGCGGAGTGAGCATCGGCTACGGTGTTGCAATGCTCGGCGGACTTGACACGGCATTCTGTGCGGCAGTCATAACGGCAGGACTTCTCGGTGTCACAATGAAAAAACCGCTTGCCGTAACAATGCTCCTTTTGCTCTGCTTTGACGCAAGAGTTATTCCGTGGATTTTGCTCGCCGCATTCCTCGGAAGCATTATTCCGACTAAAATTTTCGGCAGTAATAAAAAGAAAGCTAAGTGAGCATATAAAAAACTGCCTTGCGAACCACCGTTTCCTTTGGAACACATTGAAGAAATGACCGCTCTTATGGGTGGCGACGGTTCAATTAAATAAAACCAAGAAATCCGTGTTGTAACATGCAACACGGATTTTTATATAAAGAACAACCTCCCCGTAAGCTGAAATGCTTTGCAGGGAGGTTTTATTATTCTTATATGGAATTTTATTTTACTTGCGGATAATTATTGCCTTGCCGTCACAATGGATTTTACCGTTTGATACAGTAACTGTTTCACCGCTGATTTCGTTTTTATAGTCGCCGTCGGGAAGGTCAACTTTTACATCTGCCGACTTTGATTTAAGGCTGAAAATGCCGACTTTTTTGCTCTTGTTGTTGTCACGCTCAAGAATTGCAATATCGTTTTCATCGTCTGCATCGGCCTTGAAATAATCGTCATCATCAAGAACGGTTTTCTTGATTGTATCAAGCTTTGCAAGAAGTTCGCTCAAATCAATGCCTGTGTTGCGTGGGAAAACATCCTTGTCAAAAAGGCTTGGAGTTTCGTCACAACCGAACTCCTGACCTGCATAGATGAGGGTTGAACCCTTCAAGAAATACAGAAAAGCCGTATAATTTTCAAGGTCGCTCTTGTTCTTTACATAGTGGCAAATTCGGGGCTGATCGTGGTTTTCAAGGAAACGCATTTTATCGTAATTCTGCGGATAAATTGCCTCCTGATAATTGAACATATCCATATAATTTGAAAGTGTGGTTTCGCCCTTCAAATATTTGTCGAAAACCTCACGGATATCGTAGTCATATTCCATATCAAAAGCGTCAAAAAGCTCATAGTCGCTTGCGGTATAAATTCCGCTCTTGCGAGAGAACACATTGAAAGAGCTGTGTACGCTTTCGGCAAGCCAAATGCAGTCGGGATTTACCTTTGCAACAGCCTCTCTCGCCTGTTTCCAAAATTCAACGGGAACAAATGACGCAACATCGCAACGGAAGCCGTCAACGATTTTTGCCCACATAACAAGCGAATCAATCTGATACCGCCATAATTCTTTGTTAGAATAATCAAGGTCGATTATGTCGCTCCAATCACCGACTTTGTTGCCAAAATTGCCGTCCGGCTTTCTGTAGAAAAATTCGGGATGTTCAACAGAAAGATTTGAGTCGGGCGAAGTGTGGTTATAGACAACATCAATGATGCACTTCATGCCCTTTGCGTGAATTTTTTCAACAAGGCTCTTGAAATCGTCCATTGTGCCGTATTCCGGATTTGTTGTGCGATAGTCCTTGTTTGCATAAGGACAGCCCAGAGAGCCTTTTTTATTCTTGACGCCAATCGGATGAATCGGCATAAACCAAATAATGTCCGTGCCGAGTGACTTTATTCGGTCAAGGTCATCTGCAACGGCATTAAATGTGCCGTCATTTGTGTGGTTGCGGACATAAACCGAATAAATAACCTTGTTTCTCAAGCTGATTTCAGTATTTTTTGCCATTTAAAACATCTCCTTATGTATTTTTCCACGGTCTGTTTTTACCGTTCCAACCTCGTTCTGCCCAGTAATTTTTATCGGCTTCATTCCAGCCGCTTTTCTGAATCATTCTCATAATAAAGAAAAAGCCTTTTGTTTTTAACCCTGCCTTAACTTTGCCGTTATTTTTCTTTACCTTATTGGCAATTGAGGTAGTCTTTTTGTCAATTTTCTTTTTGAGTTCATCGGTGACGCCTGAATAATTTGTCGCACGAACATTGACACCGTAACGATAAGTTTTTGGAACGCCCCAAAAGAACATACTGTCGGCAATATCCTTGTTGGCAGATTTTGTACCCGAACCTGCGGCTGTCGAAATTACAACCGCCTGCTTTGTGAACATTTTCTGTTCGGGACGGTGAACCATCCAACGATAACCGTAATGATCAAGAAATGCTTTCATTGAGCCTGTGCAATGATAAACATACACGGGCGTTGTAAAGATGAGTACATCAGCCTCATCCATAGCCTCGGTAATCTTTTTCAGTCGCTCATAATGCGGACAAAGTGTTTCGGATTTTAGAAAACATTGCGTACAACCTACGCAAAAATCACCGAAATCTCTCGGAAGAAAAAACTCCGTAACCTCGCCGCCTAATTTATCGGCAACCTGCTTGCCAATATGATAGGTTGAGCCTTTATGGTTCTGACCGTTTATTACTGCAATTTTCATTTTATGTCACCAAATTCATCAATTTCAAGTCAATTTTAGCACAACAAAGCAATATTGTCCATATGATTTTTATGCCTTTTAAGTGCTTTTTAATGCGGATTTTTTATTAAAAAAACAGCTCCCCGAAAACGGAGAGCTGTAGTAAGTACAAATGAGTTTTCAAACAAATCAGAAGTCGATTTCTGTATCGTAGTAGCAAGCCTTGAGAAGTTTTTCCATTTCTTCCTGATTTGGCTGGCGTGGGTTAGAACCTGTGCAAGCATCGGCAATTGCGTTCTTGGCAACTTCTGGGAGCTTTTCGAGGAATTCTTTTTCGTCGATAATGCTCTCGTCAGCCTTAACGCCGCCCGGTCCGTAGTTCTTAATGCCCTGCGGAATATTGAGCTGATCGTTCATTGAACGGAGTTCAGCGATAAGTGCGTCAACAAGTTCTTCTGTTGTTTCGCCCTTGAGGTTGATGAACTTAGCAATCTTAGCATAACGCTCAGCTGCAACAGGATCCTTTGAGTTATACTTGATAACCTTAGGAAGATACATAGCGTTTGCACAGCCGTGAATAATGTGACCGCCTGTGAAAGCCGCACCTGTCTTGTGAGCCATTGAGTGAACGATACCGAGCAGAGCATTTGAGAATGCCATACCTGCAAGGCACTGTGCATCGTGCATTTTATCACGGCAAGCCATGTCGCCCTCATAAGACTTCTTGAGGTTGTCGTGAATAAGCTCAATTGCGTGGAGTGCAAGCGGATCTGTGTACTCACAGTTGAGAGTTGAAACATAAGCCTCAATTGCGTGAGTCATAGCGTCCATACCTGTGTGAGCAGTAAGTTTAGCCGGCATTGTTTCGGCAAGTGCAGGATCAACGATAGCAACATCAGGTGTGATATTAAAGTCAGCAAGCGGATATTTGATACCCTTTGCATAGTCTGTGATAACTGAGAAAGCCGTAACTTCTGTTGCAGTACCCGATGTTGACGGGATAGCGCAGAATTTAGCCTTTGTACGAAGTGTCGGGAAACTGAACGGAGTGATGATTTCCTCAAAGGTTGTGTTGGGATACTCATAGAATACCCACATAGCCTTTGCGGCATCAATCGGAGAACCGCCGCCCATTGCAACAATCCAGTCGGGTTCAAATTCACGCATAACAGCGGCGCCCTTCATAACTGTTTCAACAGATGGGTCAGGCTCTACGCCCTCGATAAGCTTAACCTCCATACCTGCTTCTTTAAGATAGTCAACAGCCTTGTCAAGAAAACCGAAACGCTTCATTGAACCGCCGCCGACAACTACAACAGCCTTTTTGCCGGATAAATTTTTAAGACTTGAGAGAGCATCCTTACCATGATAGAGATCTCTCGGTAAAGTAAATCTGTACATTATAATTACCTCCTTAAAGGATATTTTGTCAACTTCTCCTTGACTACCGTAATTATAACACCGAAGATTTATAAAGTAAATACCTTTTTTGAAAATAATGTGTGTTTATTTTGTGAAATTTTCACTATAGTTCTTTATTGGAATTTATATTGAGAAATATGCTCAGTTACAGCCCGTAAATGTTGTCATCTCCCTTGGCATATTTCTTAACAGCCTCCATAAAAAGCTTTGCGGCAGGATTTGAAATATTCTTTTCCCATGCCATAACATAGGCTATGCTTGTGTCCGCATCATCAATAAGGTATGAATCGGTGTATTCGTCAGAAGTATATGCGGCGACCGAGGTTGGTACGACAGACACGCCGATTCCCGATGACGATGACACATATATGGAAACAAGATCGTCAAATGAATTTTCAATTTTCGGGGTTATGTGAAATGTACGGAACAAATCCATAATTTCCATATATACAATCGGTGCAACCGATTCCGAAAGTACAAGAATACTTTCGTCAGCCAATTCGGAAAGCTTAACGCTTTTTCTTCCGCTGAATTTTGAATTTTTCGCTGTTACAACGGACAAAGTTTCATTATGTGTAATAATTGATTCAATACCTGAGCTTTCGGGAACCATATCTCTCGGCATAAAGCAAAAGTCGTATTCACCGCCTGTGATTGCAAGTGTGCGGTCAGCCTCGTCAAGCTGTCGCACATCAATTGTGATTCCCGGATATTTTTCCGCAAAGTCGGCAATACATTTTGT
>ERZ772835.558-NODE-558-length-29120-cov-528.798_pt1 | contig 29120 bp, 23 predicted proteins | sample MGYA00511901_ERZ772835 | MGnify/ENA primary metagenome ERZ772835 (study PRJEB29015, sample SAMEA2737729) | human gut metagenome | biome: human gut; feature: human-associated habitat; material: faeces | place: China | collected 2012 ...
TGCGCATGCACAACAGCTGATGTGCATGCGGTGTCCAACTGTTGTGCGCCAACTATTTTCCAATCTTATGGCACATCCTCTTTTTTCTTTTTATAGACTTCTAATAAGTTATAGACTCCTAATAAGCATTCTTGTCAGGGCAGATAATGCTCTTGGCTGTCATGAAGATAATCTTGATATCAAGCCAGAACGACCAGTTCTCTATATACCAGATATCACGGCGGATACGTTCCTCCATCTGCCAGAGCTCCTTGGTCTCACCACGGAACCCGGTAACCTGAGCCCAACCTGTGATACCAGGCTTGGAGAAGTGGCGAACCATATACTTATCTATCAGGCTTCCATACACCTCTGTATGATGCAGCATGTGAGGGCGCGGCCCCACAATACTCATGTCTCCCTTAAGAACATTGAAGAATTGAGGAAACTCATCTATGTTCGTCTTTCTCATAAAGTTGCCGAAAGCAAATTTACGTGGGTCGTTCTTTGTTGCCTGTGCCTTGTCTGCATCCTTGTTCACATGCATGGAACGGAATTTAAGACAGTAGAAGGTATCACCATTCAGACCCGTTCTTGCCTGCTTGAAGAAAATTGGACCAGGACTCTGAATCTTGATGATGAGAGCTATGAATGGAATGAATGGTAGAACGCACAAACATGCAAGCCCGCTCACCACGATGTCGAAGCTACGCTTGATAATGCGGTTTGACATGCTTGTTAGGGGTTCTATGCGGTTTGAATATACCGTCCTTCCCATAAAATTCTGGGCATCAAGATGCAATTTGTACTCACCAAACACACGTGGCAGGTAGTAGAAGTGTATCACATTCTTATCACAGAAGTGCATGATATTGATGATTTCAGGATCTTTATGCGACAGGCAGCAGAAAACCTCGTCAATACTGGAAGGTTCACCATTGATGGTATCATTCATGGTAGAAGAGATAATCTCTTTGAGCTGTTTCATGTTTCCTATTCTTTTCAACCCTTCCGGATTATCAGTGATGTCTTCATCTGCATAATATCCTTTTACGATATAACCTGCCGAGGGATCTTCTGTCATCGTCTTGTACATCTCGCTCACGGCAGGATCGTTACCTACAAAGACGACGGTGCGTGAGTTGCGGCCCTTAGAGCGGAAATACTTTAGTAATTTGAGCTCGCAGAGTCGGCTTATGATGAGAGACAGATAGAATGTTATGCCGAAGATAATGCTGAAGGAGAACATCTTTCCCCCGTGACCGAGTAGTCTTGAGAAGGTAAAGAAACAGAATGTTGTTGCTGCAGCCAGATATAAAGTACGCTTTGTAACCTGTAGGAACCCGATCTTTCTGACATGAATGATGGTGGAATAGAAGTATTCGCCTAGGAACAAGGCAGCATTGGCAACAAAAAAGGTAATCTTTGTTGCTTTGTCGAAATACGCAGGTATGAGTTCTTGACCATATTGGGTATAGAACAACAGTACGATGTTGAGAATAACGAAATCGGCACCTATCACCAGTCTCCTTATCATTTCATTTCCTTTATAATGCTTGTTCGTCATTTGCTTATGTTTTTTATACTCCTAGTTATTTATATATCTTTTTAAGTTATTTGAGGTATGCTTAAATGATATTTGGTCGCAAAGGTAATAATAATAGTTGAAAATCGGAAATAAATCAGCAAAAAAATATCGAAATAAACCAACTTGAACCAACTTGAACCAGCTTTTCTTGTTTTTAATCTGTTTAAATGATGGTTTTTCTTCCTTTTTACTTTCTTGCGCATATCTAGGTATTTTTATATGAATAGGTAGTTTTTTTAGAAATTGCTTGGTGGTCTCAAAAGAAAAACGTACTTTTGCAGCCGGATTATCACGGATGATTCTTCTTTGAGACCTGTTGGTACTGGGAGTAAACTCCTGATGTGATGCAGTCTCTCACTGTTAATTTGTGAAATCTTAAGTATGAACAATAAACGATTTAGATAGTAATAATATGCAATTAATTTTATTATCGGGTGGTTCGGGTAAAAGGCTCTGGCCACTTAGCAATAATGCTAGAAGCAAACAGTTCTTGCCATTGCTCGAAAAGGAAAATGGGGAGATGGAAAGTATGGTTCAGCGCGTGGTACGTCAGGCTCAGGAAGCAAATCTGACCAATGATATTACGCTTGCTACAAACGCCAGTCAGCTGGATATCATCCAGAACCAGTTGGGAGAGCGGGTTTCTGTGGTTACCGAACCGGAGAGGCGTGATACTTTCCCTGCTATCGCTTTAGCTGCAAGTTATCTGAAACTGAAGAAGAAATGTGAGGATGATGAGGTTGTGGTTATTATGCCTTGTGATCCTTATACTGAGTTGGAATATTTCCATACCATAGCCCGTATGGTGGAGTGTGTGGAGAAAAGCGTCGCCGACCTCGTGCTGATGGGTATCAAACCTACTTATCCAAGTGCAAAATATGGTTATGTGGTTCCTTTTGCTGAAGGAGAGAAGTATCAGATAGTGAAGAGATTTACCGAGAAACCGGATGTGCCTACAGCAGAGAAACTCCTGGAGGAGGGTGCTTACTGGAATGGTGGTGTCTTCGCTTTCCGTTTGGGCTATATGATGCAGATTGTACGTAAGTATATGCAGAGTGAGAACTTTGAAGATACTCGTGCAAGATATAGCGAATTTCCAAAAATCTCTTTCGACTACGAGGTGGCGGAGAAGGCTGAATCGGTAGCGGTAGTACCGTTTAATGGTGAATGGAAGGATCTGGGTACCTGGAATACACTCACTGATGAACTGCACCATGCCAGCATCGGTAATGCGGTGATGGGAAGTCATTGCGAGAATACGCATGTCATCAACGAACTCCAGTTGCCTCTGTATGTGGATGGCTTGAAGGATGCTGTTGTTGCAGCGAGTCCTGATGGCATCTTCGTCTGTGCAAAGAAATATTCCGAGGACATCAAGAAGGCGGTAGAACATCTTACTCCGCGTCCGATGTATGAGGAAAGAAGGTGGGGTACTTATCGGGTGATTGACGATTCTGAGTATGCTGACGGCAATCATTCACTCACCAAGAGTATTACTTTGAAGCCAGGTAAGAATATCAGTTATCAGCTTCATCACCATCGTTCAGAGGTGTGGACATTCGTAGAAGGTGAGGGCATCTTTGTACTTGATGGTGAGGAGAAACATGTGAAGGCTGGTGATACCGTGGTGATTCCTCTGGAGCATTATCATGCCATCAAGGCGATTACACAGCTGACTTTCATCGAAGTTCAGAATGGTAATCCACTGGTTGAGGAGGATATTGAAAGATTCGATTATCAATGGAAAATGAAATAAAACACAAGTTTTTGTGATATAATGTCAGTATTTAAACGTGTCAAAGTGTCAGTATGGATGCTTTGGCACGTTTTTCGTATACTGGCGGGGTGACGGGTAGCAATACCTGTCGACAAAATAAATGTATAACAATTAAAATATTATAGAATCATGAACATTAAACCATTAGCAGACAGAGTGCTGGTACTTCCTGCACCAGCTGAAGAAAAAGTAGGTGGAATTATTATCCCTGATACAGCAAAAGAGAAACCACAGCGTGGAAAGGTCGTTGCTACAGGTAAGGGTACGAAAGACGAAGAGATGATTCTCAAAGAAGGTGATACCGTACTCTATGGTAAGTACGCTGGCACAGAACTCGAATTCGATGGTACTAAATATATCATGATGCGTCAGAGCGATGTGCTCGCTGTAGTAGAAGAGTAAGAATAAGTGAAGAGTGAAGAACGAAGAGTGAAGGATTCAATTGCTTTGTTTTAACTCAACATTCAACATTTAACATTCAACATTAAAAAGATAAAAGAAAATGGCTAAAGATATTAAATATAATATGGATGCCCGCGACCTCTTGAAGAAGGGTGTTGATCAGTTGGCAAATGCAGTAAAGGTAACTCTCGGTCCTAAGGGCCGCAACGTGGTAATCGAAAAGAAGTTTGGTGCTCCTCAGATTACTAAAGATGGTGTTACCGTGGCTAAGGAAGTAGAGTTAGAGAATAAATTTGAAAATACTGGTGCTCAGCTTGTTAAGAGCGTTGCCAGTAAGACTGGTGATGATGCCGGTGATGGTACAACAACTGCTACTATCCTGACTCAGGCTATCGTAACAGAGGGCTTGAAGAACGTTACTGCAGGTGCAAACCCAATGGATTTGAAGCGTGGTATCGACAAGGCTGTAGCTGCTGTTGTTGCCTTCATCAAGGAACATGCTGAGCAGGTAGACGACAACTATGATAAGATTGAGCAGGTGGCTACTGTTTCTGCCAACAATGATGCTGAGATTGGTAAGCTCTTGGCTGACGCAATGCGCAAGGTTTCTAAGGATGGTGTCATCACTATCGAGGAGAGCAAGAGCCGTGATACCAACATCGGTGTTGTTGAGGGTATGCAGTTTGACCGTGGTTATTTGAGCGGTTACTTCATGACAGATGCAGACAAGATGGAGTGTGTAATGGATAACCCATACATCCTTCTTTATGATAAGAAGATTTCTAACTTGAAGGAGTTCTTGCCAATTCTCCAGCCTGCTGCTGAGAGTGGTCGTCCTTTGTTGGTTATCGCTGAGGATGTTGATTCTGAGGCTTTGACTACTTTGGTAGTTAACCGTTTGCGTGGCGGTTTGAAGATTTGCGCTGTGAAGGCTCCAGGCTTCGGTGACCGTCGCAAGGCTATGCTGGAGGATATCGCAGTATTGACAGGCGGTGTTGTTATCTCTGAGGAGAAGGGCTTGAAGTTGGAGCAGGCAACTTTGGATATGCTGGGTTCAGCAGACAAGGTTACCGTCAACAAGGACAATACAACTATCGTTAATGGTCATGGCGAGAAGGCTAATATCCAGGATCGCGTAGCTCAGATCAAGAACGAAATTGAGAATACGAAGTCTTCATATGATAAGGAGAAACTTCAGGAGCGTCTGGCTAAGCTCGCCGGTGGTGTAGCTGTCCTTTATGTAGGTGCCAACTCTGAGGTTGAGATGAAGGAGAAGAAGGATCGTGTTGACGATGCACTCTGCGCTACCCGTGCCGCTATCGAGGAAGGTATCGTTGCAGGTGGTGGAACTACTTATATCCGTGCTCTTGAGGCATTGAAGGATATGAAGGGTGATAACGCTGACGAGACAACCGGTATCCGTATCGTAGAGCGTGCTATTGAGGAGCCTCTCCGTCAGATTGTTGCCAATGCCGGTGGCGAGGGTTCTGTAGTAGTAAATAAGGTACGCGAGGGCGAGGGTGACTTCGGTTACAATGCCCGCAAGGACGTTTACGAAGATATGCGTCAGGCTGGTATCGTAGATCCTGCCAAGGTAGAGCGTGTAGCTTTGGAGAATGCTGCTTCTATCGCAGGCTTGTTCCTGACAACAGAGTGTGTGTTGGTTGACAAACCAGAGCCTGCACCAGTTGCACCAGCTGCAGCACCTGGTATGGGTGGCATGATGTAATTAGATGAATAATTTGAGCAAACAAAGCACATCGTAAGACTGCGAGTTTGCAAAGCGAAAATATCAAATAGGGGTGATTCTCAGCGAATTATCCCTATTTTTTTATTTTTTTAGTCATAAAGATGCAAAAAATAGCAAAATTATTTGGTTCGAATAATCTTTTTTTGTAACTTTGCATCGTAAATAAAAGAAAGTATCATCCGAAGGGATGGCAAAGATATTTTTTTGATTTGTTTTAGTAGATTAGTTTTTAAGTAGTTTGTTTTTGGAAATCGGTTGTCGTGAGACATCCGATTTTTTTTTGTTTTTATTTTGTTTTCTCAATTTAATTGTGTAATTTTGCAGCATAATAGAAAATTCATAGCATGAACAATATTGATTGGAAAAAAGCAGTGGTCTTTCTGATTGTTATCGGAGGACTCATTTATATTACAAAGGCAGAGTTGGGAATGACTACTACAAACTCGTTCCTTACTACGCTGGGTATCTTATTGCTTCTCTTTATCGGAGATAACTTCGCACAGAAGATTGATGATGATCGGAAACGACGTAAACTGAATAATGATGGAAAAGCTGATTGATCTATATAAAAAATGGGCGGGTGAAGAACCGGCTGATGTCATAAAATTGGCAGGGCAGGGGAGTAACCGGCAGTATTTCCGTATCATTGGGCATGATGGTGATACGGTAATTGGTGTGATAGGAACCAGTCGTGATGAGGATCATGCCTTTGTATATCTGGCTCAGCATTTCCAGCTCAGACAGTTGCCTGTTCCCCAGATTCTGGCGGTGAGCGATGATGAACTCTGCTATCTTCAGACAGACCTTGGTGGTACTTCGCTTTTCGATGCCATCAAGGGCGGACGAGATGCGGGCGGACGTTACAATCAGAAAGAGAAGGAACTCCTTAAGAAAACCATTCGTGAACTTCCGAATATCCAGATTCGCGGTGCAAGAGGATTGGATTGGCAGAACTGCTATCCGCAGCCAGAATTCGATGTAGACAGTGTACTCTTTGACCTCAACTACTTCAAGTATTGTTTCCTGAAGCCTACCGATTTGGATTTTCACGAACTGAAGCTCGAAGCCAACTTCCGGCTTTTTGCCAAGGATCTGACATCAGAACCGATGGATTGTTTTCTGTATCGTGATTTCCAGGCGCGCAACATCATGCTGGATGATAAGGGAAATCCATACTTTATTGATTTTCAGGGTGGTAGAAAAGGACCGTTCTATTATGACCTCGCCTCATTCCTCTGGCAGGCATCTGCTAAGTATCCGTTCAAACTGCGCAGAGAACTGGTTTGGGAATACTACCAGTCATTGAAGCATTATACTGAGGTTCCATCGGTGCGCCATTTTGTAAACCGGTTGAGTCTTTTTGTGCTCTTCCGTACCTTACAGGTTTTGGGTGCCTACGGATTCCGCGGCTATTTCGAACGCAAGAAGCATTTCATCGACAGTATTCCGCCAGCTATCCAGAATCTGCGAGATCTTCTGAAGATGGGTGACAAGGTATTCCCTTATCCTTATATGATGGATATGTTGAGAAGACTGACCGAATTGCCACAGTTCAAGGTGATAGAGAGTGTGGCGCTGAGTCGTGCAGACGGCTATAAGACTACCGACAACAATATCTATCGTGCGCATCCGCAGGACGGACCTGCCACCTATTCTAAATATGATGGTAAGGGACCGCTGGTGGTAAGAGTGTATAGTTTTTCTTTCCGTAAGGGCATTCCAGAGGATCCGTCGGGCAATGGTGGAGGTTATGTCTTCGACTGCAGAAGTACCCATAACCCTGGCAGATACGAGCCTTATAAGAAGTTGACGGGTCTGGATGAGCCTGTTATCCGATTCCTGGAGGATGATGGTGAGATATTGAAGTTCCTGGATCATGTCTATGCACTTGCCGACCATCATGTAAACCGCTACATGCAGCGTGGTTTCACCTCTCTGATGTTCTGTTTCGGATGTACAGGCGGTCAGCATCGCAGTGTATATTCTGCGCAGCATCTTGCCGAACATATTCACCAGAAGTTTGGTGTAGAAGTGCATATTTGTCATCGTGAACAGCATATTGAACAGGTTTTACCTGCAAAACAATAGAAAATAGCGTGCAAATTTGGCTATCTCGCAAAAAGTTAGTAAATTTGCACGCACATTTAAAAATAGCTAATTAGCAATGATGCAAGCAATGATATTCGCAGCAGGTTTGGGCACTCGCCTTAAGCCACTTACCGACCGTATTCCGAAGGCTCTGGTAAGTGTCGGGGGAGAACCTTTGCTCAAACGTGTCATCTTTCAGTTGAAGGATGCCGGTTTCACTCGCATTGTAGTGAACGTGCATCATTTCTCCCAACAAATTATCGATTATCTCAGAACACATGACAACTTCGGTATGGACATCCGTATCAGTGATGAGAGTGAAAAGCTGCTCGAAACGGGTGGAGGTATCCGGAAGGCATGGCCGCTCTTCAACCAGTCAGAGCCTATTCTTATCCACAACGTGGATATTCTGAGTAATGTAGATCTGAAGAAATTCTACCAGATGGAGAGCAGGGATATGATTGCTGCCCGCCTGATGGTGAGCGAACGCAAGACCAAGCGCTATCTGCTCTTTGATGACAGCATGCGACTGGTGGGATGGACGAATATAGAAACGGGTGAAGTGAAGAGCCCTTATCCTAACCTCAATCCCAAAGATTATAAGATGTATGCCTTCTCTGGCATTCACATGGTAGCCCCATCGCTTTTTCCCCTGATGGAGGATGAACCGGACAAGTTCCCTATCATGGACTTCTATCTGAAGCATTGCGACAAGGTGCGCATAGAGGGATATGTAAAGAACGACCTCAAGCTGATGGATGTGGGAAAGCAGGAGACGCTGAAAGAGGCGGAAGCATTCCTAAAATCGTTAGTTAATAGTTTATAGTTAATAGCGGCTATGCCGTATAGCAAGATTACTATAAACTATAAATTGTAAACTGTAAATTAAAATTAGATATTATGCAACAGAAGATTATTATTTTGGATTTCGGTTCACAGACCACACAGCTCATCGGCCGTCGTGTCCGTGAACTCGATACCTTCTGCGAGATCATGCCTTACAACAAGTTTCCAAAGGATGACCCATCTGTCATTGGTGTCATCTTGAGCGGTAGCCCTTATTCCGTTCATGATCCGGAAGCTTTCAAGGTTGATCTGAGCCAGTTTATCGGCCGCATTCCTGTACTCGGCATCTGCTACGGTGCTCAGTTCCTCTCTTACGCCCAGGGCGGTAAGGTGGAGGCTGCTGACAGCCGTGAGTATGGTCGTGCCAACTTGGAGCATTTCGATAAGGAGAATCCTTTGTTCAAGGGATTCATCGAGAACTCTCAGGTTTGGATGAGCCATGGTGATACCATCACTGCTATCCCTGATGATTACAAGTGCATCGCTTCTACTGCTAATGTGAAGTATGCTGCATATGCTTCAACCAAGCAGCCTGTATGGGCAGTACAGTTCCACCCGGAGGTGTTCCACTCTTTGCAGGGTACACAGCTCTTGAAGAACTTCGTGGTTGATATCTGCGGAAGTAAGCAGGACTGGAGTGCTGACTCTTTTGTTGAGACAACAGTTGCTGAGTTGAAGGCGCAGTTGGGCGACGATAAGGTTATCCTCGGTCTTTCTGGCGGTGTTGACTCCAGTGTGGCTGCCGTTCTCCTGAACAAGGCTATCGGTAAGAACCTTACCTGTATCTTCGTAGATCATGGAATGTTGCGCAAGAATGAGTTCCGTGACGTGATGGAAGACTACAAGTGTTTGGGCTTGAATGTAATCGGCGTGGATGCATCAGAGAAGTTCTTTGCTGACCTGGCTGGTGTTACCGATCCTGAGAAGAAGCGTAAGATTATCGGCCGCGACTTCGTAGAGGTTTTCAATGCAGAGGCTAAAAAGCAGACTGGTGCCAAGTGGTTGGCTCAGGGTACTATCTATCCTGACCGTATCGAGAGCTTGAATATCACCGGTAAGGTGATTAAGAGTCATCACAACGTAGGTGGTCTTCCTAAGGAGATGAACCTTCAGTTGTGTGAGCCTTTGAAGTGGCTGTTCAAGGATGAGGTTCGCCGTGTAGGTCGCTCTATGGGTATGCCAGAGCACCTGATTACTCGTCACCCATTCCCAGGTCCTGGTTTGGCTGTCCGTATCTTGGGCGATATCACTCCTGAGAAGGTACGTATCCTTCAGGATGCTGACGATATCTATATCCGTGGCTTGCGTGAGTATAAGGTGAAGTTGAGTGGTGAGGAAGCTCGTCGCGTTCTGGCTGCCGGTGTTCCTGCTGACATGCAGAATGGCGAGATCGAGGTTTCTCTCTACGATCAGATCTGGCAGGCTGGTACTGTATTGCTTTCTACTGTCCGTTCAGTAGGTGTGATGGGTGATGAGCGTACATACGAGCACCCGGTTGCCTTGCGTGCTGTAACCAGTACTGATGCGATGACTGCTGACTGGGCACATCTTCCTTATGATTTCATGGCTAAGGTAAGTAATGAGATTATTAATAAGGTGAAGGGTGTAAACCGTGTATGTTATGACATCTCTTCAAAACCACCTTCGACAATTGAGTGGGAATAAACTGAATAAAAAAGTCGCCTTCAAAGAGGGCGACTTTTTTTTATTCTTATTTCTGGTTCTTCAGTAGATCACGTATTTCCATGAGGAGTTTTTCTTCATTGCTTGGCTCCGGAGCCTTAGGAGCTTCTGCCGGTTTTTCCTCTTCCTTCTTCTTGGAAATCTTGTTCACCACCTTGATGAGCATGAAGATACAGAAGGCAACGATGAGGAAGTCGAAACAGGTCTGGAGGAAGTTGCCATAGTTGATGGTAGCCGCCTTCAGTTCCTCACCCGCTACATTGACGGTAGGTAGGGTGAATTTGAGGTCGGCGAAATTCACGCCGCCAATCAGCCATCCTATAGGAGGCATGATGACATCATCTACAACGGAACTCACGATTTTGCCAAAGGCACCACCGATGATAACACCGACAGCCATGTCGAGCACATTGCCACGCATGGCGAATTCCTTGAATTCATTCAAAAATTTACTCATACTTTTATCTTTTTAATTATAACTATAGGTTGAATGTTCTTCTTTTCTCTTTTCTTATATATATAATAAGGTATAGAATGCTGAGTTTTTCCTTTGCTTTTTGCAATATGGAGTTGTCAGTATGGCATGTAATGAGTGAAAATAATGCCAATATTAAAGCTCTACTATTCTTTTTTAACTTATTTAATACTCATTCTGGTTGCAAAGTTAGAAAAAAATTAGTAACTTTGCGCTCGAAAAGAAGAAAAAATGCTCTAAGGCGTAAAATTTTGAATGTTTCAGCATCGGATGAACGCTCGAAAGCAGTTAAAAAAGTAATTTTTATTAAACTTTTAATTTAAATATTAAGAACAATGATTAAGATTGGTATTAACGGATTTGGCCGTATCGGTCGTTTCGTATTCCGTTCTACAGTTGAGGCTGAGAACGCAAAGGAAGTACAGGTAGTAGCTATCAATGACTTGTGTCCAGTAGATTACATGGCTTACATGTTGAAGTATGATACAATGCACGGTCATTTCGACGGTACTATCGAGGCTGACGTTGAGAAGAGCGAGTTGATCGTTAACGGTAACCACATCCGTGTTACTGCTGAGCGTGATCCAGAGAACTTGAAGTGGGATGAGGTTGGTGCTGAGTACGTAGTTGAGTCTACAGGTCTCTTCCTCGCTTATGACAAGGCTGAGAAGCACTTGAAGGCTGGTGCTAAGTACGTAGTACTTTCTGCTCCTTCTAAGGCTGACGCTAACGGTAACCAGGCTGATATGTTCGTTTGCGGTGTTAACACTGACAAGTACAATGGTCAGAAGATCGTTTCTAACGCTTCTTGTACAACAAACTGCTTGGCTCCTATCGCTAAGGTATTGAACGATAACTTCGGTATCGAGACAGGTTTGATGACAACTGTTCACTCTACAACTGCTACACAGAAGACTGTTGATGGTCCATCTATGAAGGACTGGCGCGGTGGCCGTGCAGCTGCTGGCAACATCATCCCTTCTTCTACAGGTGCTGCTAAGGCTGTAGGTAAGGTTATCCCTGAGTTGAACGGTAAGTTGACAGGTATCTCTATGCGTGTTCCTACTTTGGACGTATCTGTTGTTGACTTGACAGTTAACTTGAAGAAGCCTGCTTCTAAGGAGGCTATCTGCGCTGCTATGAAGGCTGCTTCTGAGGGTGAGTTGAAGGGTGTACTCGGTTACACAGAGGATGCTGTTGTTTCTTCTGACTTCTTGGGTTGCGCTTTGACATCTATCTTCGACGCTAACGCAGGTGTTTATTTGACAGACAACTTCGTTAAGGTTGTTTCTTGGTATGACAACGAGATTGGTTACTCACACAAGGTTGTTGAGTTGATCAAGATCATGAAGAAGCACAACGGTTAATTCGTTGCCTCTTAACGATTAAGTATATGGCCGTCCAGCATTTTTTCAATGCTGGACGGCTTTTTGTTTTTATAAGTGAGAATTTCTTTTCATTTTATTTTGTTTTCTCAATAATTTCATTTAACTTTGCGGCATGAAATATTCGATGATAACCATATTGGGACCTACGGCGAGTGGTAAGACGAGTCTTGCTGCCGCTCTTGCAGCCAGGATCAATAGCCTGGGTGCCCATTTGTTTGGTACCCCTGCCAAGGGCGCTGAAATCATTAGTGCTGACAGCCGGCAGGTATATCGCAGCATGGATATAGGTACGGGTAAGGATCTGGCTGACTATACCATTCATGGCAAGCAGATACCTTATCACCTCATTGACATCTGTGAGCCTGGTACGAAATATAATCTCTTTGAATATCAGCAGGATTTTTATGATGCCTATCAGGATATTCAGAAGAGAGGGGCATTTCCGATATTATGTGGAGGTACAGGACTCTATATTGAGTCGGTGCTGAAAGGTTATCATCTCTCACCTGTTCCGCAGAACCCGGAACTCCGTGAGTCTTTGTCTCATAAGAGTTTAGAGGAACTTACGCTGATACTGAAAGAGCTGAAGGCGAAAACGGGTTCTAATATGCACAATCGCACAGACGTGGATACAGCACAGCGAGCTATCCGGGCGATAGAGATTGAAAGCTATAATCTGGAGCATCCGATGCCCGAACGTGAACTCCCTGCGGTTGATTCGCTGATTATCGGTGTCAGTATAGACCGGGACGCAAGAAGGGAGAAAATTTCACAGAGACTGAAACAGCGATTGGATGAGGGAATGGTAGATGAAATCAAGGGACTGCTAGATCGCGGTATTCCTGCCGAAAATCTCATCTATTATGGTTTGGAATATAAGTTTATTACAGAATATGTGATTGGTAAGACTTCATACGATGAGATGTATCGCGGTCTGGAAATAGCAATCCATCAGTTTGCCAAAAGGCAGATGACGTGGTTCAGAGGTATGGAGCGCAGAGGCTTTACTATCCATTGGGTAGATGCATTGCAGCCAATGGAGAAAAAGGTGGAGACGGTTTTGGAGCTGATGAGAAGCTAGGCTGCGGCCTGGAATCTGGCTAGGGCTGGCATCCGATGGAATCGGATGCAACGGTGGCTGGGCGGAAGTGATATTTTATACAACTTTCAAATTACAAAGAAGAGACAATGGTAAACGAGAATAAATGGGGGCTGCTTTATTGCCCTAGAGGAGGCTGGCGAAGTAACAAGCGCTGGGAAAAAATAGAGAAGGTGCTCAAGCAGCAGGGCGTGGATTACGACTTTGTGCAGAGCGAGAATCAGAAGAGCGTAGAACGGCTCATCAGAATGTTTATCAACAATGGTTATAAGACCATTGTCATCGTTGGTGGAGATTCTGCGCTCAATGATGCCGTAAACTGTCTGATGCAGATAGATCCGAAAGAAAGAGAAGATGTGGCACTGGGTGTTATTCCTAACGGACTGATGAACGACTTTGCCCACTTCTGGGGATTCAGCGACAGCGATATCGAGAAGACGGTGGCGTCGCTGAAAAAACGTCGTATCAGAAAGATTGACCTCGGTTGTATCCGCTATGTGAACAAGAAGGGGGAGAAATGCCGTCGCTATTTCCTCAACTGTATCAATATCGGACTCATCGCCGCCATCATGAACCTGAGACGAAAAACCCATCATATCTTCGGTTCACGTACCCTGTCGTTTCTCTGTTCCTTCATCCTGATGATATTCCAGCGTCTGGACTATAAGATGCATGTGAAAATCAATTCGGATGTTATCAAGCGTAGAGTGATGACGATGTGTATAGGCAATGGAACAGGATATGGACAGACTCCGAATGCTGTGCCATATAACGGACTGCTCGATGTGTCGGTGGTATCTCATCCTAAGACAACCCAGCTCTTCGAGGGAATCTATCTTTTTGTGAAAGGTAAGTTCCTCAACCATAAGAGTGTGCATCCTTACCGTACCCGAGAGGTAGAGGTGCTCGATGCCCAGCATGCCCTGATAGGTATTGATGGCAGATTGATGAATACACCGGTAGGCCCATTCCAGATTACTGTAATTCAGGAGGTTATCAACTTCCTGATACCCGTATAACCAGTATGCCCGTAATAAGGGAAATGTATCAAGAAAAACGTATAATGTAAAACATATAAATAAAAAATAGCAGAACTTTATCCGAGTTCTGCTATTTTTATGATTTCTTCTTCCTGTAAGATTTTGATTTTCCTTCCTTCAGTTTTGATGAGTTCTTCTGCCGTAAAGGCTGAGAGCGTACGGATGGCATTGCTCGTTGTCATATTACAGAGATTTGCCAGATCTTCACGACTCAATCGGATGTCAAGAGTTTTTCCGTCTTTTTCTAACCCATAAGAGTCTTTCAGAAATATCAGTCCCTCGGCAAGTCGGGCACGGATATGTTTCTGGGTGAGGTTCACGGTACGGTCGTCCGATTTACCTATTTCCACACTGAGATATTTGATAAAGAAGAAGCCGATGTTGAAACTCTTGGAGATCAGTTTCATGAGAACTGCCAGCGGGAACTGGGCAACGACGCAGTTTTCCAGCGACATGGCTGCCGTCTTGTATATCTCATCTGCAAAATAGGCTCTGAAACCAAAAAATTCAATCGGTTTGATAACACGGATAATCTGGCTCTTGCCACCGATACCTTCTTTGTATATCTTCACTTTTCCCGCTATGAGACATAGTGCATATTCAGGAGTACCCTCGTTCTTGTAGATGATTTCGTTCTTCTTATACTTCTTGATTTCCAGATGTTCTTTCAGTAAATCGAACTGGTCATCAGTGATGCCTCCCCATAGCTTAGCAATCAGCATTGCTATATTTTCTTTATCGTATTTTCCTCTAGCTGCCATGTGTACAAATCTTTTAAACTGAAAACTGAGTGCAAAAGTAATGCTTTTTCTTGAAATAATCAAGCATTTTTGTCTAAAAATATGTTTTAAAACATAAAAAGGCAATTTTTTCTAAAAATGGCATACAAAAAACTTTGTTATACCACAAAAAAGTGTTACCTTTGAAAGCAATTAATTTAGTCAACAAAAATATAGAACCTTAATATAGATCTATGAGTTATCTAAAATTCGAAAAGGCCCTTATGACGAATCTTCAAGAGTCGTTGCCTAAGGAGTTGTTGAGAACAAATCGCTCGGGTGCATATTCGTGCTCAACGATTGTAGACTGTAATACCCGCAAGTATCACGGATTACTTGTCGTGCCGGTTCCAGAACTGGACGATGAGAATCATGTGCTCTTGAGTTCGCTGGATGTTACGGTGATTCAGCATGGAGCAGAGTTTAACCTCGGCTTGCACAAGTACCAGGGCAACAACTACAGTCCGATGGGCCACAAGTACATTCGTGAGTTTGATTGTGATAAAGTGCCAACTACCCTTTATCGCGTAGGTGGTGTTATCCTGAAAAAGGAAGTTGTATTCCAGCATTATGAGAATCGCATTCTGATTCGCTATACCCTGGTAGACGGCCATTCGGCTACAACCCTTCGTTTCCGTCCTTTTCTGGCTTTCCGCAGTGTCCGTCAGTTTACTCATGAGAATGCTACCGCATCTCGTGATTATTCTGAGGTAGATCATGGCATCAAGACCTGTATGTATGCAGGTTATCCTGATCTCTATATGCAGTTCTCCAAAAAGAACGAGTTTAAATTCTGTCCAGATTGGTATCGTGGCGTGGAATATCCAAAGGAGCAGGAGAGAGGTTATGCTTCTAACGAAGACCTCTATGTTCCTGGTTATTTTGAAATGGATATCAAGAAAGGCGAAACCATCGTCTTTGCTGCTTCTACATCAGAAATCAAGGCGGTCAGCCTGAAGAAGCTCTTCGACAAGGAAGTGGATGAGCGTTCGCCTCGTGACAATTTCTTCCACTGTCTGGTCAATGCGGCTCATCAGTTCCATCGTCGTGAAAAGAACGATGACCGTTATATCCTGGCAGGTTACCCTTGGTTCAAGTGCAGAGCCCGCGATACATTCATCGCTCTTCCGGGTCTCACCCTCTCTATCGAGGAAGATGACTACTTCGAACTGGTGATGAAGACTGCCATGAAGGGATACTACGAGTTTATGGAAGGCAAGCCGGTCAGCGTTCATATTGCTGAGATAGAGCAGCCTGACGTACCATTGTGGGCTATCTGGGCTTTGCAGCAGTATGCCAAGGAAACCAGCAAGGAAGAATGCTTCAAGAAGTATGGACAGTTTATCAAGGATGTTATCAGCTTTATCCAGGATAACAAACATCCGAACCTGAAGCTCGAAGAGAACGGATTGCTCTATACCGATGGTAAGGACAAGGCTGTTACCTGGATGAACTCTACTGCCAACGGAAGACCAGTGGTTCCACGTACCGGATATATCGTAGAGTTTAATGCTTTGTGGTATAACGCTTTGTGCTTCTGTGCTTCTCTCGCTGCAACAGTAGGTGAAGAAGACAGCCAGCAGAAACTCCTGGCTCAGGCTGAGCAGACCAAGCAGGCGTTCCTCGATACCTTCCTCAATGAATATGGCTATCTCTATGATTATGTTGATGGAAATATGATGGACTGGAGCGTTCGCCCGAACATGATATTTGCAGTGGCTTTCGACTATTCTCCATTGTCGCAAGACCAGAAGAAGCAGGTTCTTGATATCTGTACACGCGAACTCCTTACTCCTAAGGGATTGCGTTCACTCTCGCCAAAGAGCGGTGGATATAATCCTGTTTATGTAGGTCCGCAGACACAGCGCGACTATGCTTACCATCAGGGTACGGCATGGCCATGGCTCGGTGGCTTCTATATGGAGGCAAGTCTGAAACTCTATAAGCGTACCCGTTTGAGCTTTATCGAACGCCAGATGGTAGGTTATGAGGACGAAATGTCTTCCCACTGTCTCGGTACCATCAGCGAACTCTTCGATGGAAACCCTCCATTCGCAGGTCGTGGTGCCATCTCTCTCGCCATGAATGTGGCTGAGATTCTGCGTGCGCTCGAGTTACTTGAAAAATATCAATATTAATAATAGGAGGACTGCTATATGAAAGTTTTAATGTTTGGATGGGAGTATCCTCCTCACGTATTCGGTGGTTTGGCAACTGCCAACTTTGGTATCTCCCAGGGACTTCATGCCCAGGGCGATGTTGATATCACATTGTGTCTGCCTCATCCTTTCGGTGATGAGGACCGCAGTGCCTGCAAGATTGTGGCAATGAACAGTGTGCCTATCGCCTGGCGAGATGTAAATCACGACTATGTGCAGCAGCGCGTAGGCAATATCATGAATCCGGACGATTATTTCCGCTACCGTGACCACATCTATGCCGATTTTAACTATATGCATGTAAATGACCTCGGCTGTATGGAATTTGCCGGTGGTTATCCGTCAAATCTTCATGACGAGATCAACAACTATAGCATCATTGCCGGAGTTGTAGCCCGTTCAGAAGAATTTGATATTATCCATGCTCACGACTGGCTTACATTCCCAGCCGGAATTCATGCCAAGCGCGTGAGTGGCAAACCATTGTGCATCCACGTTCATGCTACAGATTTCGACCGTAGCCGTGGAAAGGTGAACCCTACCGTTTACGCTATCGAGAAAGACGGTATGGATAATGCCGACTGCATCATGTGTGTATCCGAACTGACCCGCCAGACAGTGATTCACCAGTATCACCAGGATCCACGCAAGTGTTTCGCCATGCACAATGCCGTATACCCATTGAAGCAGGAGTGGCAGGATATTCCACGCCCAAATCATAAGGGCAAGGAGAAGGTAGTAACCTTCCTGGGACGTCTTACCATGCAGAAGGGACCTGAATATTTCGTAGAGGCTGCCAACATGGTATTGCACCGTACCCGCAATGTGCGTTTCTGTATGGCAGGTTCGGGCGATATGATGGATCAGATGATTTATCTCGCTGCTGAAAGAGGCATTGCCGACCGGTTCCACTTCCCTGGCTTTATGCGCGGCAAACAGGTTTATGAATGTCTGAAAGACAGTGATGTCTACGTGATGCCATCTGTGAGCGAGCCGTTCGGTATCTCACCTTTGGAAGCTATGCAGTGCGGCACACCAACCATTATCTCCAAGCAGAGTGGATGTGGAGAAATCCTGTCCAACTGTATCAAGGTAGACTACTGGGATATCCATGCCCTTGCCGATGCCATCTACAGCATCTGTCACAACGAGAGTCTCTTCGATTATCTCTCAGAGGAAGGCAAGAAAGAAGTAGACCAGATTACCTGGGAGAAAGTGGGAGCCCGCATCAAAGACCTGTACCTCAAGACCTTAGGGTGGAAGTAGGTTAAGTGAAGAGTGAAGAACGAAGAATGAATAATTTTGAGGCTTTACTCATCTTACAAGTTAAACGTTCAAATTTCAAATTTTTATGAAAACAATTTGTTTATATTTCGAGATACATCAGATTACCCATCTGAAACGCTACCGCTTCTTCGACATCGGTACCGACCATTATTACTATGATGACTACGAGAACGACCGTAGCATCAACGAGATTGCTGAGCGCTCTTATATGCCAGCCTTGAATGCCCTTCAGGAGATGATTGAAAAGAACGGCAAGTATTTCAAGGTAGCTTTCTCGCTTTCGGGTGTGGGTATGGAGCAGTTGGAACTTCATGCTCCTCAGGTACTGGAGAAGCTTCAGCAGCTCAACAATACGGGTTGTGTAGAGTTCCTGGCTGAGCCTTACTCTCACGGACTTGCTTCTCTGGTTAATGAGGCTAGTTTCAAGGATGAGGTGATGCGCCAGTGTATTAAGATTGAGGAATATTTCGGAAAGAAACCTACCGTATTGCGCAACTCTTCGCTCATCTACAGCGATGATATCGGTAACGATGTTGCCAACATGGGATTCATTGGTATGCTCACCGAGGGTGCCAAGCACGTGCTCGGCTGGAAGTCTCCTCACTATGTTTACCATTGCGCCCTGAACCCTAAGTTGAAGCTCCTTTTGCGCGATGTGAACCTGAGCGATGATATCTCTCTGCGCTTCAGCAACAGCGATTGGGACGGTTATCCACTCTTTGCCGACAACTATATGAACCGGATTGCTGCCTTCCCAGAGGAGGAGCAGGTTATCAATATCTTCATGGAGCTTTCTGCTCTTGGTATTGCCCAGCCTCTGTCAAGCAACATCCTCGAGTTTATGAAGGCTTTGCCTCAGTGTGCCAAGGACCGTGGCATCACATTCTCAACACCTACAGAAATCTGCAAGAAAATCAAGTCGGTAGGCGAGGTGAATGTGCCTGATACCTTGAGTTGGGTAGACGAGGAGCGTGATGTAAGTTCATGGTTGGGTAACCCGATGCAGCGTGAGGCTTTCAACAAACTTTACAGTGTGGCAGACCGTGTACGTATCGCCAACGATCCACGTATCAATCAGGACTGGGATTACCTGCAGGCAAGCAACAACTTCCGCTTCATGACTACCAAGCCAAGCAATGTGGGTCTTGACAGAGGTATCTATTCAAGTCCTTTCGATGCTTTCACTAACTATATGAACATTCTTGGCGACTTCATCACCCGAGTAAACGACCTCTATCCTGCTGATGTTGATAACGATCAGCTTGAGGGCCTGCTTACTACCATCAAGAATCAGGATGAAGAGCTTGAGATGAAGGACAAGGAGATTGTCCGTCTTCAGGCTAAGATTGAAAAGATAGAGAAGGAGGCAGAGAAGCACCATGGCGAGAAGCCTGCTAAGGCTGCTCCTGCCAAGAAGGCCGCAGCTAAGCCTGCAGCCAAGAAGACATCTGCCAAGAAGGCTCCTGCCAAGAAAACAACAAAGGCAGAGCCTACAGAAGAAAAGAAAGATTAGAATTTTTAGATTACTCATAAAGATTAATCCCCCTCGCTGCATTGATTTGCAATGAGGGGGATTTTTTTGTTTCCCAAAATATTCTCTGAAATAACGCGTTAGCTGGAAAGCGTTATTTTTCGAAATGAATCCAGTCTACGTCGAAGAAGGCTGCATCGTTCTTCTTGGCTGTGCGGGTGTTGAAGAAACCGAGTTTGGCACCTATCCACTTGCCTTCACGCACAGTGAAAGGATTGCCTATCTTGGTGAATTTCTTACCATCCAGACTGTAACTCCATTCAGCGATAGCCTGTATCTGGTTGGCGATGCCTTCGCTATGAACCTTCACGCGGAGCCATACATCCTGGGTAGCGATGCGGGAAGAAGGAATATCATCTACGGCATACTTCACGGTGTAAGGTTGAGGCAGCTTACTGGTCTTGATGGCCACTTGCTTCACCACTTTCTCTGCCTTTCCCTTCTCAGCCTTCTCGCAGGTTACATATTGCAATATAACACCCTCTTCCTTGGTATCAACAAACTTGAGTGCCGCATAGTCCATGCCTTGCATGATCATGCCGGCGCTTTCGCCCAGTACCTTATCTTTCTCCTTGTAAGCCTCGGTGCGGTTAGGTATGAACTTCACCTTGGCAGTGGCTGTGAAATTCTCGGTAGGGAGTTTCTGGAGCAGGAGGTTTGGCAAATCATACAGGTTCTTTACATCTTCAGCCTGCTGCACGCCATAGAGACGCAACTTGGAGTTCTTGGCATCACAGAAGTACCAGTACTGACTGTAAGGACCGTTCCACTGCCATTGCAGACCTAAATCTACGCTGTTGAAATCATCCGATTCCTTAGGCTGGAAGTTACCGCTTGATGGCAAGTTTGGCTTCTTCCATTGCTGAACAGGGTCACCGCAGCCATCGCCATCCTTGTCGTCTCCGATGACGAGCCAGTCGTTTACCCATTTGGCTGGTTGCAGATGAACCACACGACCATAAGCGTGCTTATCCTGGAAGTGGAGGAACCAGTCTTCGCCGTTCTGGGTATCTACCCACGCACCCTGGTGAGGGCCGTTTACCTTCTTGTTCTTTCCCTGTGCCATACCTACATATTCCTCGTAAGGACCGTATGGATTCTTGGAACGCAGTTCTACCTGCCAGCCATACTTTACTCCGCCCGCAGGACTCATGATATAATAATATCCGTTGCGCTTGTAGAATTTAGTTCCCTCGATGGTAGGCTGGTCTTCGTGACCATCATATACGATGCGTGAAGGACCGATAACCTTGGTGCCGTCAGGTGACATCGGAGCTACGAAGAGCACTGACTTGATACCGGCTCTTGAACCGGCGCATCCATGCGAAAGATAAGCCTTGCCGTCTTCATCCCAGAGAGGGCAGCAGTCGATAAGACCTTTTCCCTTCATCACCCAGGTGATAGGCTCCCAAGGGCCGCGTGGGTCTTGTGTCTTGGTCATGAAGAGTCCCTGGTCAGGATCACCGCAGTAGATATAGAACCATCCGTCATGATAGCGGATGGAGGGTGCCCACACGTAGTTACCATGCTGAACCTTCTTGTGCCAATCCAGTTCGGTGCCCTGGTATTCAGGCAAAACCGGATAGTCATCGAGTAGGGCTGCACCGATAATCTCCCAGTTTTCCAGGTCGGTGCTGTGCAGAATCTGCAGACCTGGGAAACACTGGAAGGAAGAGGAGGTCATATAGTAGTCATTGCCCACACGGCATACGTCAGGGTCTGAGTAGTCGGCGTCAATAACCGGGTTGCGGTACATTCCGTTCTTCAGGTTCGGATTCCATGTCTTGGATACCGCCTTCTGAGCATTCACGCTCAGTGCAGAGAGCGGAGAACTCAATGCGATGGTGGCGAGAATGCACAGGAGTGAATGCGATTTTATTTTCATTGTTACCGATTTTTAAATGAATTATTTAGCTACGTATTTCTTGTTGTTGTAGATGTAGATGCCTTTTTTGAGACCTTGCAGGTCTTCTGCCTTGGCATTGAGCTTTACCATGCGACCGCTCAAGTCGTAAATGTTGTTATTGGCTACCTTGGCGGTTAAAACAACATTGTTGATACCTGAACTTGTTACCTTTACACCTTTCAGTGTGATAACCCAAGCGGCTTGTGCATCTTGTGGTGTGAAGGTAAGAACGCCAGTAGCAGGAGTGTCAAGTGTAATATCAAACTTTGTGCTCGTATCCGTTTGGGTTGTACGGCTAGGGAATACGTATTTGTCGCTGGCAAAGGTTGTTCCGTTCAGTTCGCCGAGATAGCAAGTCTTGTTGTCTTCATTGGCATATCCTGCAAATGTAGCCGATGTAATGGTAATATTCTCAGGCAGGTTGATGGTAAACTGTACGCCCTTGCTATACTTGATGGTATTGCTTTTAGCTGTAGCGTAACCTTTGCTGCTCTCTATGCTGCAACCGTTATTGAACGTCCATGGTGATGGATCTGAGCTTGAAGAAGTGCTGGTTGATGCATCCAGAATATAGCTTACTTCTGTTGGCTCACCTGGATTGGGAGTGGGATTTGTACCTGCCCCTGTAGCATCACACTGGTCATCTACTATAGAATCGTACTGGCGAATCCAGAGTTTGCCCGACTGGCATGTAATCTTAGAGTTGTTCTTGAACACGAGATTATCTACGAAGCGGATATCGATGCCCTTCTTGGCTGAAATCTGCACATTGTCGAGTGTCACGTTCTTGATGTGGCTCTCAGGGCGGCCAATCAGGAAGATAGCGTTACCTTCGCATACATCTGTTGTCTTCACGTTCTGAAGCAGAATGTTGGTGTAGGTTGGGGTAGTGCTATCCAAGGCTCTGGCATTTGCCTTGTCTACGGCAGGATCGCTGTTGTAGTTCTTGTCGTAGAAGCAGTCGATAGAGAATGGGTTCTTCACCTTGGTCATGGTGAAGTTGGTGAACTTCCAGTCTTCCTCACCACCGCCACGCAGAGTTACCTTGTTGGTTGTTTTATCTACATCTTGACCAGTCTTCATGCGGATGCCCGCTGTAGTACCGTTCATGGTGATTTGATCAAACCATACATGCTTGATGTTCTTGGTGTAGCTACCGATAGAAGCACCATGTCCTGTACCGAACTTGCACTTCCATACATGGATATATTGTGCATCGTTGTCGCAAACGATATTGTCATCGCCGTTGCTGATGTTACAGTTGTAGATATTAACGTATGGACCCCAGATAGAGATTCCATCGGTGTTATGCGATGCCTTTCCCTTGCCAGCTTCAGATGAAGGTTCGCTGATAATCAGATCATGGATGGTAGCATGGCTAGCCTTACCGCTGTTGCTGATGGTGATGTTTACACCCGGAGTATTCTGAATCTTGAAGTTACGGAGCAGGAAGCGCTTGCCTTGCTCGAAGCGGATCATTGCACCAGGATTGAATGTTTCGCCATTCTCTCTTGCGAGCCACCAGCGTGCACCCTGACCGTCGATGACTGAAGTTTCACCTTCACCCTCGATAACAACGTCGGTAACGTTCTTGCCCTTGTTCTTTCCGCCGATGAAGACAATCTTATTGTTTGGCGCCTTGCCGTATTCCACGAGTTTCAATGTGGCACCTTCGCTGAGGTGAAGGATGGTCTTCGCCTTGATGCTGAGTACCTCGCTCTTGCTTGTCATCTGGTCTGTACTGCCAAACATCCATGTACCGGCAGGAATCACGACCATACCACCTGTTGTAGGCACAGCATCAAGTGCTTTCTGGATAGCCTTGGTGTTGTCTGCAGCAGATGTCGAGGCACCATAATCCTTGATATTAAATGTGTTTGCCGAAGTGATGGCAGGCAACTGTGGCAGTTCTACGGCAGTCCATCCTTCAGGAGTGTTCTGTGCGTTCTGCTCGGCTGTGATACCTGCGAAAGTTTGTGCTTTTGCGAACATAGGCAGAGCCATGAGCGCAGCCAGCACGACTGTCTTAATGATTGATTTCTTCATTTCTTCTTAGGTTTATTTATTTTATTATTTTTGTATTCTATAAGATTTTCTGCAAAGTTACGACATTTTTGCTTATCACATGCAGATAGTGGGCGAAAAACTACGAAAACGATTACGTATACCTTGCCGATAGAACCAAAAGAAAGACCGTATCCATCAGGAATTATCTCCCTAGGATACGGTCTTAAACCTAATGATTAACGTATGTCCTGATAGGTTTTCTTATCAACATAATGACTTTGATTAGTAACCAGGATTCTGGTCGTCTAATGTCAGTTGGTCATTGGCATCAATTGCAGCCTGTGGGATAGGGCGAAGAAGCTTCTTGCCGATATACTGGGCAGCCTTGTCTCCCATCTCATGGTTATACTTGGTGCAACGTGTTACCAGGGTCTGTGTTCTGCGAAGATCCATCCAGCGTGCCTCATTACCGAAGTTCTCGCATGCATTCTCATCAAGGATGTCATCGATAGTGATAGTTCCTGTAAGTGCAGAAAGACCAGCGCGCTGGTGAACCTCATTGAGTCGTGCTAATGCCTTATCATTAACACCAGCCTTCAGATAAGCCTCAGCTGCTACGAGATACATCTCTGGCAAAGTGATGATATGGATGTCGCGATAGCAGGTGTTCTTCTCTGTCTTAGCAGTCTTGCTGTCGTCAAACTTCTTGCATGGACTGGAACCATATACCAGTTGCTGGTTATCGTAATATTCCATATCTCTGCCGTCCATATTCTGTGCTTCCTTGCTCTGTGAATCCATCGGAATGCGATAGGTGTTTGCTCTGTTTGCAGGATCTATAGCCTTCCATGCTTCAAAGTCGGCATCTGTTTCATACCATGCAGAATAGTATCGCGTTACTGGCTTACCTACCAGACTCTCACCATTCTTGTACCAGGTCCAGTAACCGGTACCTGCAGCATTTCCCTTGTTTATATCTGGCAATTCCTTCATGAAGGTAGCATCGTAACGCTGGTCTCCCTTCTTGAAACAATGCAAGGCATAGAGGGTAGGTACATAGCTGGAGGTTGTAGCCTTGATGTTATCCTCGTTTCCACCCAGATAGTTGCAGTAGTAACCGCTCCATTCTGTACCACCTGATGTTGTATTGTTGGCTGTAGCCAAATCATATTCCACATCCCAAAGGAACTCTTCGTTGTCATCGCCCGATCCGTCTGCCTTCCAGAGCTTGGCAAATGGGGTAGTCAGTTTTCTGCCTGCAATTACCTCATCGGCAAGAGCAGCAGCCTTGGAGAAGTATTCCTGCTTGTTGAGGTCCCATGCTGCAGAAAGGTAGGTCTTGGCAAGGATCGCCTTGGCTGTTTCCTGGCTGATTCTGCCGCCACCCTTGGTAGCTGTTGAAGCCTGAAGCACATTCTTGCTGATAACATCTTCGAGCTCGCTGATGATATAGGCATATACATCTTCAGCAGAAGACTTAGGATATCCTGTGCCTGCTGTGGTGAGGAAGTCCTTCATGATAGGGACACCACCGAAGTTGTTTACCAGGAGATAATACTCGTAGGCTGCCAATACACGGGCTTCGCCTACAAGCTGCCCCTTAGTCTTTTCATCAACTTGGGCTGTCTGTGCATAATATGACACAGAGTTGGCTGCACGTATACCTGAATAGAGGTAAGTATAGAGATTCTTGATATCCGTATTTTCTGGAGTCAAGGTCTCGTAAGTGTTCAATGCCTCGTTCATCTTGTTACGGGCATCGGCATACATGTCTGTACCTGCTGAGAAACAGCTAGTGAACAGAGGAGCTGCATAAACGTTTTGCAGATGCTGATAGGCATCATTGACGAGGCTGTTGAATCCCTCTTTTGTTGCAAAAGTCTGTTTATCAGTTACATTCGACTTGTTGCTAGCATCCAGGAAGTCGCTGCAACTTGTCATGGTTCCCATGCAGCAGGCCGCCAATGCTACGCTATATAATATCTTTTTCATAATTGTTTACTTCATTTAATGAGATTAGAACTTAAGATTTACTCCAAACTGGTAGGTTACAGATGATGGACCGCCATTCTGCAGATTCTGTGATGCCCACTCTGGGTCGAAGCCCTTGTAGTTGGTGAAGCAGAATGGGTTCAGAACGTTTACATAAACACGGAGATTTCTGATACCTGCCTTGTTTACTACGCTCTTAGGCAATGTGTAACCCAGGGTAATGTTCTTAACCTTGGTGAAAGAGGTCTTCTGATACTGGAAACCTTCTCCCTTGGCTGAACCCTTGTCACCGAAGTAACCACCCATCGAAGTATCGCTGTTGTTTGGATAAGGATACTTTCCGTAGTGGGTCTCTGTGGCGGTTGTAATCTCACCTGTTGCATGATCGATGATTGGTGCTCCCTTTGGTATGTAGTAGTCCAGTTGCATGTGGGCATTACCACGGTCGCCATACTTCATATACTTCTCATGGAAGTAGCTGCGTGACCAGAATCCGCTCTTTGTATAGAACATGATAGAGAAGTCGAAGCCCTTGAAGTAAACATTGGTAGTGAAACTACCGGTCCAGCGTGGATCGGTACAACCATAAATCTGCTTATCGTTGTCGTCAATCTTACCGTCATCGTTCCAGTCGTTTACGGCTACCTGACCTTCATACCACTTATACTTAGTGCCATACTTCTCGTAGAATTCCTTCAGGGTATAGTGCTTGTCACCATTCATGGTGTGCATGGTTACACCCTTGTCGGTGATGACATCGGTATGGGTATAGTCACGGAGTACATTCAGTGGCTCGCCGATAAACCAGTTGTTGGCTACCTCATCAACCTTACCATTACTCAACTCCTTAATCTTGTTCCAGTTGCGGGCGAAGTTTACGTTCGCACTCCAGGAGAAGTCTTTCTTGTTGATGATGTTAAAGTTCAAACCGAGTTCTATACCTCTGTTCTGGACAGAACCTACATTGAAGGTTGAAGTCTTCTCACCAGTTTCGATAGGCACTGAACGTGACATAATCTGACCATCAGAAAGACGGTTATAGAAGTCGGCTGTTACATTGATGCGGTTTTTCAGGAAACTCAGGTCGAGACCTACATCAAATTCCTTTACCTTCTCCCAGATGAGTTCTGTATTTACCAATCCGTTAGGATGATAACCCTGTACCTCTTTGCCATCTATGGTTACATAAGATGGACCTGTAGCAGAAGCGATAGTTACATAGTCACCCACATTGTTGTTACCGGTAACACCATATGACAGACGGAGTTTAGCATTGTCTAACCAGTTGTTGAACTGCTTCATCCAAGCTTCATCAGAGATACGCCATGCTGCAGCTACAGAAGGGAACCAGCCCCATCGGTTGCCGTCTGCGAAGCGTGAACTGCCATCGGTACGGAGTGTAGCTGTAGCCATGTAACGTCCCTTGTAGGAATAGTTGGCACGGAAAGCGAATGACTCCAGTGATGACTCAGTATAAGAACTTGAGAGTGTCTTGTCGCCACTGGCTGTTCCCAGATTGTGGAATGTAGTGTGGTCGCTGGCGATACCCTTGCCTTCTTCGTACTGATATTCTGTGTTACTCTTGTACAGTGAGAACAGTGCCATGGCGCCAACGGTGTGGTCGCCAAATGTGCGGTTGTAGTCAAACTGGTTGTCCCAAGTCCAGTCTACACGGGTTGTATTGGCAACAGAGCCGAAGTTGGTCTTGTTCTTCTGGTAGTAAGTTGAACCTACGTCGTTACCCTCGTTCAGACCTGTTGCATAGAAGATACCCTGGCGCTTGTGAGAGTAGTTTGGGGAGAAGGTGGTTGTAAACTTCAATCCCTTGATGATGTTGGCACGTAGGTAGAAGTTACCCATCAATCGGTACATCTTGGTCTCATTGGTATAGTTGCCGTCATTCAAATCGATGAGCGGGTTATATGTAGATGTAAACTGTGCATCTGAACCAAAGGCTGCCTTTGCTCCCGGGTTAGGAATCAGGTTGCCATCTGCATCTGTTGGAGAAACGAATGGGTTGAAATAGAATGCATTCACGTATGGAGAATAAGTACCATCAGTACATACATCCTGGGTGCGGCTCATTGACATGTTGGTAGAGAAACCTGCCTCGAATATCTTGGAGAGCTTGGCATCCATTGCTCCCTTGAAGTTGAAACGCTCATAGTCGTTGCCTTTGAATACGTTCTCTTCTCCCTGATAACCCATACCTACACGGTAGTTAATCTTGTCAGTAGCACCGGCAGCACTGATAAAGTGGTTCTGCTGGGCGGCAGTGCGGGTAACCAGCTTCTTCCAGTCGTAACCGTCGAAACTTGGATCCATCATCAGCTCATAAAGTTTGGAGTCTTTGTAGCTGGTTGCTCCCTTGCGGGTCAGGAAAGCTGAATTCAAGTCGGTATCCTTGATGATGTAGTGTGGATGTCCATCAGCATCTACACCTTTGCGGCTAGAGCCATCGTAGCTCTTACCATCGAGCGTGGTATATCTGGCAAATCGGTAATCCATAAACTCGTTGGCATCCATAAACTCAGGCATGCGCGCCAACTTCTTGATACCATAATATCCGTCATAAGAGATAGTTGCCTTCTGTGCCTTGTCTGCACCCTTGCTGCCCTTGGTGGTAATCATGATGACACCGGCAGAGGCACGGGAACCATAGATGGCAGTAGAAGATGCATCTTTCAATACGTCGATGCGGTCGATATCATCAGGATTGAGGAAGTCCATGTTGTCGCAAACTACACCATCGATAACATACAATGGCTGTGCCTGCTTGTTGATAGAAGCCTGTCCACGAACCTGAATATTGAAGCCTGCACCTGCGCGGCTACCAGACTGGGTGATGTTGACACCTGGAACAGAACCCTGCAGAGACTCTGCAAGATTGGTAGTACCACGAGCGGCTATCTTTTCTGAGTTGACAGATGCGATAGAGCCAGTTACGTCGCGTTTACGCATAGTACCATAACCAACGACAACGACCTCGTCAAGGGCTGCATTGTCATCTTCAAGTACGATGTTCCATGTTTTCTGACTTCCTACTTTTACTTTCTTAGGCTTGCAGCCGATGTAGCTGAAAGTCAAGACCGCATTAGGGTCTGCGTTCTGAATGGTAAACTTACCGTCAAGGTCGGTGATGCCACCTGCTTTACCATTCTGGTCAGTAATGGTTACACCAATCATTGGGTCGCCATTAGCATCCTTAACGGTACCTTGGATTGTTTTCTGCGCAAAAGCGAGGAAACAAACCGAACTCAAGGTCAGTGCCATGCTGGCACGTTTCAGTTGTTGATACATAACGATGTTTGTTTTGTAGGTTATTATTATTTCTTGTTAAGTTT
>ERZ772835.600-NODE-600-length-27617-cov-3.77483_pt1 | contig 27617 bp, 18 predicted proteins | sample MGYA00511901_ERZ772835 | MGnify/ENA primary metagenome ERZ772835 (study PRJEB29015, sample SAMEA2737729) | human gut metagenome | biome: human gut; feature: human-associated habitat; material: faeces | place: China | collected 2012 ...
TATGAGCGATTACCCAATGCTCATTTCCAATAAATTACACTCTTTTCGTAACTTCTCGGTGCAAAAATACATAAAACATATTATATGGCGCATTAAAAGGGGAAAGTTATTTTCAGAAACTCCTTATAAGTGCCTTTTTACAACATCACATTTTCGTCAGTTTCTTGAATTGCCTTTTGCCTTTATCCAGTATCATCTTGTTTTTATGGGCGATGTCTTCCACAAAAGCATCATTAATCTGTTTCAGTCCGTTGATATAGTCTTGTGCCCGCTGCAAGACATTCGAAGTGTCTTTTTCCGCATCCCGGGGAACAATGACCTGCAGTCCTTTCTTCATAATCTTTACATCTACATTCTCTCCCATCATCATCGGGTCGCCGTCAAAGTGGACTACCCCCGGTTTAGAACGGTGAATACGGAGTGTCTGGCAACGGAACGTCTTAATCCGGCTGTTCTGGTCAATGGTCTTGTTGAAGAGCTGGAAAGAGAGCGACGGTACATCGAGCACAGTGAACGGCTCGAGTATGGTGACGTCCAGCAGTCCGTCGTTCAAGGTGGCTTGTGGGGCAATATACGCATTGTTTCCATATTGCGATGCGTTTCCGCAGGCTATCAGGAACGCCTTGTATCGCAGGGTGCTGCCGTCCATTTCCAGTTCATAGGTTTCCGGACGGTACTTCAGGCTTTCGAGCAGAGTCTTTTCCAGATAAGTGAGTGGTCCTCTCCTTCCCGCCTTGGAGAATTGCAGGCTTACAAATGCGTCGAATCCCACGCCGCAGGTGCAGAAGAAAGGCACATCGTTGATTTTTCCGTAGTCAATGATGTCTATCAGTCCGTCATTGATGATGTCGATGGCCTTTTTCGGCTCCATCGGAATCTGCAGATGGCGGGCAAGTCCGTTGCCGGAACCGCAGGGAATGATGCCCAAAGCGGTTTTTGTATGTACCAGTGAGCGGGCTATCTCATTGATGGTGCCGTCTCCTCCTATGGCGATGACGGCATGTGCATCTTCTTGTGCCTTCTGTGCCGCTATCTCTACGGCATGGCCTGCCCGTTCGGTATAAATCACTTCTTGTGCATACCTTTCCTTATCCAGTTTTTCATCGAGCCACTTCAGTATCTGCTCCTTACTCTGAGTGCCGGATATGGGGTTTATGATGAATGCTATTTTCTTCTTGTTTTCGTTCATGCAAGGGTTGTTGCTATGCAGGTTTTCCAACTGGCAAAAGTAATATAAATATCTGAAAAATTAACCACATAATTCTTTTTAAAATAAGTATAAGTAGTTTTTTTAATGTAAATAGAACATATACCGACATATTTTGCTATCTTTGCCCCCTGTTTTTTAAGACTTGTATTTAATAGAATTAAATATTCATTATATAAAAGATATTTCATGGGTTTACTACAAGACAAATTTGCGAAATACGACCTGCCGCAGCAGTTTATGGCAAAAGGCGTATATCCTTATTTCCGCACAATTAACAGCCATCAGGATACAGAGGTAATGATGGATGGTAAAAAGGTTCTGATGTTCGGCTCTAATGCATATATGGGACTGACATATGACAAGCGTATCATTGATGCCTCGATAGCTGCCACAGAAAAATATGGCACCGGTTGTGCAGGTTCCCGCTTTCTGAACGGAACACTCGATATACATGTTGAACTGGAGAAGGAATTGGCTGAATTCGTAGGAAAAGATGAAGCACTCTGTTTTTCTACCGGATTTACTGTAAACGAAGGTATTATTCCTGCCGTTGTAGGCCGTGGGGATTATATTATTTGTGATGACCGTGACCACGCTTCCATTGTAGATGGCCGCCGTCTTGCATTTGCCACTCAGTTGAAGTACAAGCATAACGATATGGAGGCTTTGGAAAAAGAACTCCAGAAATGCGAACCGGATGCTGTAAAGCTGATTGTTGTGGATGGAGTATTTTCCATGGAAGGTGACTTGGCCAATCTGCCCGAAATTGTCCGCCTGAAGAAGAAATACAATGCCAGCATTTACGTGGACGAAGCTCACGGCTTGGGTGTATTCGGAAAACAAGGCCGTGGTGTGTGCGACCATTTCGGTGTTACCGAAGATGTAGACCTGATTATGGGTACATTCAGCAAGTCATTGGCTTCCATCGGTGGTTTTGTTGCTGGAGACAAGGCGGTAATCAATTGGCTGCGCCACAATGCCCGTTCCTATATATTCCAGGCAAGTAGTACACCTGCTGCTACGGCTGCAGCCCGCGAGGCGCTTCACATCATCAAGTCCGAACCTGAACGCATCCAACGTCTGTGGGACATCACTAACTATGCCTTGAAGAAGTTCCGCGATGCAGGCTTCGAAATCGGTGAGACAGAATCTCCTATCATTCCTCTCTATGTGCGTGATACAGAGAAGACATTTATAGTAACGAAGCTGGCTTTTGACGAAGGTATCTTCATCAACCCCGTTATTCCACCTGCATGTGCTCCACAAGATACACTGGTGCGTGTAGCGTTGATGGCTACCCATACGGTCGAACAAGTGGATTATGCTGTAGAAAAATTGACTAAATGTTTCAAGGAATTGGGTATCATCAAGTAAACTTGATTTAAACAGATATTCGGAAAACCGTTTAATAATGATTAGGCGGTTTTTTTTATAGACAAAGCGAAGTAGGATTAAAATTAAATCGTAAAGTACATGAAAAAGAACTTCTTCATCATTACTGCTGTAGTATGTGGAATGAGTTGTACCACCACTGCCTATGCGCAGTTCAAAATCGGTGGAAAGAAAATCAATGTGAACAAAGTTGTCCAAGCTGGTACAGATGCCGTCAAGGCCATTTCATTGTCCGATGCTGACATTGCAGCGATGAGCAAGGAATATATGGAATGGATGGATACGCACAATCCGCTGACAAAGCCCGATACGGATTACGGCAAGCGCCTGGAGAAGCTGACCGGAAATATCAAGGAAGTGGACGGCTTGAAGGTGAACTTCGGTGTTTATGAAGTAATAGATGTGAATGCCTTTGCGTGCGGTGATGGTAGTGTACGCATCTGTGCCGGACTGATGGACATCATGACGGATGATGAAGTGATGGCAGTTGTCGGCCACGAGATAGGTCACGTCATCCATACGGATTCCAAAGATGCGATGAAGAATGCTTACCTTCGTTCGGCTGTGAAGAATGCTGCCGGTGCGGCAAGTTCTACGTATCCAAATTGAGTGATTCTGAACTGGGTGCCATGGCCGAGGCATTGGCAGGTGCTCAATACTCCCAGAAGCAGGAGACGGAAGCGGATGATTACGGCTTTGAATTCTGCATCAAGAATAATCTCGATCCGTATGCCATGTACAATGCTTTGAACAAATTGCTTGAACTTTCAGCGGAAGCACCGAAGGAATCTAAGTTCCAGAAGATGTTCTCTTCTCATCCGGATACAGCCAAGCGCGTGGCACGTGCCAAGGAGAAAGCGGATGAATATATGAAAGATAAGAAATAACTATCCGTTGCTTACTATGATGAAGTGGGATCAGAGGTTTCTCTGAATCCCACTTTTTTTGTGCCGAGACTATGATATAGGCTTCTGGGGAAGCTGATAGGGATAATTCGTTAGTTCACAGTGCTGAACACTTTGTTTTAGCTATAGAAAACAAAGTGTTTTTATATGATGAAACGAAATGTTCTTTTAAGGGAAACAAAGTGTTCCCTTTAATGAAACAGACTGTTCGGTTAAGGGAAACACTTTGTTCTGTTTGGCAAAACACCTTTTATTTGCTTATTTGCTTTTAAATCAGAATAATTTTAGTATGTTTGCCACATTATTTATGAAAAACATGACTTTTGTATGAAAAAGCAAGACTTCCTCTTTATTTTTGTTCTGGTGATAATATTCCTGCCATTCTTTGTGAGTGAACCCGTTTACGATTGGTATAAGTCTTTCAACGCTGCACATGGCATGGTAATGAGTTTCATTAAATTCGGAATTCTTGCTACACTGGGTGAGATGCTGGGGCTTCGTATCAGTGCCGGAGTCTATAACCGAAAAGGATTTGGTGTACTGCCGCGTGCCGTAGTGTGGGGACTGTTGGGAATGGGAATCAACGCGGCCATGATTATCTTCTCCAAAGGTGTGCCGCAATTCATGGAATATATGGGAATGGCAAATGCCGCCGCCATTATAAACGGAGAATTCTGCCTGGACAAATTATGGATAGCCCTCGCCATTTCAGTTGCTATGAATACCATTTTCGCTCCGGTATTCATGACATTCCATAAGATTACGGATACGCATATCCTGGATTGTGGCGGTTCGCCTCGCAGCCTCCTCACTCCTATCCCGATGACCCGCATCATTACGCATCTGAATTGGGATGCACAATGGAATTTTGTCTTCAAGAAAACAATTCCTTTCTTCTGGTATCCGGCACACACCATCACATTCCTCCTGCCGGGAGAAATGCGGGTGCTGTTTGCAGCGATATTGGGTGTGGTGCTCGGGGTATTGCTGGCTATTGCGGCTCGGATGAAATAATCCGGCCTATATATTCTCGAATGATTTCAAGCAAGTCTTGCGGATAAGGTATAAAGAACTTCTCTATCATTTTCGGATACTGAGGTACAAAGGGGTTGGGTATCATTGTGACAAGGGTATCCAATTCTGCCTTCCGTTGCTCTTCAGTCTCTGAGACGGCGTAGCGGATAGTCCACCAGAACAAGAAAGTCTGGTTAAGATACCCTTTGGGGGTGATGACTTGCAGTTGCTTGTAGCGCTCGGACTGTAACATGATTTTAATTCTTTTCTCCTGCTCTTTCTCACTGATGGAACATAGAATGTCATACCATTCATCAAACTCCTGACGCAAGCAGGCGACAAATGCCCATTCGGCAATTCTATATTTGGCAAATTCTGGAATCTTCTTTAGAAGTACGAAGATATGTCCTATATTCAATTCGCCTTTATATAAACCTTTGACTTTTGTATAGTCTTCAATGGAAGTGATTGTGTGTAAAAGGGAGTAATATATTTCCGGACTCATCGGCACATGGTGTTCATCGATGAATTTCAGAGTATTCTGAAGCACCAGTTTTTTGTTTGTTCTGTTGTTGGCCATGCGGCTGATGACATTGTTCCAGTAGATTTGTGTGCGTGCAATGGAAATATGTAAATCATCTTCCATCTCTTTTATACGGCTTTCGGCTTCTTCGAAGGTCATGCCGCGTTCCCGCATTTGATAGCATATGTCCTTCATAATTGGATAATGTTCGACAAATAGGTAGGGTTTGGGAATGACGGCTCCTAACTTTTTCAACATACAATATGAATCGTAATTGATAAAAACCTTTTTATTGATTGCTTGCTCTTGCAGCCGTTGGGCGTTTTCCTTATCATTCTGACGGAGCAATGCCTTCATGCAACAGAAGATAATTCCTCCATCATATACGCCCACGTCCAGCAGACAATACACATATTCCAGAATAGTGCTTTCTTTAATTTTCCACCCTTCCGATGTATAAATGGGAAAAGGCTGCGGAACGTTGTCTTGTGCTCTTCCGGCATAGTATCGCTGGATAAGCATTTGCTTCAATACATCCTTTGGCGCATCCAGGCTTTTCATTATTTCCTCATTTATAATCAGTTGTATTTCTTCCGGAGGAAGTGAATCTTGGGTGTGGTTGGTCAGGTGATAGAGTAAATGTTTATGTGTATAACTGTTCTGTTGTACGGTGTATTTTTCGGACATCCGCTTTATCATGTCCACTTTTTGTTCATAATAGGGATATATGAACCGGTTATTGATAATGATATTCAAGATATTGGCATCAGGATGATTGAGCAGTGACTTGTCCAGCCGGTTCTCGAAGAAATCCCTTGCGACTCCTCCTTCTTCCGGAGTCTTTACCTTATTGAACATTTCGGAGACAACGTAGGGCGAATGATTCAAAATCTGTTGTTCTTCCGGAGTAATACAATCGGGAGTTTCTCCGAACAGTGCCTGATACGCCTCTTCATAATTTGATATTTTCAGAATGAATTGTACGATTGTTCTTATATTTCGAGATTCATCGCCGTTTTGGGGACGATGTCTCTTCATATGTGCCTTGATTTCCTTTAGGGTCATGCGTTGGTATAGGATACCTTGTGTGTGCTGGCTCGGGTAATCCAGTAAAGACTGGTCTGCTTCCAGTAAATGGTATTTATGGAACAGTTCCTCGCATTCCTTAATCCCGCTATAAGTGGAGGTCGTATCCAATAAGTCGTTCAGGTAGATTTCACCCACTTTCAGTTTGGTCTTGTTTTCTTCTTCTTGCTGCTCCAACCTTTCCATAAAAGTGTTGAAGATTCCTTTGGCCTGCTCAAAATTTTTAGCCTTTTGGAGCATAAAGTTCAATGAGTAGCCATCACAGTTATCCCCATACGGTTCCATAAATCATAGGCATAAGAGGACGGTATGTTTTCGAGTGCTCCATTCAACACTTCGGTCTTGTTCAGGAACATACTGGTATCCTCTTTTTTGTCGACAGACAGTTCTGTCAGTTCGTTGAAGAATGCAACCAGCTTTTCCGGCTGGCTGAATCTTTTGAAAACTTCCAGCCAGGTGTAGGGAGCAATAAAGTTGAAGAAAAAGACTGCATCGTCGTGGGGAACTACCCCTTTATCATTCTTCTGCAAGAAGTTCTTGATGTCGTGTATGTCAGCCAGAGTCTGTGCTTTATGCATAAGCTGCCTGGCGAAATTACGTATTCTTTTCTCTTTCAGTTCTGTCAGATAAGTCTCATTGTTGCTTTCCTGCCCATGGGCGCTCTCTGCAGAATCGGAGAAGAAATCATCTATGTCGTCATCATCGGCACTTGGGGAAGCTTCGTATATAAAGGAAGCGTTGAGGTATATTTCTTTGGCTTCGTCCATGTCGAGGAACCGTACCAATTCTGTCTGAAATTCAATATACGAGTTTTCTATATACTTGTCTTGCATTTGCCCTTGTTCATTGAGCAAATCCTTGTGTACAATGTCCTTATCTTGTTGTGTCTGCAGTCTGGGCAAAAGCCACCGCAGCACATTCAGCTCTCTCCTATTATATTTTTTTGTTAATTTCCAAATATGGATGGCCTCTGCATTGGTAGGAGCAAAATTGGCTATATTGCCAATATAGGCGTCCACCCAATCAATGGAAACGCCTTCCGGGTTTGTTCCCAGTTCCTTACTTGTATATAGCGTTTGTTCGTTTTTATAAATGCGGCTTACAACATCATTGATGATATACTGTTGGAGTTCGGGGGCATTTACCGAACAGTTTTTCACCCGATGCAGGATCTTGGTTGTATTTTTGAAAAAGTTCGGTCTGTCTTTGTAGTAGATATAGCGGAATATGCCCTTTATGGCTTTCTTTTCAGTTGCCAGTAGGTCATCGGACGGTTCACTGCTATAGTACTGGAAAACCTGGGTTACTATGATGTCTTCAACTTCAAATGTGTCCTTTTCAATGTCCTGATAATAAATCAAATCATCTACTTTGCCTGCCAATTCACAGATGGTGCTTCTGTCGGCCTTTTCGTAACTGTTCTCATAGGTGAATTTGAGGAAATCGAGCAATAGGTCTATTTTATTGCGGCTTCTCTTTTTCCACATCCACAAACATTTTATGGCGTGGCAGAGTTGTCGAAGCATGGATTTCTGCAGGTTGCTTAAATTGCTGTTCTGGAACTGGTTGTTATATCTGGTCTTGATTCTGTCTATGTCGAAAAACAAGGAACCGATAGTCATGCCGGCTTCGGGTCGGAGTTTAAGATAGCCGTATGTCCTAAGCTTGCGGGCATATTCATTTATTTTTTTGAAGGATAAAGGTTTGATGCCCACTTCGACTATGGCCGGAGGAACCATTTCATTGAAAGTAAGCATGGATTTCACTTCCTTGAAGCTATAGCTTGTAGTGGCAATAACCTTGAAGTCCGGATTGCCGATGTGAAGGATTTCCGATAACTTGCGAAGTAATTCTCTGTCAATGGGTATCGGCTTTTCATTCTCTTCTTTCCAAAACAACAGCTGCAAATCGTCCAGTAGAAGAATCTTTTTGCCATGCTGGAATTGGGATACAGAAAGCCGTTCTAACTGTTCTTTGGTCGTATCGGCATTCAAAATGACCACATAATATTCCTGAGGGAGCTTTTTCAGCATTCGGCAAACGGCAATAGTCTTTCCCGAAGTGGATTGACCGGTGACGATGATTGTCTTGTTTGTGCTGTCAAACTCCTCTTTAAGTTTGTTGTCTACTTCCGGACGGATAAAATAGTAGTCCAGGTTGCCTCTGCGACGGTTGGCTTGGCTGTTGGGAATAATTTTATCATACTCCATCTTATGGCAAGAGATTGCGCAAAAGGGATTATTGAGAAAACTTTCACGATCCTTGACCAACGCGTCCCTTAGCTGCTCCAGCGTATTGCACTGCTTCTCATACCGCTCGATAACGGTATCGTCGTCCAGGTGCTTTTGCATGTATTCCGCATAGAAGTCTTTCCATAAAGTAGTGTTTGTCCAGTCTTCCTGGGTGTATTCCAATGTCGGATTCTGATAGAAATAGATATGTTTGTTGGATGCATTTTCGATGGCAACATTAAACTCTCCGATGGTCTTGGAGCGTATCCAGTTTCCGGCGAAGAAGATGATGACGTCACATTGCCTTATCTCTGAATTTATGATTTCCTGCGTATCGCCTTTAGCTAAATCGTTGTCTCCATTTTTTTCGTGCCGGTGCACTACAATATTGAGTTCGCTGTTGTTTCTTTCCGTCAGGACTTTTTCCATTAAATCCCTTTCTTTCTGAAAACTCAGCGAAGAGGCTATAAATACATGGTATGTTTTCATAATATAGTGTTGGTTACTTTCTATGTGTTGTTGTTTACGACTAGCGGAATGCCGGCTGTGATACATCTGTCATACGCTTTTGAGCTTTCCTTCAATTCATCATACGGACGTATATCGGGATGCACAAAGCGTTTCTTTTTGAAGATGTCTCCCATTTCCTTGCTGCCATAGATTAACTCTTCTTCTTCGGCGGTGGGTTTACGGAAGCCAAGCAGCAGCTTCTCCATGTTCCAACGGTTATGTTCGACTTCGGCAAGCAATGTTATCTGGTCGTTGTCCAGTTTCACGTAACCATCCGTAATGCCTATGGAGCGTAGCTTGGGACTAATGGAATATGCACTGTACAAATTGGACCACTGAAGGGATACGGACAGTTTGTTCCATGAGTCTTTCAGCTCATTGTCAGGTGGGCATGATTGAGGCACATTTCCATATTTATTCTTGAAATCGTATATATAATTGATGATTTGTCCCTCCCTCCGGCTTTTTTTGTCCAAGTCGTAACAGTTGTCCAGCATTCCAAAAGGAAAAACATGGGAATATTTATGAATCGCTTCATCTTTCTTTCTACTGTTAAGCATATTGAGCAGTGCACTGGAGGTTTCCTGACGGACAAAAACTGGGATATTTTCATCATATACATCGTCCGGCAGATATAATCCCATTGCCATGCTTTGAGGAGGATAATTGAGACAGACGGCAATCGTCAATACCTGGTCTGAGTCATGTACCCATTCTTTAATTAGGTTCTGGATGGCAGGAGTTTCCGCACGGCCTTTGATAAATTCGAATTCCACATCCAGAAAGTCTGCATCTTTTCCTTTAAAACGGGTGGGAAGGACAAATCTCTCGTGCCTTTCGTCCTTGCTCATGTCATAATAATGGGTAGACGATATCTCGAAATAATGGCGGTATCGTCCACAAAAGAAATTCATTTCCCGGTCGGCATTTTCATCAATGAAGGTAATGACACTTTTTATGTTCTTGTCCCGGCAGAAGTTTGGGAAATGCAACAGATGGGCAGCTTCCACTCCTATTGCCACTCCCATACGGCTCATACCGATGATAACAAGATGAACATGTTTTTCGCTTTCATAGGTTATTGCCTCACGGTCGAGAGGAGGATATTCAATACAGTTCTCCCCTTTTCCATATCGCCGGCTTACCAATATCTTTTGGGCCCAGCCCTCGTAGAAGTTAAAGGGATGGAATTCTATATATTTTCTCCATTCGGCAGACAAATCGGTCAGTTGGAAAGCGGCAAAAGTAGTCTGATATTCGAAAAGGACGGTGAATGGTATGAGGGAACATTTATTGCATCGTTTATGAATGTCAACTATCTTTTTCAGGCAGTCTATGTTCAGTGAGTCATGGTCATGTTCGTTCCTCTCTCCGATAAGGAATACTTCGCGCGCTTTGGTAGTATAGAGTTTTTCCAACTCCTCGATAGAGTCGCGCCGGGCACGCAGCACCACAATTCTTTTTTCGTTTTTGGCATCCAGTTCCGTATGGATTTTGCTACGGATTTCTTGTGCCGGTTGGGTACTCTGAATCAGAATATGGCAATTCCCATAATGTGTGTCATCGCAAATTTGCTGGATAAGAGTGGGGACCATGTTGTCAAAACCGATAATGACGATGTGGTTTTGCAAAGGGTAAACGATATCGCCTTCACGATATCGCTCAACTCTGCGTTCCAGCATATTGGAGATTACGGATATCAATAATCCGCAGAACAAAATTAATCCCAGCACTACGACCAATAGAGAGAACCAACGCAGATAAGGTGGTACTTCCACAATATTCCCCGGATCGATGAACAGACAAATCAACTGAAGCAAACGCCCCATAGGTACGTCTTTATCAATACCGGTCCATTCTTCAAGAGACGGCTCAGGAAAGATAAATGCAAAACTTACCAGATATATCAATAAGAAAACAGTTACTATGACTCCGAAAAGCCAAGCAAGCTGCCTCCATCCTTTTCCGGAAAAAGAGCGGTCAAAATGAAGGGCAAAAAGTCTTGTTAGCAGATTCATATTTGTTTTGTCATTAGGCAGTTTCCTTTTTTTCAGTTTCTTGTTTCAATTCTTTTCTGATATTCTCTTTCAGTTTATTGATTTCTTTCTCATCGTTATTGATAATCTCCCGTTTTTCTTTTTCCTGATACAAGGATGCAAGAATGTTTCTTTCTTGTTCCAGATTCAATGAGAATACATCTATTAATCTCTTGATACATAGAAAAAAACAGATGCATACGCTAAGGGAAATGATGGCATGGAGTGTCATCAGGTAGGTCATTCCACGCGATGGAAAGAATTGAATAAGGTTTTGGAATGTAGTGCATGTCACAATCAATGCTGCAACCAGAAAGAGAATGATAAAGGCAGGAATAACGAATTTCCACCAGTGCCGGATAGGATAATACTTGTTCTCACTCGTCCTCATAGTACTATAGATATTGGATTATTGTTTCTTCTGTATGTCGAATCCCAGTTTCATAATCAGCTTCAGTGTCTGTATGGCTGTTTGCCGGTCGTACTCCCGTTCTGAGTCCGGTAACTCTTCGTATGGTACAAGTCCGGGATGTGTCTTTAATTCATCATTGCGTGTCTCTCCGTATTTCCATCCTTCTTTCACTCTTCCCAAAGCCCATACTTCATGCACATTGCGTGCCATGGCTTCTGTGAGTTCCGTCAAATTATCCGGTAAAGTGATATTTTCTGCGTTCAAAGGGGACGGTGTGTATGTTTTCATTTTCTGTTATTTAAAATGTGGAAGTAAAAAGTTTATTGGTAGCAATATTAGGCATTTCGGACGACAGAAACAAAAAAAAGGAAAGCTATTTCCAAAAAAACATGCAGATTACAATGGAAAAAACATTGCAACCTGCATATAAATCGGGAGAAGCGTGAATTATAAGTTAGCTTCCGTCACTACCTGCCCGTCAAACAGATTGATGATACGTCCGGCAAATCCGGCATCATGTTGTGAGTGTGTCACCATGACAATCGTAGTGCCTTCCTTATTCAGTTCATTCAGTAGTTCCATTACCTCTTTTCCGTTCTTTGAATCGAGGTTACCGGTAGGCTCATCGGCAAGTATCAGTTTAGGGTTTGATACGACTGCACGGGCGATTGCCACGCGTTGCTGTTGTCCGCCGGACAATTGTTGCGGGAAGTGCTTGCTGCGGTGCATGATTGCCATACGCTCCATAGCGGTTTCCACCCGGCGCTTGCGTTCGGTGGCAGGAATGCCCATGTAGAGTAGCGGCAGTTCGATGTTTTCGTATACATTCAGCTCATCAATCAGGTTGAAACTTTGGAATACAAAGCCGATGACTCCTTTCCGCAGGTTGGTGCGTTGGACTTCGGAATATTTGGAAACTTCGATTCCGTTCAGATAATATTCTCCGGATGTAGGGTTGTCCAACAGACCGAGGATATTCAGTAAAGTGGATTTTCCGCAGCCTGAAGGTCCCATGATAGCAACAAACTCCCCTTCTTTCACTTCAATGTTTACGTCGTTCAAAGCCAGAGTCTGTACTTCCTCGGTCTTGAAAATCTTCTGTAAGTTTACTGTCTTAATCATAATGCTTTGGTTTTTATGGTTTATAAATATTTCATTTTATTCCTTTTTTAGTATGCCTGCCGGATTGAGATGCATCACTTTGTAAATTTTGTATGCTGTGATACAGAATATCAAAAGCCCCATTGTTAAGAATAGCAAGATACCCCAATCCCAATGGTATATATTTTTGAGGCCTGCTCCTTCCAGCATTTCTATCAGCATTAACCGTAATAATGGATAGACTGCGCAGAAAGCTATAAGATAGATAATCAAATAGGTTTTGCCGAACAATAGGCCTATAGTTTTGGGAGTGGCACCATTAATTTTGCGGATGGCAACTTCTTTCTGACGACTTATCGTATCCATAGAAATGGCAGAATAGATACTCAGTACCACAAGGAGTAAGCTGATTACAGCTAATAAAATGGAAGCTTTCTGCATCATTTCCATAGCACCTACGGTAGTTTGCTTGGTGTTACTGATGCTACGGATGTCTAATGGCAAGGTGTTTGGTACATATCGCCGACATATTTCTGTTATCTGCTTAATGGTTTTAGAGCTCTTGCTCGAATCAGCCACCTTAAAAAAGTAAGTGGATGCCTCGGGACTCACCATGAATATAGAACCGATGACTTTTACTCTCCCTTCAACCTCTTCTTTATACAATGCTTCATAAGTCCCTGCAATCTGATAATCTGCTCCGTTTAATCGGACGGTTCCTGCTACGCTGTCTTTTTGTAGTTGTTCCTTGAAATTCCGGCTTACATACACCATGCCTTGCACGTTGCAGTCCACTTTTTTCCCTTCCATCGGAATGTGGAAAAAGTCAAAATAATGAGGGTTCCCCTGTCCCATGATAACTTGCTTTTCCGAATGTCCATCCTTTTCGTAGTTCATATAGGTAAACGAACCGAAATCAAATCCCCTGGAAACAGTAGTCTGGTCTGTTATGCCGGACAATGAACTGATATCCGATAGAATGGCATCCATATTCTGCTGCATACGTATACTGTTGACAGATAAAGAAATCACTTGTTTTTCTTCCTCGGCATTCAGCGGACTATACATCTTCCCAAATATTTCGTCGAAAGAAATGGTTATTCCATATACACCTCCTACAAAGAAAATGGAAATGGTCAACTGAAGGCCTATCATAATGTTGCGAAACATATGCCGTTTCCGCTTTCGTATAATATGATTGATAATACTTAATTGGCGTAATTGATAGACGGGATATATGGTTATGCATAAACATGTCAGTAACAGAACTATATATAGAGTAAATTGTAAACTATATATAGCTGTTAGGGGAAAACGAATCATATCCTCTTTCGGCATATAAGCATACATGAGAGAAAGAAATACTTCTGTCACAGCCAATGAGAGAAAGAAAGCAGCAGACATCATCCAGAATATCTCGGCAAAAAGTAATGAAAATAATCCTTTGGTATCCGAACCCATACATTTGCGAAGTGCCAGTTCGCGTTGGCGATTGTAGAACATTTGGATAATGAATTTCATGAAGTTAATCAATCCCGACAACAAAATAAGGGAAGCGATGAATCGGGCCAGCAGTATGGTGATGTTTTTCTGCACATTACTCTTACGCTCAGCCTGCGAATAAGCGCATGCACGTATATCCGTATCTCCCCGTTTCCAGATTATTTTCTCCAATTGTTTGTTCAGACCTTCTAAGGTCGTTTGTCTGGTCAGGTAGGTACTTACGTTGAGTGGCAAATAAGGGTTCATGGATAATGGGAAATAGCAATCTGTCGTCCGTGCCTTAATTGTTTTATCTTCAGAGGCGATTACATTTATTATTTTATAGTCTTTTATCTGATTGGGTAAATGATGATTCTCCGTTTCCAGATGGATAATCATGCCCGTAGGATCCTCTTCTCCAAACACTTTCCGGGCAAACTCCTGAGAGATGATAACTTCGTCAGGAGCTGAAATATCTGTATTGCCATTCTTCAGCCTTTTATTGTAATAAGAGAAGAACAAAGGTGATACACATCTGTACTGTATCAGGAATGGATACTCTTGCTGGTTCTTGTCAATGACTGTGACTTCCGCTTCCATCGGAAAAGAAGATGCTATAAGTGTATCTATCCCTGATAGGGATTGCTTTTTCAGATATGTGATATCATTTAGCAAACAATAGGTGTTGGCAACTTCTTGGGAGGATGAAAATGTAATGCCGATACGATGTTCATAATTTGGCAATTCTTCCTTTCCATTTACAGTGTCAATGAAATAATTCATCAAGCAGAAACAAGTGATGCCTACTGCCAGACATATAACTGATATAAGACTGTGTACCTTATAGTTTAATAAATTGCGTAATGCTATTTTGAAATAATGCTTTATCATGATATTTAGTAATAATATTATTGTATTATTCGCTTTTTATTACTTCCGCCGGATTCTGTCGTGCAGCCTTTTTTACTTGATAAACCAATGTTAATATGGAAATTAATGATATGATGATTGCTGCAATAATGAACAACCAACTGCCGATGTTGGCTTTGTAGGCAAAACCTTTCAGATAAATGGTTATTCCCCAATAAGATATAGAAATGGCAATCAAAAATGACATTGCTAATATGATAATGTATTTTTTGAGTAATAACAATAAAATTTCCTTATGTGTAGCGCCATGTACTTTTCGTATAGCTATTTCCCGGTATCTTTGTTGTATGTCAAATAAAGACAATCCAAACAAAGCTATTGAGGATATTAGAATGGCCATAAAGGCGAAAAAGGAATAGATGATGGTTATTTGCTTGTCTGACTTATAGAGATTCTCAACTTCCTGTTTTGCAAAAGTATAATTGAAGGCTCCATCAGCATTGTCGTTGTGTAGGTTTTCCAAGAAGGCAACGGCATCTTTTTGATGTCCTGGAGCAATTTTAGCTTGCAAAGGAATTTGTGAAAGATATGTTTCACCGTATATAAAAGCTATAGGAAGAACCGGTTGGGATAAATGTCCGCAATAAAAATCTTCGACGATACCTATAATCTGATAAGGGTTCAAATCCCTACGCGGCCATAAAGGTTGTTGGGGTTCCAGCCGGGCATTGATTGCGCTTTCGAGTCCGAAGAGTTGCATGGCTTTTTGATTGAGAATCAGTTTGGCTTCACCTTCATGGTCGATGTCGGCATCCCATAAACGTCCCTGGGATAAACGGAAGCCATGAAATCTTATTTCTTCTTCTGTAATGGGAATGCAATACAATTGTTTGAAATTGGTTTCTCCGAGCTTGCGGAAAAGTACCGGAGATTCGGTGAAATATTCATAGGGGGATAAAGAGTAATTCCATGCCGTGAATAAAGGAGAGGCATTCATTGCAGTGGATATATTTTCTTTGGAGGCTTTGCGCAAGGAGGTCTGTTTCAGATATTCTGCTTCAGTGGTAGGCTGTTTGCGTTCATAGCGTTCAAAATGGACTTTAACGATAGAATCTGTGTCATAGCCTAAATCTATGTGAGTCATTTCATACAGTTGTTTGGCGAAGAACATGGAAACAACTATTAGAATGAATGCCACGATATACTGAATACTCAGATAGAGGTTTCTTACAACAGACGATTTTTCACCACTGCCTATTTTCCGTAATGAATGGATAGGCGTGTTGTATTTGAATTTAAAAAACGGATAGATTGAAGCTGTCAATGGCAGTAAAATCAGGATAGCTATGGTTATTCCTATGTCAAATATACCATTAGGCTGTTGAATGACATCAAAATATTTATTTAAGGGAAAGGCGGAAATCTCGACAAGGAACCAGGCTATAAACAATGATACAAGTGTCAGACATAAATTCTCGATATATAGTTGGGAGAATAGCTGTGCTGAATTGTTTCCAAAAACTTTCTTTAGTCCGAATTCTTTGCTTCGTTTCAATAATACAACCGTATAAAGACTCATAAAATTGAAGATACCTACAATTAAAATCAGTACAGCAACAAGTGCCAATAGATGTAGCTGTGGTAAATTCCCCCTTTGCAGCATGTCCTGCCAAACATCAATGGCTGGATGAAAATACACTTCACGCATGGGAAGCAGTTGATACCTGAATTCAACATCCGCAGCACGTGGAGATTGCCGGAACGCTGCATGCCGTGCATTTATCTTCGTAAAGGAAGCCCCTTTATGAATTAATGCCATTTTCATCGGGAAACGGAACTCCCAATCCTCCTGCAATGTTTCAGGAACAAGCAAGTCGAAATGAAGCGAGCGTTTTCCTCCGCCTTTGCTGATAACTCCGGTCACCGTAAGAGGGTCACCGGTAGAGTATTCAATGGTTTTGCCGATAGGATTTATGTTCCCGAAGAGTTTCTCACTCAGCTCTTCTGTGATAAAGGCGGTTTGTGGAGACGCCGCCCATGATTCGGCTTTTCCATATTTCATGGGAAAATCAGTCACTATTAGAAACAAGCTGTCTGCTACAATCGTTTCTACATCAATATGTTTTTCTTCCTTTATGATATAGTCTTTATTGAACCATACGAAAGTGGACATCGCTTCTATGTCTGCATCTTCGAGTGGACCTCCGATAACTGCCGTTTTATTGCTGTCATCTTTGTATTCCTGCACCATGATGCCTATCCGATCTTTGTCGGGACTATAACAATCTACATCATTTTCCTGCTTCACGTAGCGGGAGATTATGATGACACATGCCAGACTTAAAGCCAATCCGATAATATTGATTACCGTATATACTTTAAACCTGCTTAATGTTCGGATATATAATAGTATGAGTTTCATATTCGTGTCTTTTATTCGTTTTTCATAATGCTTGCCGGATTGATGTTGGCAGCCTTGCGGATTTGCCAGAACAATGTACTCATCGAAATGAATGTAACGACAGTCAGTCCGATAGCAAATATTCCAATTGAAAGAGGGGCCTTTACTGCAAAGTCTCTTGTGTATTCATTGATGGTATAATAAGCAAGAGGAGTTGCTAAAAGGAAAGCGATACCCAACACTACCATATATTTCCGAAAAAGTAAAGAATAAAGGTTATTTAGTTGTGCACCATTAATCTTACGGATGCCGATTTCCCAATAGCGCTGTCTGATGTCAAACAATGAAATGCCAAACAGCCCGAGGCAAGAGATGGCAATGGCTGTACCGGAAAATATGATATAGATAGTAGCGACTTGTTTGTCTTTCTGGTAAATCGCTTTCACGTCGTTTTCCAGCAATGAATATTCGAATGTTTCACTGCCATAAATCCTGTATTCCAAATCACGGAGAAACTTCAGTAAATCGCTTAACTGTCCCGGAGTGTAACTTATCTGAAAAAGATCGCCGCTTTGAATCGGATAGATTTCAAAGATGGTGGGCTGTATGCCGGAACAGAGATGTCCGTTGTAATAATCTTCCACTATGGCTGAGATAGGAATCATAGTCGCGTCCGTGCTATTCCTTTCCTTATAGTCCTCTATAATCATGGCACCATCTAAATTGTCATAATGCAAAGCCTTTAGTGCCGAACGATTGACGGCAATTGTTTTTCTTCTATCATCTTCATTATCTTTATATTCCGGCATTTCTCCTTCTACGAGCTTGATTCCGTATAGTTTAAAGAAATCGGGCGAAACATATTCATGTTTCAATGTCGCCTTTTCTCCTTTGCTATTTTGGTAGGTGACATCGAAGGTAGGCGAAAGTATATTCTCGTAATTGGAGTACCAGCATTCTATGAAAGGGCATTGGGACAAGGCGTTTCCGATTTCTTGTTTATGTTTGCGCTGTGCTTCGCGGGCATCCGGACTTCTGTAAGTATTCATATCGCTGGATTCATATATTAATTTGGCTATCAATATGTTTTCCGTACGGAATCCCGGATTGGTATGGAGTAATACGGACAGTTGCTTGTTGAAGTATAACGAAAGTGTTATCAATAAAAAAGTAAGTATATACTGTACAGATAAGAATATCATGCGAATTCGTACAGAACGAAAGCTTGTACTGATATTGCGGATAGAAACCGTAGGCGGTGTGCAACTGTATTTTATAAAAGGATAGAGTGAGGTCAACAGCGGCAATGCCATTATTATTGTCAACGACAGCCATACATCGAAAGACGTGTATGGGAAAGGAGCGTTGAGCAACCTTGCAATAGGCATGGATATGATTTCTATGATAAACCAGGCTATCAATAGTGCAAGGCAGGCTATCAGAAAATTCTCTGTCCATATCTGGAGAAACAGTGTGCCTCTGCTCAAGCCAAATACTTTCTTAATGCCATACTCTTTGCTGCGCATCATCATGAATATCAGGTAGATGTTTACAAAATTGATAATTCCTACCAATAGCAACAGCGCGCATACGCCCGAAAGGATATAAATATGGGAAGAGTTGCCGGAAGATAACATCGTAGGGCATTCTGCCGATTCTACGATTGCATTGTTCCAATAGATGCCGCCCACGGGGATAAAAGAAAATGTATATTGCCTGTTGTCGTACTCCTTGTAATGGGGATTTACCCACCGGGGATGGCTACCTATTTCATTCATTAGGTCGATTTTGACTCCCGGCATGAATTTGACGAACTCTATGGGGAGGCGTTCCCAACGCTGGGTCAAGAAAGAGGAAAGGACCACGTCAAACTGCAAGGATGTCTTGTTGTGTGGAGCTGCCAGTACGCCCGATATTGTGACATCCTTTCCATTTGTATAGCGCAGTACCTTCCCTATCGGATTTTCTTTTCCGAAGAGCTTTTGGGCATAAGACTCTGTCAACAAAGCCGACTCGGGAGCATTGAGCGAAGAACTTCCTTGAACTACCTGATAAGGAAATAATTGGAAAAAACAACTGTCCGCCACCAATACCCGGGCAGAATAGCGGTTGTGGTCATAAACTACATAGTCTTTTTCCAACAGGATGATTGAAGTCTGCTTGTCAATGTAGCGTTTGTCTATATAGATGCTGTCTTTTGCATGCGAAATATATCCCAAATGTCGATCTCCTTCCATCTCTCTCGCCACTCCATAGACATGTTCCCGGTCTATGCAATGTGTATCTACCGTCAGTTCTCTATGTATATATCGCATCAGCATGATGCAGCAGGCAAGGCTGAAGGCGAGACCCAGCAAGTTTATAACCGTGTATGATTTTGAGCGTATCAGGAAACGCCAAGCGTATTTCAGTGTTTTCATTATATGTCAAATTTATAATTTTTATGTCTTTTATTCGTTTTTCATAATGCTTGCCGGATTGATGTTGGCAGCCTTGCGGATTTGCCCAATAATAGTCAACAAGGAGATGGCAGTTGTTATGGCTACTGCTACGGCAAACAAGTCGAATGTCAAAGGGGCTTTGTGGGCAAAATCCTGCAAATAGAGGGTAATGGCAATCCATGACAAGGGTATGGATAGCAAAGTGGCGACTCCCATGACCGAGAGATACTTTTTGATGAGCAAGGGATAAATATCCTTTGCTTGCGCACCGTTCACTTTGCGTAAGCCTATCTCACGGTAACGCTGCCGAATATCGAATAAGGATATTGACAATAATCCCAATGAAGAGATGAAAATGGCTATTCCGGCAAAGAGCGTATAAATGTTCACCACTTGACGGTCTTCACGATACATCTTTTGGAGTTCATCTTCTATCAGCGTATATTCAAAGTCGGTTCTTCCCGTAGATTCTTCGTATAAGCGGCGCAGGAAATCAATGACTTTGGCTTTATTCTCGTGCTTATACGAGGCTGTAACAGCATAAATTCCGCCTATGCTTGCATCGTGATAATAGATGACAACCGGTTGGATGGATTGTGAAAGGTGCCGAACATTGAAATCCTTTATGACCCCTACTATCTCGCAAGGTGGATTGTAGAAATCCGGTAAGCTGCTTGAGGCGTAGTGTGGTTCTTCAGGTTGCAGCTTGTCTTTGGTGATGTCTTTTATTCCATAGACTCTTTTAGCGGTTTCGTTGATAATTACCTTGAAACTGTTTTTGGTGAACGCTTCATCTATGGAGTCGTTCCATAGGCGCCCCTCTACAAGTTGAAAATCGTATATTGCCATGGAGTGGGTCGTTAAATGTGCAGATAATGCCGGATGGAAACCGTTTTCGGCTCTGTTGAGCGCAAAACTGTCAAAACGGAAGTCGGTGAACAGCAAGTCGTTTCCTCTGCTCCAATGCTCAAACAGAGTGCTTTCACTCATTCGTTTATTGACCAAAGCATTACTTATATATTGTCTTTTTCCTTCATCCAATCCCTCCTCTTTAGTTGTTTTATATAAGCCCAATTTATCGACATACATCCGGCAAGTTATCACATCGTGCGAGCGGAAACCGAGGTCGGCGCAGAGCATATACTCCAACTGCCGTACAAAGAATAGAGAAACGGTTATTATAAAGATGGTTACGACATATTGAAAACACAGTAATATCATGCGTGACCGTGTGGAAAAGCGTGAAGATGCCAGCTCGCGTATGGAGTTGACGGGTCTGCTACATGTGTATTTCAAGAACGGATAAACAGTAGTCAGCAATGGCAATCCTAAAAGTACGATGGCAGAGACCTTCCGGTCAAAGCCGGAGTCTGTTGTGGTAGGTATATAAAGTTCATGGAAAAAGAAAAACCTGGTTATTTCTATTAAAGCCCAGCAAAGGAGTAATGCCAGTCCCGTCAATAAGATGTTCTCGGCATATATTTGCAGGAAAATGTCTGTCCTGCCTGCACCGAACACTTTTTTCACCCCAAACTCTCTTGACCGCTTGGACATGATGACAGTGTAGATGTTGATGAAGTTCAGCAGCCCTATGATACCTACCAGGAAGGCTACTACCATCAATACCCGGACATAGCTTTGGTTGCCATATTGATAGTTCTTGTTTTCTTTTCCGTGGTCTTTATCGTAATATAAATCTTTCAAAGGCAAATACTGATAGCGTACTGTCTCATAAGTGCTCCATTTGCTGCGGGGGTGTTCTTTTGAATACTTTTTATTCAGCAGTGCAATGTCTGTATCCGGTGCCATCAGCATGGCGTATATAGGGTCGAAAAAAAGGAATTCGTCCAGTTCATCCGACATAAATATATCCGGCATCCATGATGTCTTGGTATCGGGGTCGTCCACCACTCCTATAATAGTGAATTTATTCCCTTTTGTGTTTTTGAAAGTAGCGCCTATGGCATTCTTCCCTCCCAGCTTCTTCTTCCAAAAAGAACGGGTGATGACAACATCCCTCGGGCGGACTATTCTTCCGCTTCCGGCAATCACCCTATATGGAAAGATTTTGAAGAAGGTGCTGTCTACGGAAAAAGCGTTCGCTGCAATTTCCTGTTCACCGAACAGAACGGGCATATCCGATATTTGATAAATCACCGTAAATTGTTCTACGGCAGGATCCTTTTCCAATCCCGACCGGTAGCCTCCCAAGAAGTTTTCACCACTGCTGGTAGAGGTTTTTATCAGGCAAATGCGTTTATATTCGGGAAAGCATTGGTTCACTGTATTTTCTTGGTGGATATATCGGGCTACGGTGAGTACGCAAGCCAAACTGCACGCCAGTCCCAATACATTGATAAGGGTGTATGCTTTGAATTTCAGCAATGCATTGATGGCTAAGATTATTTGTCTCATAGTGCGTAGTTTTATTTCATTATCAATTCTTCCGCCTCGCCAAAGGTATCATATCCCGTTGTAATTACCCAATCTCCGGGCTGCAAACCTTCCGTAATCTCGTATTGTTGCGGATTTTGGCGACCGATGCCAAGCGGCACGCGCACGGCTTTTGTCTTTGCGGCGTTCAGTTTGTAAATCCATTGTCCTCCGGTACTCTGGTAGAAGTTGCCGCGCGGAATGACGAGCGCCTCCTCCGGCTGGCCGAGTTCTATCTGTACCCGGAAGCTTTTGCCTACACGTACGTTGTCGGGCATGTCACCGGTGAAGACGAGGTCTACGTCGAACGTGCGGTCTTTGACTTCGGGAACCACTTTCGTGATGCGCAACGGGTATTTTCTTCCCTGATAATTGATGGTGGCAGGCAATCCGGTGATAATGCGGTCGATGTAGTATTCGCTCAGGGAAGTATGCACTTTATATTGGTCCAGCACCTTGATTTCCGCAATGCTTTCACCGGAAGCGACCTGCTGTCCCGGAGTCACCTTGACAAAACTGAGCTGGCCGGCGACGGGAGCTTTCACCACCAGGTTGCCGAGCCGTTCGCAGGCGCGTTCATACTTCTTCCGTTCCCGTTCGCGGTCGTTCCTGATGAGGTCTTTGCGGATGACGGTGACGGCAGAGTCATGACGGAGGCTTTCCCTTTGAAGATGGGCATTTTTCACTTTATAGTTGTATTCGTCCTCGGAAACTTCGAGCTGCGCCTTGCTCTTGATGCCCATGCGGTACTCCTCCTTGTCAAGGGCAAAACTCTTGCGCAGGCGGTTGAGGTCATAATCGGTCTGCAGGGCTTGTTGTTGCAGGTTCAGGCTTTTCTGCTCCATTTCAATTTCTTTTTCGCGGTAGGTGATAAGCTGCTTTTCCCAGTCGTCGCGCTGGTCTTCGATACTGCGCAGCAGGTCGGGGTTTTCCATGACGAGGATGGTATCTCCTTGCCGGAGCAGGCTCCCCTCCTCTCCTATGATGCGTTCCACGCTTCCGGCTTCACGTGCATTGACCTTGATGGTAAGGATGGGCTGAATCACTCCCTCCACATCTACATATTCCATAAATTTGCCGTTCTTGACTTCGGCTATCTGTATGTTGTCCTGCTCGATACGCAGTTTGCTGGGACCCAGCGAAAGGGTGACTACATAAATCAGGAAGGCAAGGAAGGCAACGCCTCCCGCCAGATAGTAGCGGTAACGGATGTACCAGGGTTTCTTTTCAAGTTTTATATCCATAATGCAATATTTTATATACTCTTTTTTTACTTTTCAGATACCCCCTTCAGAAGTACTTCTGAATAAGGGTTCCGAGTTTTACTAAAACTTTACCGGAGATTTAGTAAATCGTCACCGGAGTTTTAGTAAATCTCCGGCCAGTTTTTACTAAAACTATTCCACGATTCTATTACTGTATAGATTCTTCATTAGTAACCCTTTCCAAGTCTTCTGCCAGTGGCCTCTCTTTTTCAAAGTCATATAGCGTGATGCTTCTCAGTGCATAGTACAAACTCCAATAGTTGTACAAAGCCGTTATATAGCTTCTCCGGGCCGTATCTTTTTCCGTGATGGATGCATTGAGGTCGAGTACCGAGGACTTGCCGAGCAGATAGAGTTTTCGGGCTACTTCGGCGCGTCGTTGGGCTGTATGGTCCGTGCGGGCGGCTATGTTTACCCGTTGCGCCTGCAGGTTGAATTGCTTTACGAGTTTCCGTACGTTCAAGTCGAAATCCGTCTTGTCTTGCTCTACCTGCGTGTAGACAAGGTCTCGGTTAGAACGGGCCACGCGTACTTGTCCCCTTCCGCGCCCCCAGTCCAGGATTGGGAGGGTAATGCCCAAGCTGACGTACTGCTGGTCCAGTGGATTCCGGTAGGCATCTTTCAGCTTGTCGGCAGTTTGTGTCAAGCCGAAGCGCAGGTAGATGTCTGCCTTCAGTCCGGCATTGGCCTTGGCGCGCGACACGGCACTCTCGCTTTCCACCTTGCGGCGTAGCATGTTCTGTATCTCCGGACTGTTTTCGTTGGCAAGCATCAGCGCGGCATCCAGGTCGATGTGCAGGTCGGGCACGCGGTTGTCTATTCTCACCTTTATAAGGAGGTCTTCTTGGATGCCGAGGTAGGAACGGAGTTCCTGCATGCAGTTTTCCACTTCGATGCGGGCATTCATGCAGTTGGTTTCTTCGGTCAGTTTGTTGAGTTCGAGCTGCAACATTTCGTTTTCGCTGATGGTGCCGATGTTATATCGTCCTTGCGCATATACATACAAGGTGTCGGCATTGGCGTAGTTGGCGTTGGCTATTTCGTAGTTGCTTTGTGCTTTGGCCAGGTTGAAGAACTTCTCTGTGGCATTGGCGGCAACAAGCTCAAGGGTTTCTACGTAGGTTTTCTTGGCTTCGCGATAACGGATAGGTTCGATGCGCCGGTCCCACTTCAGGCTGTTGTAGCCAAACAAGGACTGGCTGTATCCGATGTTGACGGGTGAAGTCTGCCAGGAATAGGTGTCACTGCTGAAAAGGTCGAGGCGCTGCGCAGCCGTTTCAATGAAAAAGGTTCCTCCGGTCCACGGCACGTTTTGTGTCAGGCTCAGTGTCAGGTCAGTGCTCAGCAGGTTCTGCTCTATGAACTTGACGTTGCCATCGCTTTGGGTCACTTTGTTGATAGCACGGTCCAGATAGGGATTGGAAGTAAGCTTGAGCGTCGGCAGGTAGTTGGCACAGTAGTATTTGTAGTTCCAATAAGCGGAACGGAAGCTATGGCGGGCATTTTGGGCGTCGGGCGACTGCTGGCGGGCCTGCTCGATGGTTTCTTCCAAAGTCAGCTCCAGCGTGTGCTCTTGAGCAACGGCACTCGACATCAGACTGAATGTAATAAGCAATAAAAATATATTCCGGTGCATAGTTGTTTTCTTTACTCTATAAAGTTCAAATTCTATGCCATAAGTATAAGTTGTTGTATTATAAGTGTTTGTTGTGGTTCGAAGCTTTCCAAACGTGTGCAGTTGCGCACAAAAATAGTGCGATAATGCACGCACAACACATGGATATTATACTTATCTTTGCCCGTACAAGAGATGTGGGATTGTGTAGGCCTTGCCTGCACGAAAAGAAAACAGATATGGAACAGTTTGGTAAAATATTGATTGTAGATGATAACGAGGATGTCCTTTTTGCGCTGAACCTTCTTCTCGAACCCTACGCCGAGAAGATAAAAGTGGCGGTGACTCCCGACCGCATCGAGCATTTTATGACCACTTTCCGTCCGGACATTATTCTGCTGGATATGAATTTCAGCCGTGATGCCATCAGTGGTCAGGAAGGTTTCGACAGTTTGAAGCAGATTCTCAGTATCGACCCGCAAGCAGTGGTCATCTTCATGACTGCCTACGCGGATACGGACAAGGCAGTGCGTGCCATCAAAGCAGGGGCTACGGATTTCATTCCCAAGCCGTGGGAGAAGGAGAAGTTGTTGGCGACCCTTTCTTCGGGCATGAAGCTGCGTCGTTCGCGGACTGAGATAAATCTGCTGAAGGAGCAGGTGGAAGTTCTGAGCAATGCCACAGCGGGAGGCTCCGAAGAGGTTATTGTCGGTGATTCTCTTGTCATGCAGCAAGTCTTCTCTACAGTGGAGAAGTTGCGCGATACGGATGCCAACATACTTATATTGGGTGAGAATGGAACCGGAAAGGATGTGATTGCCCGCCTGCTGTACCGCAATTCTCCCCGCTATGGAAAGCCGTTTGTTACGATAGACCTCGGCAGTATCCCCGAACAGTTGTTCGAAAGCGAGTTGTTCGGTTACGAAAAAGGCGCATTCACCGATGCGCGGAAAGCGAAAGCCGGACGTATGGAAGTGGCAACCGGCGGTACGCTTTTTCTGGACGAGATAGGTAATCTTTCTCTGCCCATGCAGGCCAAACTGCTGACTGCCATCGAAAAGCGTTGTATCAGTCGTTTGGGAAGTACGCAGGCTACGCCCATTGATGTGCGGCTCATCTGCGCCACCAATGCAGACATCCGTCGGTTGGTGGACGAAGGAGACTTCCGCCAAGACCTGCTGTATCGCATCAATACCATCGAGTTGCATATTCCACCTCTGCGGGAACGCGGAAACGACATCCTCCTGCTGGCAGAGTATTTCCTGCAACGGTATGCCCGCAAATATCAGAAAGAGATGCGCGGGCTGACCCGGGAGGCGAAAAACAAGTTGTTGAAATATGCCTGGCCGGGTAATGTACGTGAGTTGCAGCATACAGTGGAACGTGCTGTCATATTGGGAGACGGTTCTCTGCTTCGTCCGGAGAACTTTATGTTCCAAGCTTCTGTTTCCCGTCAGAAGAAGGAAGAAGAAGTCCTCAACTTGGAGCAATTGGAACGGCAGGCTGTGGAACGTGCCATGCGGCTCAGTGAAGGAAATGTGACCCGTGCCGCCGAATACTTGGGCATTACTCGCTTCGCCTTGTACCGGAAACTTGAAAAACTGGGCTTATGAAACGATATTCATTGATTGTGGCACTGCACATCATCGGCATAGCCTTCCTTTCGGTCGGCGTTTATCTGCTGGTGGATGTCGGACTGTGGTTCAGTGCACTGATGGCTTTTTTGATATTGCTGGCGATTGCCGTTCATCTGTACCGCCTGCAGATGATGCAGGTGCGCATGATGCGCCATCTGGCAGAGAGCCTGCGCTATGACGACATGATGCTGTCATTCCGTTCTCCCTACAAGAACCGGTCTATGGAGGATATGGTGGACGAGCTTTCCGAAGCGATGAGGAATTTCCGTACCCGCGTGCTGGAACGCAATGAGATGGAAGCGTGGCAAAAGCTGATACGTGTGCTGACGCACGAAATAATGAATTCGATTACTCCTATCATCTCCCTCTCCGAAACCTTGAGCGAGCGGGAAGTGTCGGAAAAGAACTACCCCGTCATGCGGCAGGGAATGCAGACTATCTACCGCCGTAGCAAGGGTTTGCTGGAGTTTGTGGAGAATTACCGGAAGCTGACAAGACTTCCCGCCCCCGTTCGTCGTCCGGTCGCTGTCCGCGAGCTGTTGCAGGATTTGCAGAAGCTGTTTTCGGAAGAGTATATCCGGATAGAGCTTCCGGAGACCGACCGCATACTTCAAATAGACCGGACACAGATAGAACAAGTATTGATTAATCTGATTAAAAATGCCAAAGAAGCATGTAGCAGGAAAGAGCATCCCCGGATAGAAGTGAAGATGCTACCCGCCCTCTCGTGGCAATGCCTAATCACTGTCAGTGACAATGGTGAAGGCATTCTGCCGGAAGTGCAAGATAAGATTTTTGTACCGTTCTTCACCACCAAGCCTTCCGGTTCGGGCATCGGGCTCAGTTTATGTAAACAAGTGATGAACCGGCATGGAGGGAATATCACGGTGCAGTCTGCTGTGGGAAAAGGGAGTTGCTTTACGCTGCTATTTGGATAAGTGGGAAAGAGGGTATATACAAAAATAAGCTACTGAAAAATCAGTAGCTTATTAATTTCTGTCGGGGTAGCGGGATTCGAACCCACGACCCCCTGCTCCCAAAGCAGGTGCGCTA